>Ga0209048_10001398_pt1 | contig 24979 bp, 28 predicted proteins | sample FrelakmetCRP12CR_FD_187146 | JGI IMG/M metagenome (GOLD analysis project Ga0209048, IMG submission 187146) | Freshwater lake sediment microbial communities from the University of Notre Dame, USA, for methane emissions studies - CRP12 CR (SPAdes)... | ecosystem: Environmental > Aquatic >... | reverse complement strand
CGCTATCCATCCATAAGCGTCGCGCCAGGATAATTTCGGTTTCGGCGGCGGCGTGTACGGGTTCGGGCACGTCGAGCACTGACAATGAAATTTCGTAAGCCCTTCTTGATTTATGAGAAGTCTGTCCTGATACCCCATGTCTTCGGGCGTGGACATCGACCAGATTATGATTTGTTTATGCATAGTATGTTATACCGGATAAACATAATAAGTTGTGTGAAATGCAGGAATGGTATTAATTTTAGATTTGTCGAAATAAGTTAAATCTTTTTTATAAAATACCAACTGTGTTCCGGGAGTGTCGTGATCAATAAAACCTACGGCAACATCTATCGCAGCATCATTAATAGCGTATGGTACGCTAAAATAAATTCCATAATTTGGAGGTTTCAAAAAGGAAGGCATTTCATGGTCAACCACATCTATCAATCGTAAATCATCCGTAGATCGGAAACCTCCCTGAATGGAAAATCCTGGGAAGTTAATAACTACAACTCTATCCCATAAAAGTACATAATCCATTGTGACAATTTTATCCCCCGCAGTCGGTGCCGCTACTTTTCCCTGGAATGATCCATGATGGAAAGATGAAAAAACGTTTGTCAATCCATCATCTAAATACCGTATCCATAATGAGTTCAGTCTTTGCATCCAGTTAAGATACTGGCGCGGCGGTTTCTCGTTGTAGATAAATCCGCCGGCCTTCTTTCCTGCCGACGGTTCCACCACGTTCGGTTGTCCGCTTGACGGATCGGTTACGTCGTTCATCGCGAAATCAGGGAATCCTGCCGTCGGTCGTGCCATTTGTATTCTCCTTTGTAAATTAGTTTACTATCAATTCACCAAGCGATCCGCCGCCCTCTGTGTGTCCGTCGCCGTATAGTTCCGAGAAGCCAAGTCCCACAAAATATGGATCGTTGGCGATATAGTACGGCGGCACGGCGGTGTCACACAAAAGATCGCCATTGAAAACGAATACGTCGGTCGAATTGCTGTACTCAATATAAACGGATACCCCGGCGGCGGCCAGAGCTTTCATTTTAACGAGTATGTCCGGCGGTATTTCCCGCATTGCCTGATTTATGAAAAGCAGTACGGTCGCCGGGCACGGTTCACAATAATCAATTCTAAAGGCGTTTGTCACGCGCTGTAGGGCGGAAATCAACGTTTCCGGTTCGCCGCTCGACCTGTTTAGGTACACCTGGAAATAAATATCGCTCCTGTATATTTCATCATCCAGGCTTGTCCGGCTGACCCCCGCTATAGCACCTATCCTGTCGAGCTGTATGCCGGTCGCGTACGCGATTGATCGGTATTGCAAAAGATCGGACAATACGTTTTCTATTTCCTGACATGATGCGGCGACGGAATTGATGAATTTATTGATGTTCGGCCTATCGACTCGGAATTGCTCGATGAGAAGATTAATCGTCCTTTCATCGTGATTGCTTATAGCTCCGGTTAATTTCGGAGTCCATTCGAGCCAGCCGAAAGTCGATACGAGCGGCGGCGATAATTCCGCCCTATAAAGCGGGTTCTCATTTTGTCCGAATAGGGCAATATCGTCAGTATGAAGATTTACGGGAATCGACATCGGCATATTATACCCGCGTTCTTTCGGTATCGGTTATTTCCATTGTAAACGCGACCGTCACGTTATCCTGTTTATAAAAAGTCACCTGTCCGGCGGACGGGTAATCCTTTTTGAATCGCCCTGTAGCCATAGCGAGCGTGACCGCAAGCGATTCTTTTAGACTGGCGCTGTCGATAGTATCCGTCAATGCCAAGTTTGATATTTTGCCGCTTGACGGGAGAACATCGACAATATCGGAAACGTCACTTCCGACCGAACTTATGCCGCTTATGATCGTTCCTTCCGCCGCATAGATCGCGTCCAGTTTGACGTTTATCGTCGTTACGTCGCCGCTTAAGGCAAGGCCGGTTTGTATCTTTGTCACCGCCGCCGCGCTGACCGCCGCTGCCGTTATAACGTCGGTATCCATCCCTTTTGTCTGGCTATTCAAAAGCCCGCCGGTAAAGGCAAGCAAATCGGTTTTTGCTTTAACGAGCACGACCTTAGCGTCAAGTGTAGCAAGATCGCTTGCTTGCGCCGCGGTTTTCGCCGGGTCATAGGATGCCGTCAATGCGTATCCTGTTTTGTCGTTGTTCGCGCCGACCGTCACGGGATCGGTCACGCTATCGACGGAACCGGTAACGTTCCCGTCCAGATTTCCGGTAATATTGCCGGTCAGATTAAACGTCTGCGCACTTGTCAATAATCGGGAGGTCGTTGCCCAGACCTTATCCGCCGCCGCCTGCGTAAATTGCGACGTATCGACTGCGTTCGCCGCGAGCGTCATTGCGCTGCCGACTGCCGCAGGGCTGGCGGGTAGATTATCGGTTTTCGCTTTTATCAATAATGCGTTCGCTTCAATTACCGCTATATCGGCGGACACGGAAGCGCCTGCAGGAGCGCCGATTCTTGCGTAAGAATCTCCGGTTTGATCGACCCCAGCGACCGTGAGTGTCGGGGTCAAGACATTGAAGAACTTTTTAAATGCCGCAGCCAAGTAGCCGGCGGTTTCGGTCAATGCCGTCGTAAGTATTTCGACCAGCGAGGCTTTTATGTTTCCGTTTGCAGTCAGGGCGGCAGGTAGCCGCGTGTTGGCGACTTGGTAAGCGTCGCCTGTCATCGCCGGTGCCGTTGCACTTTTCCAGTCAAGAACGTTCGCATCAATCTGATTTGTAACCGTAAATGCCATTTTATCGGTCTGTGCTTTTATTGCCGAAGTATCGCCGGTTCCGCCGGATTTTACGACATTATAAATATTCACTATATCCGCATTATCCGGCGCGGTATATCCGCTTGTAGCCAAGCGCGTGCCGATAGCGGTATTCAGGGCGCTGTTGCCATACGTTACATTGTTTACGATAGCATAACTGTCGCCGGTCTGATCGACGCTTGCGACCGTCGCCGCAGGCGTTTGAACATTGAAAAACTTCTTGAAGCCAGCGGCCAGGTATCCCACTGTTTCGGTGAGTGCTGTTGTGAGAATCTCGACAAGCGAAGCCTTGATATTCCCGTTGGCGGTTAAAGCGGCGGGGAGTCTCGTATTTGCGACCAAATAAGCGTCGCCTGTTTGTGCCGAAATATTCTGTACGCTTGCGGGCGTCGCGGCATTGAGAGACGTTTTTTGCAGCGCCCCGAAGTCGATGTTAGCTTGACTTACAACATTCACGCCGATCTGAGCGTTGGCGGTATTGACCACCGCTCCGGCGATATAGGTCGCGTTCGCGTCGATCTTATTCGCGACCGTGAAAGCCATTTTGTCCGTTTGAACCTTGACGGCTGCGGTATCTACCTTGACGGCTGCAATATCAGCCTCTATTGTCGCACCCACAGGGGTTCCAAGCCGCGCAAAAGAGTCGCCTGTTTGATCGACTCCTGCAACCGTAAGTGCGGGAGTTTGGATGTTAAAGAATTTTTTGAATCCTGCGGCCAGGTAGCCGGCGGTTTCCGTGAGCGCGGTCGCGAGTATCTGTACAAGGTTCGCTTTTACCACGCCGCTTGTAAAGTCAAGTTGCCCGGTTCCGGTTCCGCTGGAAAGAAGAACGCTTGCTCCAAGATCGCGTGCGGTCTGGGCGGTTCCGTTGACCTGGATAACGTTGGCGGCAAGATTCGTGCATTGAATCTCGAAATCCGCTTGCGCCAGATTCGTTGCCCCGCTGACCGATACAAGCAGTTTATCCGTCGCCTGGAAACGGGCGTCGGCCAGTTGTATCTCATAGATACCCGGATTATTCGTCGCGTCAAATTCTTTGAAACGGCACTTCGTCGCGGTCGGAGCTAGATACGTTCCAAGCGTCGTAACCGCTTCTATGGTTCCCCCTGCCTGGGTATAGACCGTCGGCGTCGCATCGTTGATTTTCGCCGTAGAGATTTTAAGCCCTGCCGATGCGGATGTAAGACCGGTCAACCCGGCTCCAGTCGTAACCGACGAATTTAATAATTTACATCTGATAATTACGCTTGTCGGCGATACGCCATAATTTTCTTTTGCCATAAGGCTACCTCATTCCGCCTGTTAATTGCATTGTATTATAGAGATTATTTCGATTGCTTAATAAGAACCAACCTCCGGTGCTGTACGGATCGCCCGGACTCAGAAAAGTCGCGAAACCGATAGTGGAATTATACTCAAAAACGGGATGCGTCGTTCCTTTATCAACTGAGGATATTCTTAATTCGTCGATTTTGCCCCCGTAATCCTTGTTAGTATCCCCGTTGCCGTGCCTGCCGATGTAAGTATTTGCGCCTAACCCGGCATACGAAATCGCGGTATTGTGCGTCGTCGTTCCTACCCCTCCACCATTGGTATAAAATCTCTGGGTTGACCCGGGCGGCGAGCAAATATAATGAAGTGAGCAAAGTCCCTGATCTTGCACGGATACATTATTTGTCGTGTAATAATAAACGGAACCGGTATAGTAAAAGCACTCATTCGCGGCGCTGGCGAGCAAGCGTATCACGACATGATCGCCCAGCGAAATAACTTCGGCTCCGTTTGTGTCAATATCCGTATTGTCAACAAGCGCAAAAATTGAAACCGTCGTATTGCTTCCCATCAAACCGACGACCTTGATATAATCACGGGAGGACATTACAAAAAGCCTTGCCGTTCCGAGCGCCGTCGTAGTATCGTCGGTGCCATAATTCGTGCCGGTATGGCTTGTCCCCGTTGCATCTTCGGCGTCACCCTCGTTCATGTGGTAAACGGCGACGAAATAATTTTGCCATACTGCGTTCCGCCCGTAAGTGTCGATGTAAGTGTACCGCGCCGCCGTCGCATTATTCCACCACATATAAAAATCGGTATTATTTGCGGATGAGATTGAAGCCAGCTTGACCCACATCTCTACACGAGCGCTGCCGACAGTGGCATTCGGCGTAAAGGTAACAATTTCCATCGGCAGTTCCACGGTTCCGGCTTCGTCGGAAGAAAACCGAATATCGCCGCCGTCTGACGAAGGAGAAGTCGCGCCGGCATTATAAACCTCGGCGGGAATATTCCCGTTCGTGCCGTTCCATACGAGCGGTATCTGAGCGTCGGTCTCATCACCGGTGACCTTCGTATGATCGACGGTGAGCTTGACCTTGCGACCCCAGAGACCTTGATTGCCTGATAATTCCATAAAATCCTTATGTTACTATGAGTGTCGCGTAAGAATCCCACGCAACGGAAACGATTGACATAAGTGTGGCATCATCAACCGCCGTTCCATTGGTCTGTACCGTGCTATTAAGCGCAATCGCCGACATGAAACGCATTACCACGTTTTGCAGATCAAGCGTCGATTGATAAACCAGTTTCATCCGATTTGTGTGATTCGTCGGCACAACCGTCCAGCTTGCAAAGGTGCCTGAGCCGCCGATAGCGGTTACGTTCACGACCAACGCTCCCGTCGTCGGATTGTACGACGTTACGTTTCCGGTCATATAGTTTGTACCGTTATTGCTTATGGACATTTGCTGTCCGACCGAATACGATTTTCCTGTTCCGCATGTAAGCGACTTGGAGCCTGTACCTATTGTCAAGCTCGTCGCCGATGTGGTAGATTCCTGGAATACTATCGAGCACTGCGTTTGTACTGCCGTTCTTACGCGCTTTTGCAGCGTTACCGAATCATAAAGAGTCGAAATAGACAAAAATGTTGCCGGAACCGCAACGACGTTTGTGTTTGATATATTGTCGGGTTCGACCCTCTCGTAATAAGCCGATTCATCACCGAGACCTTCGTGGTAGACGTAAAAGGTGATATTTCTGCGGAATCCGGTCGGCTTTATGTTCGCTTCCGACTTACCGATCTCCAGAATATTGACTATGTACTTTCTCACCCCAAAAGCTTCGTCGCCCTGTTGAACCGGGTCGGATACAACTTTGTAAATGGACGCCAAGTCCGCCAGTAATTGCGCTTTAGTGAAACCGTTTGACATACATTTTCTCCTTTTTATTTTATTATGTTTTTTCCTATGCAACCCAAATGTTATCCTTGACAAAATCGGCATAACTTGTTTTATCCGGCATCGCTATATTGTCGGTTTTCCAGTCGCCAGGTTGTGGCGGGGGACTATCATCATTCATTAACGCTATTTTTATTGCCACTTTTTCAACGCCCGGCACCTGATAAATAATGCCGTATAATTGCTGGTAAATGATTTCCTGATCGATAGAGAACAGCTTTCCCCATTCTAGGATTTTTGCTTGTATCTGATCGGCGTAATCGGCGGGAATAAGCAGCGGATCGGTATCGCTCACCACAACATCGACATAAGCATATTTCTTCGTCGGTCGGAAAAAATAAATCGTCTGATTATTGCCTTGACTATCAAGAAACGTGACCGTTATCGCCCCGGCTCCGCCCATAACCCTGATTCCGGCGGCTTTTACCTGCCATATCATTTTACCAATATCCAGCTCCGCGCCGCCGACGACGACTACCTTGATCGAGTGGGGATCCATTAAATTCGTGCCGTCATAAATATCGGTCGCGTTTTCCAGTACGATACACGCGCTGACGTTCGCGACGTCGGAAAGAATCCTTGCGCGTATCGCTTCGACCGATCCCGCCCCAGCGACGCGAAGCGAAGCGATTCTTCGCAATCGTAAAGCGTCGTCACTTTCAATATCGCGGCCTATGCCGGAATCCTGGTCAATGTCAGTAAAATTGTACACTTCGTCGAGACCGCTGACGGCGTTTATGATTTTTATGAGCGTACCCTTCGGCGCTGAAATGGCTCCTTTATCAAGCGCAATAATGTCCGCCGGTGTCCACCATGATAGACTTCCGGACGTAATCACAAACGTCACGACCGATGCTTTTGTATTGATCGTCAACGAACCGCCGCCGTCATTATCTTCGGCGACGACCAGCGTAGATATATTGTGAGCGACATTATTGATATAGGCGACTAACGCGGCGGCGATGAGCGCTGGCGTGTCGTGCAGTATCGCCGTATAGGTCGCAACTAAACCGTCGGCTGTCAGAGAGTATGTTTGTCCTTCAACCGCCGCATCGACTTTAATAATGACCCCAGCCGTGTCAATTAATGTAATCGTAGTATCCGTTTTTGTTTGAAAGAGTATGCCGGTAGAATCCTGGGCGATCTGCGTAAGCCCGGGAACGACTGTCCCGCTGTCGCCTTTAAGGCCGATAACGCCCTGGGAAAACGTAGACGGCAATCTCGTGATACCGGATAGCGCAACCGCGAAGTCGAGCGCCACAGATTCTGCTGTGTCTGGATATTGTGAAAAGTAAACCGTTTCCAGTTGTTCCCACAGATCGGTCAGCGGTTTCGACAGCACGCCGATAAGCTGGCCGAAAACAGAATCCGCCGACGTATCGACTTCACCGAACGAAACCGACAATGCGTCGGCGATGTCCTGTTGAATATCGACGAACCGCTTGGCGATGAAGCCCTGACTCGTTAATCCGGTATTTTCCGTTGTCATGGTAAAGTGACTCCAGTCTGCATTGCAATTTCTCCGAATGGCGTATTGACCGTGAAGGACACTGATAATTGTCTCATCGTATTATCAAGTTCGCACGCCATTGAAAGAAGTTCGTTGACTCCCGGCGTATCGGTAATAACCGATTTTAAAATAGACTGCACCCGCGCCAGCGTCGGATTTTTTATAAAGATTTCATCGAAATATTTCACGCCTTGCGTCGTGTCCAGATACCACTCGCCGTAAAAGAATTGCAAGCGTATCTGTAGCTTCTGTCGTATCTGATCTATCCCTTCAACAAGCGATAGATCGAAGTTTTCGACAAGCAGATCGTTTTCATTTAAGTCAAGACGCAGGTCTTTCATTGCGCTTTCACTTTCTGCGTAAAGTCGGCGTTCGACGTAATTGCAACCGCCGCAGTACCAGTACCTGTACCAGCTCCTGCCGGACAAGCGGTTGTAACGGAAACCGTATGCGTATGCGAAAGAAAATGCTTTTTAACAAGCGCATCTAATGTATCGGCTCCTATTTCGATATTTCCGCTGTCGTCAATTGTCACTTTCTGATCTTTATAATGAATCTCGAATTTACTGTTTCCGGTTATTTTTGTTTGTGAAGCAAAAGAATACAATCCCGGAATAGCAATCGCGTCGTTAAGATCGAACGCCCTCGGATCAGTCGGCACGTTCTGCCCTCCCAAAGACAACCAGTCGTCTATCGACCGCTCAGAACAAACAATCATGCACCCATCGCCGCGCTGGAGAGGAAACGAGATCGACCCCAGAGAAGTACGCGGCCAGACGACCGGAACGTTCTGGATGACCGGCAATTCCATACTTGTCCCGTCGGGATAGGTCGCGGATATTAAAGGCTTGACGTTTGCTTTAGCAGTTTTATAATCATACGTTTCGATCTGAGCAGGAAAGGCCGTATGAATGGATGAGAACGCATCGGCCAGAACGTGTTGTATCACCGTTATGAGATTCGGCTGACTGGCAGGCGCTCGTGTTACGTTCATTGTATCACCATTGCGTTTATATTTGAGTACCAATCGTTTCCGTGCGTATCGCCGACATGTTCGACCTCCACGACGCGGAATTGAACGTCATTGATCGTATCGCTCTTGACTTGCACAACGCTGCCAGGTTCCACAAACGGCTGCAAAAGGCTTTTTATTTTGTATCCGCCGCCGACCGACTTACGATACTTTTTACCGGTCGCCCCGACGACCTTGATAGTTTCCTTTTTTCTGAATTGTGATCCGTAAAGGGCAAGCGCATCGTCTTTAATTTTTTCTGGCGATCCGATCAATCCGGTCTCTGGCGTCAGATAAATGATTTTCGCCGTGTCCGCTTTTCCGACCGGAATAAGTTTTGCCTGGTTATTCTGTATTGACCATTCCACTCCCAGATAATTACATACGTTTGTCAATAATACTTTTGCGTCGCCCTGAAAACAGAAACCGTTTTTATACTGCTTGTCCGGTATCTTTGTCCAGTCGATATGTTTTATATCGAGCGACGTTTTCCCCAGTATATCTTTAAGAATCTTGACGGCGAAAGTCCCCGCAGCGTAAGAAACGGAAAACTTCAATTGATTCATCGCGATTTTCCCGTCTTGCGCTTCAATCGTCGTAATGACGTTCGGGCGTTCGATATTGATAGTTGACAAAACGGTATTTCCGACGAAGATGATTTCCTGCTTGTCGCCGACGTACCCGGCCTTGATTATCACGATATTTCCCAGATCGACCGCATTGATTTTCTCGCGTGTTTCCTCGTTCAAATTGTAAACCTTTATCGACGCGGTATTGAAATCCGTCGTGCTCGTTTTCTTGACATGGAAGGATACTCGCAGATTCTGTATCTGCAAATAGATTTTAGCCAGCGTTACCGCTCCTTCAGCTATTAAGACGGTTGCCTGCCGGTGAAATTGATTAATGCTCATGCCGCCGTCGCTTCCATATAAACAAGATCGCAATTCCCATTTGTTAAATCGTCATACGCAATATGGTAACCCTCGCCGCGATAATCAATCACGAATAGCTGTCCCGGAGGCAAGTCGCGGTCGGGATGATTGTAAAATAGCTCGTAATTATTGACTACTTTTATTCCTCCGACAAGCAAATTCTGATCCCTGTCCGAAATATCCATAGCCCAGAATGCCCCCCTTGCATTCCAGTAAAAACGAATATGGTACGGGATTCCGTCGAGTATAATATCCTGGCTGAAACAGGAGTCGGTGAAAAAGGGAATTATTATCACTTTGCGAATCCTTTTAAAGTGCCTGCTATTGACAATGCGATACTTTTCGATTTCGTTTCGCTCGCCGTTTCGCTCGCTTGTGCTCCTTTTTTCGCTTCGCTGGTCGCCTGAGTCGCGGCGTTCGGAGCGCGCCCGTTAAGCTCGCTGACGTTCTGCATGATGACCGTTTCCGTCATCACGGTAATAAGGTGCCGCATCTCACAAGTAAACCGCATGGTTTCTCCGGTGTCCTTGTCGCGCGGAATGTTTATCCTCGTAATCACCATATTTTTATACTGGCGCAGACCGGTTTCCACTACGTCGATAACTTTTGGAAACAATGCGACGCCCGTAATATCGCTCGTATTTTTCACCGGTGACGGCAGCCCTGCCAGGTCGAGCAGTTGTTGCAACGCGGTTTCGACGCGGCTTGTTTGAGCGTCCGCACCATTTAGCGGTGATAAATCCGACGAACGGGGGATCGGCGTATTGGTAATGAAACCTTCCATCGTCAGCTTTTCCGGTTGACGAATAATATGATCGCTGATATTAAACCCTTTTTCGACCGGAAATTCCGTCACCGTATTGGTGTACTCATGCGACTCGTGAATGGTCGCGTCAAATTCGAGCACGCCTATTTTGCCCGGCGATTTTTTATTGAGCAAAAGAGAGATCATTGTTGCACCTGCAAAAACGCCATGCGCAGATGATTATTCCAGGCGAACGCCGTCGCTTGCTCTGCGGCTGATTTGACGGCGGCGATCTGGTGTTGCTCGGTTCCTGCAGGAACGGTCATCGCTATCGTCGAGTTGACGTTTACGCTTTTGCTTGTCGAGCCTGCCGCCGGAGAAGGTCGAAACATATTCATTCCCGCCTGCATACCGGTAAGCGACGGCGCCATGCCGCCGCCAGTAAGAAGGCCGCCTCCACCGCCGGAAAACATATTGCCAATACCGGATAAAAGTGAACCAAGAAAAGGCACCGTTTTTATTTTATCCCACAAAGAAGAGATCAATCTGCCTGCCCAGTCAAGTATCGCTCCTCCTAATTTCTCAAATATTTTTAACGCAAGCGGTACGATGCTTCCCAACATTTGAAAAACCAATCCGAGAAAATCAAGAAGAAAATCCCAGAGACCCCGCACTATATTTTTGATTCCTTTAACGATTGTATCGGCATTACCGCTGAATAATCCGGCGACAATTTGCAGCAGACCGCGTACTATTTCAACCGCGCCGATAAACATTCCCTTAAAAAAATCTATTATCGGCTGCATTTTTGCCATGATCTTCGGCCCTAGCTCCGACCAGGGCGCGAGAAATTTACCAATGATAGAATCGCCGCCTTTCATGTAATTCATAAAATCGTCAACTATCAAAAACAGAACGGCGAGCGCCGCGACGATCAACGCGACCCAGCCAAGCGCGGCGATACTTGTCACACCTACTACTCCACCAAGCATTTTAAACCCGTTGATTAATGCGGAGAGTCCTTTTGCGCTTGACAATCCTAAATTACCTATCATTCCGAGAGCAAGAGCGGCCGGGCCTATAGCCGCCGCAATGCTACCGACGACAATGAGCAGTTTTTTAGTCGCCGGCGACAGATTTTTTATCTTGTCGATTATTTTAACGAGAAAGCCGTAAAACTTTTGAAAATATGGGAGAAGCAGTTCTCCAAATTTCTCACCTAATTCTTGCAATTCCATCCGCATTATTTTAAAACCGGATGAGGATTTTCTCATCGCTTCGGCAATATCGCCGGTCGATTTCTCCACGGCGCTCAGGATATATCTTTGCGCGTCAGCGGTGCGACCTTGCGCAATCATGCCTTTAATCACTTCGCGCTGGACGGCGGAAAAACGAACGCCGCGTCGGGTCAATGCCTGGACGCTTTCGGCGGGATTCTGTAGAGCACGACCCAAAAGCAGCGCAGATGACCGCAGGTCTCCGTCATCCGCCGCCAGATTTACGACCGCTTTCGTCGCTCGCTCGAAAACGTCCTTGTGAATATTGTCGAATCGTAAAAGCGTACCCTCGGCGTTTTTCAGAATTTCCACGTGGGTAAACAATGATTTTTGCTGTAGGGATCTGGACATATCCTCCAGGTCTTTCGAGGTTTCCCCAGCAGCGCCGCCGGTTGACTTGATACGCTGCTCTACGATAGCGAGCGCCGTTTTATAATTAGTGAATTCGTTGACCGCTAAAGCGGCTGCCGCGACGATGGGAGCCGTCACTTTCATCGTCATATTTTTGCCGAAACTCTCAATGCCCTCAAATAATGCCTGGGAGCGTCCCTGAACGTCTTTGAAGGCCGCTTCGTCGATCTCGTACCCGATTATATTCACCAGCTCCCTTAATACCATATCATGCGTCCTTGAGCCTATTTAATCGGTTCAATGTCTGAGTTGCGACTGTAGTACAATCGCTATGATCTGCACGAGCGCCGAAATGCCGCCGACGACCGTTGCTACCGTTATCGTCTGCCGGTGATTCAGTCGCCGGATCAGGTCGATAGTATCCCACTGTTTATCTATGGTTTTTTCGACGCGATCGAATCGGTTTTCCACTGCTTTATGCAAAATATCGCACGCTTTTTGTATTACATAGCTAGGTTGTTCCATTCGGTGCTGCTCCTTCGATGTATAGCGTTTGTAAAGTTCCTTTGATGTCAAGCATGATGTTTGCGCGCACCATATCGTCAAGACTCCAGGTTGTTTCTAACTCATGTAAACTTATGCCGCCTTCAAAAACCAGACGCCAAACCAGAAACTCCTCCGCAAGATCGAAGCCGACGGCCTCTATTGCTTGCTTGATTTTTGCGGCGTTTTTGTTTCCTTTACCGGAAGCTGCTGCGGTATCGCCGAAAGGATTTTTCCAATACCGCTCTGACCGAAAAAAGAGCCGTAGTTCACCTCCAGGGTAAACCATAGAATTTTATACATGAGCAGCAAATTACCGGCAAACTCGCTATCGAAAACCATATCGGTTATTTCTTGCCCGTCAAGTCTCGTGCATTGAAGTAGGTCAAGCACAAATTTAACGTACTCATCCTCTTTCAAATTTTCCGAAAGCTTGTCGAGCGCCTTCGACATGGTGCTGAAATCAAGGCTCGCATCGAGACCCTTGCCGGTAAATAACTGCGTGACACTAGGGCCGACAAGTTTCAACAATCGCGTCTTGAAAAACAAAGCGCGCCGGCCTGGGAACTGCGTGACCATTACGGCACGGTCGTCGATTTTTTTCTCTTTTGTTTCGATCATAATTTTAACCCCTATTTATAAATGTGATTATACGCCGATGTCCGCATTGCCGCCGGTGAATACGTCAAGATCGGCCAGGTCAAGCGCCCATTCACGGTCGGAGATTTCCTTGCCGAACTCTCCAGTAGGCGGCTTTTTAACCCAGCCGAATGCCGCGATGTAGGTACTGCGTCCGCTTAAATCCTTGACGGTCACGGGTACAATACCCGTATTGGTCAATTCATCCTTGCGTGCAAAACCTGTTAATACGTCATTCGAAGGGCTGGTTTGCTGTAGCGTAAGCGTGAGCGTGCCGCTGCGGTCGTTCGTTTTTGAGCGCGAAAGGATACCGTCCGCGCCGCTCACTTTAGTAAACGTATCGCTCGTGCGTTCGATGCTGACAAATGTTCCATCGGCAAAGCCTCCCATCGGCACGCCGCCGATAACCACAAGACACCGTTTCGGATCGTAGGTTCTGACTGGCATATTTTTTCTCCTTTATGGTTAGTTTTTTCCGTAAATTACAGTGTTACAGTTCCCATTACCTTGACAATCTGTATGGCACCCGCCAGAAACGCGACGAATTTAACGTCATTGAGCGTTCGGTTTGTTTTGTCGATTGTCGGAACGTCCTGGAGGCGCGGCACCTCGATGTAAAAACCGCCGATCTGTACTCCCTGATCGTCAAAGGCCGTCGGCGATATTCCGCCGGCGTTTTGCCCGGCTTTAAGCGGTTGCGTCAAGGCATTCTCTACCGCAGCGATACCCGCTTCCGTATACGGTATTTTCAGATTGCTGATAAGAAGCCGGTAGATAGCTTCAGTACATCGCGCTTGCAGCCAGTCGATGAATATCATAACGTCAAGGTATTCACCGCCAGCAACTTTGCCGTTACGGGTGATATTTGCGCCTCCAACGTATTCGTATACGTCAACATTTTTCGAGAAACACGCCGCTCGCTCCGTTGTTGTCAGCAGATCGGTCGATACGCCGGCGAGACTCTTAAACGCTGCGGTATATGATCCTGGATTATACGGCAGTATTTTCCCCAGCATGGCGGCGTCGGGAAATTCCGTCGCTGCCTTTGCGGCGTACCGCACTTGCGTTTTAAGACAACCGAGCGTTTTAAGATCATAACCAAGAGAAGAATTATCTCCTGGGTCGAGCGTATCCGGATCAGGCGTGGCGGTCACGAATATTTTCATATCCGCAGCTTCCGCCCACTCCGCGGCGTCTTCCTGAGCTCCTCCTCGAGCCGTCAAAATAAATCCATACCAGTCGTTATTATATTCGACGATTTTATTAAGCGCATTAGGTGCCGTTTCCACCGCCGTCGTCGCAATCGTAAAATCAAGCGTATCGTTGCCATAAACATGCGGGGCAATCCTAAGACCGATGACCGTCCCCGCGTCTCCGACGATCTGCATGATACCGCTGCCGTCGGAATAGCTGGCGGACGTTATCCCGTCAACCGCAGCGATTAAAGCGGCGAGCGCGGTGAGCGTCCCGTCGCGGCTAGCGCTATACGCCTGAGTAAGCGTATGGCCATTGACGATTGCAACTACCGATCCGCCGCTTATCGTTCCGGTAAACGTTACGGTAATATCTGAGCCGCGATGACCTAACGCAATGCGCGTACATTTTGGATTCTGAGAGAAGATCGCTTGCGCGGCCTTGTATTCCAGCGCCGCCGTTCCCCCATGCACTGCATCGGCGACCGACGGCAAGTCCGAAAAGAATTGCAGCCGCTCTTTAAAATTCGGATTGCTTCCGAGAATCATAATTGTTCCGAAGCCGACCTGGGAAATATTTACCGAACCTCTGGTGATTTGAACTTCCACGATTTCATTTAATGGAGCCATTGTATCCTCCCGTTATTGGTTTATGTTGATTTCAGCAACAATTGACAAGTCAATATTTTTAACGATACCTCCGACGATTATCTGTTCAATAATTCCGCTATCGTCGGTATCGCGTTGGGCGAAACGGAATTTAAGATCAAGAATATTTCTTTCTTCCCAGCGCGTATCCACGAGTTCGGTGATGCAAGATAGTGCGAGTCGTTCGACGAAAGCAATATTTTTATTCCTGAGAAAGGCTTGTATCGCCGGTTTTTCAAGCGACGTTTTCAGCTTCTCCAGATAATCCATTGAGTATCGGCCTATTCCTTGACAAAGCAAAACAAAATCCCTGTTGCCCGTAAGTCTTCCACTGCCGTCTACGTAGTCCCATCCGACGCTATTGATCGTCGATAGGTGCAAAGCGACATAAGGCACCACCGGGCGCGGGGCGTTCTCGTGATACCAGATGACGGGCACGTTTCCGAGAACCAGTATCGCCCAATCGTGTATCGCTTTCTCTATTGTATAGGTTGATACCATATTAATTTACCACGACTTCCTTGCCGGTCAATTTCAAGTATTTGTTGTCGATAATATGGGCAAGGTGATTATATTTTATTACCGGCCAGACATGTCTTTTTAGAAATATCTGATCGGCTCCGTACCAATATCCGCGCCTGCTTGGAACCTCAGGTTTCCAGTTTTTAATAAATTCATCCATAGTATCTTTGATACCGGGTATACAGTTAGGCACCGCGCCCATCCTGCCGCCTCTGATAACTGTTCCACAATCCGATTCAATCAATCTTTGCAGATAAAATTTATACTCAGTTTTCTCCCACATCAAAAGTAAACCTGCAAATCGTTCGGTTATCGGTATTTCCGAGTCAGTAACGAAAAATCGATCTACGGTATCATCCCAGAACGGCGCGTACCTCCAGAATAAGCCGGAAAATTCTATGTTATATTTACATTCGATCATTTCGCAAGATGTTGATAATTTGGCAAATATAGTGGACGGTATGGATAAATCATGGTATACTCGAAACGACCATTCCGGCAGCAAAAGCGGAAGTGTCTCAACGTTTTTCAACAGCGGATCAATATACCGTTTGTCATTACCCCATAGTGATATTGATATGATTTTTTTCATATACTAAGCCGGTGTGTAATGAATTATCCCTATTTGATGCGATTTTGTTAATTCAGGATTCCCGTTTAGCATCAATGTGATTGTGTACGTTATGATCCATCCCCAATCGTATTCAATCATTTCTCCATAACCATCCCCAAAATGATGATGGAAACTATGCGGATCGGGAATTTGCTTTGTATCCGTATTTCCGTCCCCGAAATCCCAGAGCCATGAGGTAACAACTCCGGTGCTTGTATCAACAAATTGAATGGGCGATTCGTCTTCATATTGTAGCAATTCGTCGATCAGCGGAGCCGATTCAATCAAATCGTCGCACGTCCAGACAAAATTGGGAACGACTGGAATAGGTGTAGATGTAATAGATAGATCATGTGATTCTGTCAGCATCGGATCGCCGTTTACTTGTACAGATACCTCATAGTCGTCTACTTCCGCATATATATGTTTAGCGGGTTTGATATTCGTATCCGTATGTCCATCGCCAAAATCCCAGATCGCGCTGGTAATTCTTGCGATATTTTTAAACTCAAATTGAATACCGCCGTCATTCGCTTGCGCGTCCAGATCAATTGATGGGGCACTCTCTTCTAAGGCGTCGCACGTCCATTTAAAATCAACATCCGGCGGTATCGACGGCGCTATCGTCAAAGAATGTGTCTTTATCAACTCAGGATCATTGTTTACTTGGACGGATATTTCATAGTCTCCCGCTTCTGCGTATAGATGCTTTTCAGGCGCAATATTTACGTCCGTGTTGCTATCGCCGAAATTCCATAGGGCGCTGACGACGCCGGTAGTATTCGTAAGCGTAAACTTAACTCCTCCATCACCGGTTTGTATGTCCAGATCGATTGAAGCGGGGCTCGTGCCTAAAGCGTCGCATGTCCATCCGAAATCGACGATTATAGGAGTCGGCGTAATAGTCAGTGAATGCGTTTTTGTCAATTCCGTCATGTCGTTCGCCTGCACGGTCACTGTGTAAGCGCCAGGAAGCGCATAGATGTGCTTTGCCGGTACGATGTTAGTATCCGTATTTCCATCGCCGAAATCCCAGATTGCACTGTTTATACCGGTAGTTGATAATAGCTCGAATTGAACGCCGCTATCACTTATTTGCACGTCTATATTTATCGATGCGGCGCTTTCCTCCAGCGCGTCACATAACCATTTAAAATCGACCGGCGGCGGCGGGGTTATCGTTAACGCATGAGTCTTTGTTAAAGTCGGATCGCCATTCACCTGAATTGAAACATCATAATCACCTGCAGTCGCGTAAGTATGTTTCGTCGGAATGATTTTTGTATCGGTATGACCGTCGCCGAAATCCCATATCACGCTATTGACTTCATCGACCGATACGAGAGCAAATTGTATGCCGCCATCATGTCGCTGCACGAGCAGATCAATCGACGCGGGGCTTATGCCTAAAGCGTCGCACGTCCAAGTAAAATCAAACGCAGGCGGCGGGATCGGTATTTCCGCGTCCTCAATAGCTTGCTTTAAGGTAACGATATATTTGTAATGAGAAATAACGTCGTTCCGCCAGGGCGCTTCGGCGGATACCTCATAACGTTCCCCGTTTATATCGACACAGTCGGGATTTTTTATTCCGCTTGTCAGGCATAACAACTTAAAATCGGTATAAAGCGTATATGACTTGCGTTCTCTCCGCGCAATGTCAAGAGTCAACAGATCATGCGGCGTCGTCGGTTGTACGCTCGCCTCCAGACTTATGATCGACGTAACGCCTTCGACCCAGCGCCCATCGACAAACGTTCCTTGCGCGAAACGAACGCCGAATAATGGTCTTCGGAAGAGATTATTTAACATACTCCTCCGTATGCTGTATGCTGTTCAAAAGTTGCGCCGTATCAATCAATGTCCGCGATGAATGCTTTCGTTTAACAGTTTTAAGATCAAGTTCCGGCGGAATGTTGCTATTGATCTTCGCTTTTGTCTTATTCGTCAACCATTCACCGATTTTCTTTATTCCCGTCATCGCGGTTTGCTTGCCTTGTATGACAAGCATTGCCTGTGTCTTTTTAAACTCCTGCAAAGCGGGAAAATTATCATCGAACGAAGTACGGATAAAAGGCCGCTCATCTATGTTTCGCTTCGGCGCTCCGAACTCATGCACTGCGGCGACGGTAACGACTTCCGACATTTGATTCGTCGCTTTATGGCCGGAACCTTTTCTTGTCGCATCGCCCACTTCTCCATTTTCCGGCAGACCCACCTTTGTAAACAGATGATCCATCGCCGCAATCTGGTTGATACGTTCGGCGTATCCGTGGTCGATTATGCGTTGATGTATGCTCATCGGAACGGATTCCATAGCCAGGATGAGGCTTCGAGCGATTGTATTCCCGAATCGCTCATTCGTGTCATCGGCGCAAATACGTTTGCTCGGATCAGTTCAATCAATTCCTGCCCGTATACGGTTGTCGAAAGCGCGCCATATCGTTTCGAAGCATTCGATCCTGACGAAAATGCTTTTGACAACTGCCCTTCGGTTTCCGAGGTCACCTGTCCGGCATGACCCTGGCCACTGGAGGTTGACCCTATTCCAGGATTTCCGTTTCGCTGCGCTTCGAGTGCCAGAATATGCAGAACACGAAGCGCAATTGCCTGCTCCGTGCTCTGCCCGAACGCTTCACAAGACGTAATTTCACGAGCGTAGTTTATGAGATTATTGATACGCGGATCGGCCGCCCATTGCGGCGCTCGTAAAGTTATAATCTGTAAAGCGTTCATTGTTTTACTTCCTTGTCGGCAGATTGAGCTTATCTATATCGTCGATCTGTTTTTCGATTGCTTGGACGATACTTGCCCGGCGTTCTTGCGCTTTCAGCACGACCAGCGTGGCGCGCTTGACAATATCCGGTATAAGCGCCAGTGCTTTCTTCTCGTCCATTTCCAAGACGGCGGCTACCACGTCATTGTCCGGCACCACCGCGATACGATCCGGCTTTAACGTCATCCGCGTCGGATCAACTGGAGTCGGCTTTTTCGTGGCAATAATCGCCATGAGATTCAGTTCACGCTGCTCTTTGAACATCTCATTGTCGGCGACTGATTCCGGCACTTCTCCATTTACGCCGGGCAGCATAAAAAAATGCTGTACGATACCTTTTGCGTCTTTGTACGGAAATATCCGCACGTTCGGGCAAGTATTGTTGACGATCATAAAATTTAACCCCTTTTGTTAAGTGTTTTTTTATATTATCGACAGACTATCATCACCGTCTGTCAGGGTGAGAGCGGGGGTTAAGACGCCCCCGCTATGCGTTTAGATACCCTCGACGATTGAGATTGACAACGGATACGGCGTGATTATACCCGCTATCTTCGCGTGACACGCGACCAGCCACTCTAGTCCGCGCTGTTCGGGCGGGAACTGCTCGAACGGCTGGGGAATGTGAAGCTGTACTTTTCGCGGGTCTTTCTTGTAAAGCACCATAACGTCGGTACTCGCCGTGCTTGCAAGTCCCTCGCGCACTACGGACGGCTTCGGCGTGACGGTTTGCAGCTCGTTCAACGCCTCCAGCGTCCTGACGGAGGGATTATTATTCAGGAAAAATTCCGCGATTGTCGTGTCGCTGTTGATCGAACGCGCCGTGCTTGTGACATACGCCCACTGCCTGAGCGGAAGCAACATTGTATCAGGCATTTCGACGCCCTTCGTCAATGTGATCTGGTTCGCGACGGCGATATTCATGTCAAAAAGGCATTGTTCGATTGTCGTAGAGCCGCCAGTCCAAGCGCCGTATGCCGCGCCGGATATGGTGACGTTCGGTTGATAAAGGATCCCGGTCAGGCCGCCCCAGACGCCGTCCGTGGGATACGCAAAATAGGCGATCTGGTTGACTGTCTGCTCGTATGCCTGACGTGCTGCTTCGGCTTCAAGCATTTCGAGTGGCTTGTTGGCGAATCGAGCCGCACGCACTTCGTCGATGTTGTAACCATACGACGCGCCGAACGGACGAACGGGCGTGGTAAACTCTTTTGCCTTGACGTTGACACGCGGCAGGCCGTCCGAATAGTTGGAAATGACTTTCATCATGCCAACGCGGTCGAATTGCCTGTATGTGATGGACTCTGCGCCCGGCCCCGCTTCCGTCATCACCGGGAAAAGCCTTTGCGCTTTGTATTCGGGGTAAATAACGTCGTAGGTTTGCGCCATGATGTATTCAAGTTGACGGGCGAAAAATATGTTTTCGTTCGCGTCAAGATGAATGCTGTTAAGTTCAATCTTTTTTACTGACATCTGTTTCTCCTTGTTATTGTTTATGATTCCGTTTAGTCACGTTTATTGCGGCATATTGATATCAACAAGCGCGAGCTGACCCGCCGCAATAGTCGATGAACGCCATTCCATTCCGTCTACCAGGATCGCCGTATCGCTGTCTTCGTCGTTGCGGAAATTGCCGGCATTTTTGGCGAAACCTGCGGAATATCCGGCAGGCAGATACGAGCACGTCGAGGAACTCAAGAGAATGAACGAGTCGCCCACGACAAGCCCGGAACCTTTTGCGGTCGCGAGAGCGCCGTCGAGCGTGTCCCGTCCGTCGATTGTGTTGAAAACATTGCCGGTGGAAATTCCCAGAGCAGTTGCCAACGCCGCAACTGATGCGTAACTGTGGGCATACGCGCCGACGCCCGAACCAATTCCGGTTGTTGAAGCACTCAGTATTGCCGCGCCGTTCCCCAGGAACCGCATGTACACCGCGTCGCCGTTTGTCACGACTGTTTCCGCGAGAACCCAGATACGACCACGCAGCAAACAACCGACCGGTGCACCGTTTTTGTAAAGGATTGGCGCGTTAAGAGCGGGATATGGCTGTTGAATCGCCTGAGACATGATCGACACGCCATAAATAGTATCGGTGGTCGATACCGTGGCGGTTCCGGTCGCCGGCGTGGTACTGCCGACGACGACAATATTCGTAACAAGGCAATCCAGTCCGTCGTTTGAATAGACCAGTATTGTCCGGACATCCGTATCGGCTGGGTCGAGAACGGCATTTTTGACGCCGGTAATCGCCTTGATCGCAGTAACGATAAGCGCCATTGTCGCGGCGTGCGTGCTGTTGAAAGTCACGGGAGACATTGCGTGCCCGTTTACTTTCAGATTAATAACGTCGTTTCCACCAGTCGATTTTAAATCGGCATTGAAAACTATTGTTGAAATGTTTGCTTTCGGAAGACGACCTTGGTTCGGAGCGCCGACCTTCTGTATTACGCCAAGACCAAGACCGATATCTTCCGCCGCTTGTAAACCGTCCTTATTCGTAAATTCCGCGTCCGCGATAAGTCCGGGTACTGCGACGTTCATGTACCTGTTGTACGTAATTTGTGACATCTTTTTCTCCTTGTAAAAGTTTATGGTTTGTTTTTGAGATTATTGCTTACGCTTTTTACTGCCGAAATCTTCAGGCATGGTTTTTCCGCCATTGATGGTATCCGTCTTTGTCTTCCACGCATCTTTCACGCCGGATTGATACCGCTTTTCAGCGCCTTCGACTCCCTGCTCGTTCGTGCCGGAACCATCCGCATGCGGAGCCGACTTTTCGCGCTGATCCGCCATTGCGGCGTCGCGCTTGATTTTATCGGACATCTCGACCGCGCTGTCGAATCGGGCATTGAGATAATCCGCGCTCACACCGTCGAGCTTCGCGTCCTTGAATACGGAAAGGATGACTTTCTTTTTAATATCATCATCCGTCAACTTCTCGATGCCTTCCCTGTCTTTTTCGTCGAGCACAACCGCCGCCTTGCGCTCCAGATCGATACGCGACTTTACCGCTGCGGCGATCTTTTCCGGCAGTTTCGCCTTCTCGGCCTCCAGCGCATCCGCCCTGGCTTTCTGGGAGTCACGGTCGGCTTTTGTTTTATCGTGTTCCGCTTTCTCCGATTTTGCCGCCGCTTCCGCACCGTCGGCACGGGTGGTTTCCTTCGTCATGGAATTGACGACTTCCTGGGCTGCTTCGTATTCAATCCCGTCGATACGCACTTTTGCCATTGTCATCTTTCGCTCCTTTGTTTGTGTTATTGGTTCTACTTCTTTACTATCAATATCGGCACTATCAAGATTTATTCTCGCATTCTCCCCGGCGCGGGGCGAACCGACAATCGCCAGGTGATTATACCGTATGTTAGTTTGTCGGCAGTCGAAACGCATTCCGTCGTATTCCCCGCCCTCGTTTACAAGGTCGCATTCGTAGCCAAGTGACAGGCCGCGCTTGCCCTGCTGCTCGACTGCCACAATGGCCTGCGCGTCGGTAATGGATACCGGTATCCGCACGCTTTCGCCGTCGGCGCGAACGTTTTCTCCAGTAAATCCTACCTGGAATTGCTTGACGTTATCAGGAGAAAGCAGTTTCGTTTCGGTCTGCGGGTGCTCGTTCGTCAGCGGGATCATCTTCATTGTTTCGAGGGAATCGGCGTTGAATACCTCGCGGTGATCGCGCAGCTCCCTGCGTATCGTTCCGTCCTCATTGTGGTAAATAAAAATGCCGGTGCGCGTAACAATCGCATCAGTCTTTATGAATCCCTCTTTTGTCTTAATCGTATTTTTAATGCTTGACTTGTCAAATCGGATGACTGACATTTATTTTTCTCCCCAAAAAAAATACCCCGCACATCGTTCTACACGATATGCGGGGTCACCCTTCGCCCTCAATGGAGGCTAGCAACCGCAAGACAAGCTATTCAGAGTTAAATATACCGCAATTTTATTCCGGTATCAAGTCCTTTCGCAAAACTTCCCGCTCAATGGTCGAAACCGCCTTTCCGATGCCGCCGTCACGACAGTGTATCGTGATGATGATTTTACCCGTAAACCTGTCCTCAGATAAGCACTTCGATACTAATTGACCAATGAGAGTTATCAGATCTTTTATCGACATGCGGCTATTTCTCCTCGACCAGTTCGGCTTCGGTCTCTTCGGCGGCTGGCTCCTCGGCGGCAGTTATCGTTTCCTCTAAGAAAATCGCGGATGCAAAACATCGACACTGGTAATCGATACCAACATGCTCTTCAACGCCGCCTATCTCCGACCGCTGTCTCCAGTTATCTGCCTTCGCGTCATCAATACTATCGGCGTAAAGCGTCGAATCATCCCAGCGGCATATTTTCCCGTCCAGCGCCGCATGAGATTCCCGTACTCGTTCGTCAAGCACCGTATGCCATACATACCATTCGACGCCGATTGATTCCTGGCGCTGTTTAGTCAGCTCGCCGTTCAACTTACCGATCTGGTCACGGGCAATAAGCCGCGCCCGTCGCGCCGTCTTCGCGATGACGTTATCTTCCGTAAACTTTCCGAGCGGCTTCAAATCGGTTTCCGATACAATGGCGTCTTTGATAGTATTGATGCGATCACCGCTGCGTATTCCCCTGGTTATAGTCGCCGTAATGTCCTGATAGGTACTATCAGTGAGCTTCGTTATGAGAGCAGTGCCTTCCTGCACGAAGGATTTCAGATGAGAAGCCAGAAAGCCCTCGCGTCTGTAAACGTCAACTCCGAGAACTTTAAGAAGCGTCTCCTGCCACTGCCTGTCGTTCCATGCAGACGTTTTTTGCCCTATATCGAGCAGCCGCGCTTTGATCTTTTCCGAGTGTGCTATATTGCCGAAATCAATACGCAATGCCGAGAGCAGATTGTCAAGCGCGTCAGGCCATGCGTCAGTGTGCGCCTCCGCATCATGCTGTGCTATAATAGTCGGCAATCGGTCGATAGCCGAGAGAGTCGCCTTGCGCAGTTCATTGACGACAGCAATAATAAATTGACGGTATAGTATTTCCTGCGGTCGCGGGTAACGCCATAACGGGGGCTTGCCGATCTTGCGGATGTTGTGCATTAGACGCTTTGCAAGCGCCTCAGTCAATTGCGCTTTCATTTATTTTATAATCTCGCACGCTCCATCTGTATCTGTTCGTTTCTTTCCATTGCAAGACCTCGCGGATCGTTTCCATATTTTCCCGTAAGTCCTCCGCGTCTTTTAAGCTCATTTTTTTGACGCGCCAGTTCTCTCGGAATATGCGAAACATAATGTGGATGCCGACCGCCCTGTGGGCCAGAACCTGGGCCTCCATCTCTGCGCGTTTTGACGCCTACGTCACATGGAGTACTTATCTTGCTATCTTTGTCGCCCATCATCGGAAGGATATTTCCAAGCGACATACTTTCCCCTTTGTTAGTATTTGACCCTTTAGATTATATATGCCTTTTTTTGGCATACTGTAGTTTACTTGTTTCATATTTACATTGCGTACATCTTGTTTGATTAATTTTATTGGGACACGAGTCATTATGAATTGCGCATACGCAGTGATCGGCTCGGTATTCGTAAACGGCCACATATAAGATAATCTGCTTCCCGTATCGCTTTGCTTCATATCGTTCGTATAAAATTCATAACAATCATCACCATGACAAATAAAAGCCGCTATTCCATGACTTCTGTATTGCGTCGGTTTCGTGTACGACGTATAATTTTCCCAGAGGTTTGAATCCGCGATAAAATCCGAATTTGAGGAAAACCAATTTTTGAAATTTACATAAGGTGAAGGCATAGAAAGCAATCCGCTTCCGGTGTACACCTTGCATACTACGGTATCAACTACTTTAAATCCGGATGATAATACGACCGTTTGACTGTCTGCGGTCGTCTTGATGATATGCACGGCGTAAGAGTTCGGCATTTTCGTATCCTTAGTTAAGAAATACGGATTGCAGTGGGATGACGACGCGATCGAGAGTATACCGATTGTAGATATTATCAATGTTCCCCTGATTGCCAACAATTTTGATTCTTTCATACGTCCTCCTTTCCTCTACTATAATTATACAATCAAGGTAAAGAAAATATCAAGATTTTTTAGGTTTATAAACAAACGCTTGCACGCCGTCTTCGACTTCGACGCGTTCATACTTGTTTTCCCATTCGTCAAGTTTCGCAAGCTCCTCTTTCGTAAGCTCAATGAG
>Ga0209048_10001397_pt1 | contig 24983 bp, 18 predicted proteins | sample FrelakmetCRP12CR_FD_187146 | JGI IMG/M metagenome (GOLD analysis project Ga0209048, IMG submission 187146) | Freshwater lake sediment microbial communities from the University of Notre Dame, USA, for methane emissions studies - CRP12 CR (SPAdes)... | ecosystem: Environmental > Aquatic >... | reverse complement strand
GCACCTCGGTGGCGGTCGGCGCGACTTGCGCGATCAGCGTGGTGTTCAATCCGGCCGCGGTGGGATCGGCCAGCGCGACGCTGAGTGTCAATACCGGCAGTGGCGCCGGCATCCAGACCGTGGCGCTGAGCGGCACCGGCATCGTGCCGACCTACACGGCATCGCCCAAATCGGTGGCTTTTGGCAATCAATTAACCAACGTGGCGAGTAAACCAATGTCCGTCACGGTGACGAACACCGGCGCGGTGGTGTTGCCGATCACGAGTATCAAGCTTTCGAGCACCGGCTCTCAGCCGTTCTCGCAGACCGACACCTGCGGCACCTCGGTCGCGGTCGGCGCAACTTGCGCGATCAGCGTGGTGTTCAATCCGGCCGCGGTGGGATCGGCCAGCGCGACACTGAGTGTCAATGCCGGCACCGGCGCCGGCACCCAGACCGTGGCGCTGAGCGGCACCGGTATCGTGCCGACCGTCACGTTGATGGTGGCACCGACCTCTATTACCGTCGGGAGCCCCGTCGCCTTAACCTGGAGCTCATCCAATGCCACAAACTGCCTTGCCGGCGGCGGGCAGTCCGGCGACGGATGGGCAGGCACCAAATCGGTCAACGGCACAACGAACGTGACGCCAAACGCCGCGGGAACGATTACCTACTCAATGACTTGCTCGTCAGGATCCAAGACCGTCCAGGTCATCGCACAGGTCACCGCAACCAACCCGCAGAGCTCTAGTGGCGGCGGCGGGAGCGGCGGCGGTACCGGTAGCGGCGGCGGCTCTCTTGATGTGATTTCGTTGCTGTCGTTACTGACAATGATTGGATTGCGGCGTATGCGGATCGCCAAATTGACCCAAGCGTTCGTCAATAGGCACCCCTGGTCGAGGTCGATAGCGCAGGACGGCGGCAAATCACATAGGGATACTTTCCGGAAGGGCTGAGAGGAATGTCATCGACTTCGACGAATCGCACTGGGCAATCTTGACCCATCACCACTTGAATCTTTTCGGTCAGAATTCGCACATCATTCGCATGATCATTTAGAGACGTCGCCGTCTCGGGGACGACATTGATGGTGATTGACCTATCCTCTTCTTGGATAACCTGAAATTTCCTTATGTATCCACGCTCAGCCATAAACGAGAGCACGTACACGACGAATCCGCCGTCCACATGTTCTCCCTTACTGTTCGTCATCGCCTCCAATATCCGCCCGCTCAATGCACCGAGCAAAGGGAATGCCCGACCACACGAGCACCGCCGACTCGTCAGCCGACCTCGATCACCTATCCGATAGCGGATAAGCGGCATCGTCCAATTCATCAGCGGCGTGATGGCGAGTTCACCCTCTTCTTCGATCACCGGCCGCTCGTCTAGACCAATCGCCTCCACGACATGCGACTGGGCGGCTAAATGGTGCCCCTCCCCAGTACCACATTCGCAAGCCGCGGCGCCAATCTCGCGTGAACCATAGGCACTAAAGACAGGGGCGCGAAAGGCCTTTTCGATGGCCTCAGTCATAAACGGATACACAGTGGCGCCGCCCAAGACCACGCCGGCAGGTGGATGCACGACAATGCCATGTTCATTCATGTACTGCGCCAGCGCATAGATTCCGTCGCGATAGCACCAGAGCATCTTCGGCTTCCAGTGGTCTATGTGCGCGATAATCCGACGCATGCTCTGCTCAGGCAAATGGAAACACTGCTCGAATCGCCGGTTGTAAATCCAGTTTTGAACTTTGGCTTTCAGGCCAATAGTGCCCTGATATAAGTCACGCTCGCTGCCCCAGATCTTCATTTCCCGTTCGCCGATATTCTTTCCGACCATCGCGAAATGATAGGTCCGGGTCGCAATGGTCACGTCCCAATACACGTTGTCTTGCCATACATGCACCGGTTCGCCCGAAGTCCCACTCGATTGGTTGGCGTGCGGACGGTGGCCGATGGGAAGCGACTTGGCGCGCAGGCGCGCGCCTTGCTCACGAATGATTTTCTTCGTAAGAAACGGTATATCTGCGTATCGCTCTACGTTCACCCGCCCTTTACATACCGCTCCGCAACGCTCCAGGACGCCACGGTAATATTCCGTTTCCGCCCACGCGTGGAGCAGCAAATCTTCAAGTCGACGCTTCTGCACCGCCTCGATTTTTTCCGGTGACCGCTCGATCGCGTAAATCAAATCAAGTTCCGGCAAGACATGAGGATGCTGAAAACGCAATGCGGTTTGAATGAGCGGACGCCGCCAATTCCACCCCGGCGATGCCAAGGAGGGCCTTTGAACCGGTATTCGATTAGCGGCTGTGGACATATTCCTGAGTTTGTCGGGAAGTAAGCGGGACGTCACTTCATCATTTACGATCAAGACTATCCATGGATAGTATCGCGAAAATGCAGGCGATTATCTTACATCATTGAATTGCCTCACCCGCGAAATTCGCCGGCTTCCCCGCGTCTCGAAATGGCCATATGCCTGATTTTTGACGCCCTGCGCAGGGTACCTGCGCGCCGGCAGAAGTCGCTTGGGTTGCGCAACCACATTAGGCTCGCGTGCTCTGCTGCTCACCCTCGCTGCGAAGATCTGCCTGCAATTGTTGCCGAGAAACGTTCTTGATGTGCATCCGGTACCAGACTTCCGCGTTCAACAGCAGCCATAGTCGGTTCCCGTGGTCGACTTGACCGGATAAATGATCCCGCACGAGCGTGTTCATCGGCTGTGCGCACAAAATGCCATCCTCTACCAACCGAGAGCGGGGGAGAACCGTCGAGTACAGGCGCCGATACTCTTGCTGCAGAAGATATGGCATGGCAGATGCGAAACCTTGCTTCGGCCGATTGAGCAGCGACTGCGGCAAATACCTCGCTGCGAGCCGCCGCTGCAGGTAGCGCAACGATTTGCCGCGGATCTTCATATTGTCCGGCAGACGCGCCGCGAATTCCGCCAGACGATGATCCATGAATGGGCTGCGCGCCTCGAGACCAAACGCCATCGTCATGCGATCGGTGATCATCACGGGATGATCCGATAGGCGAACTTCGGAATCCGCGTAGAGCATGCGATCAAGATCGCTCCCCGACATTCTTTCAAAAGGTTCCCGAATACAAGCCTCCGCATCAAAATCACCCAGCGTCTCACGCGCCTTTTCGGTTAACAGTTCGCGCCGCGATTGGGCATCAAAATAGAAATACGAAAGGCTGCCGGAATAACGCGCGCCGCCCGTGAGAAATGACATTTGATGCAGCCACCGCAACTGATGCCCACGGCTCTTATACCAGCCGCCGGTCGGCACCCATTTGAGCAGCGGCCCGATCAGGTCGCGGCGCAATACGGCCGGGATTTTGGCGTAGCGACCCGCATATCCGTATCCGTAGTAACGATCGTACCCGCCAAAGAGTTCATCACCGCCATCACCGCCGATGACCACTTTCACCGTCTTGCGGGTGAATTCCGCAAGCTCATAGGTACAAAGGGCCAGCGGATCCGACGGTTCATCCAAATAGAACACCAAATTCGGCAAAGACTCCGCCAGATTCGGTACGAGCGTTCCCTCATGGTGATCGGTACCGTACTGTTCGGCCACCTGACGCGCGTAAGGCGCCTCGTCATAACGCGCAAGCGGCACGCTCAGAGTAAAGGTGGGAAAGCCGCTTGATACGCAATGCCGCGCCAACATCGCGACGATCAGACTCGAATCCAGGCCACCACTGAGGAAAGCCCCCACCGGCACGTCACTCGCAAGGTGAAGACGCAACGCGGTCAGCATTTCCGCCTCGAGTGCATCGGTCAATTGATCTTCGGAGCCTTGCATCTTCGGTGCATAACGCAAATCCCAATAGCGCCAAATGCGCAGCCGTTCTCCGGGTTTTACCAAGACGGCATGGCCGGGCGGCAATTTGTGCACACCCTTAAACATGCTCCGCGGCGAGGCGATTATTCGCAGTGCAAGATACTGATCGAGCGCCTCTACATTGATCTCCCGCAGCGCCGGTTCCCACGCAAGCAGCCCTTTGATCTCGGACGCGAACGCGAAGTAGCCGCCCCTCTCGGCATAGTAAAGCGGCTTTTGTCCGAGATGATCGCGTGCGCATAGCAGTTGTTTTTTCTCCGTGTCCCACAGTGCGAACGAGAACATGCCCCGCAGATGCCCCAGACATTCCGTCCCGTACTCCCGGTATAGGTGAAGAATGACCTCGCAATCGCTTTGGGTCAGGAATTGATGGCCGCGGTCCTGAAGGTCCTTGCGCAACTCCCGGTAGTTGTAGATCTCGCCGTTTGCAACCAGCCACAGCCTCTTTCCAACGTCGTGCAGCGGCTGGTGTCCAGTCCCCAGGTCAATAATGGACAGGCGTCGATGACCGAGCGCCGTCATCGCGTCGGCATACCGTCCTTCGTCATCAGGTCCACGATGGGAAAGCGCACACAGCATGCGACCCAGTGCTTCAGGTTCGCTTCGAATCAGTCCCGTAATTCCAGCAATCCCGCACACGACTTATGCGTCTCCCGCGGGATCGCGCGGCCGATCAATGCGCACATGACCGTGATTACCCTCTGCAGCGCCGCATGGGTGAATCACAGATAGCCCTGTTTGCGATACCATGCCGCTGTACTGACGGCGCCCTCTGCGAAGCTCACCCGCGGCACAAACCCAAGCACTTGCCGGTACTTCACCGTTGAAAATAGGAATGACTTCGTAAAAAAATCCAGTCGCCGTTGCGTCAGCGGGGGTTGAATGCCGAGCGGCCTCAACGTACTTTCCAAAACTGCGGCGGCACCGCGAAAGGGCCAGACTGGTAGGTGCATCCGCGGCGGCCGCCGCTGCAGGGCGGCGGCAATTTGCGCGACCATTGAATTGGTGGTCATGACTTCCGTACCCGCCAATACAAATATCTGCGCGACTGCCCCCGGATGTTCCGCGGCCAGCAGCAAACCGGCGGACAAATCGTCCACATGGATGACCTGGCGCACATTTTCGCCTGATCCGAGCATGACGAATTTACCGCGATCGATTGCACGAAACAGCTTGAGCAGCCGAAAATCTCCCGGGCCATAAGTTTCGGAGATTCGGCCAATGCAGGTTTCGATCTGCGATGCGTGAGCGCTCACCAATTGCTCCGCTTCGAGCTTGGTCACAGCGTAGATATTCTCCGGGTGCGTGGCACTGAGTTCGGTCAATTCTTGACCATTCGCCGCGCCGTAGACTCCGATTGTGCTGCCGTAGACGAATCGCCTTGCCCCGGCGCCGATGGCGGCTTCAAGAAGCAATTTCGTGCCGGTCACATTGATGTCCCGAAAGTAGGAATCTGGGACGTTTCCCTCATGTTGCGCCGCCGCTAGATGAATGACGACTTCGCAGTTCTTGGTCAGCGCTCCTGCAAAGCCTGGGTCAAGAAGCGAGCCCACTTCGACTCGCACGCCGGCCTTTCCCAGCCGCTCGAGGCGCGCGGATTCCACCCCGGACGCCGCACGCCCTGTCGCCACCAAATCGTGGCCGAGCCCGGCGAGCATCTGTGCCAACTGGCAGCCGATGAAGCCCGTGGCGCCCGTCACAACAATGCGCATGGATAACCGCCGTTCAAGCCGTATTAAGCCGTTCTAGCGACCGGGGCCAGTTCCGGAAGCGTGCGCGCGCGTTGCCATGCCAAAATCGCATCGACGATGCGTTCAGCGGCGTGACCGTCGCCATAGGGGTTCTCGTTCCCGACCATTGACTTATAGGCGTTTGCGTTCGTCAGCAGCTGGTGCACCGCCTGATAAATTCGTTCCGGATCCGTGCCCACGACCCTGGCGACTCCCGCCGCGACACCCTCCGGACGTTCGGTGATTTCGCGAATGACCAACACCGGCCGCTTAAGCGACGGCGCCTCCTCTTGCACGCCACCGCTGTCGGTCAGTATCAAATGACTTCGGTGCATCAGGTGCAAAAAATCGAGATACGGCAACGGATCGATGAGCACTATCCCCGCTTTATCGGCCAACGCACTGAAGACAATTTCGCGAACGGCCGGGTTGCGGTGCGTCGGGATGACAATGATCAAGTCAGGGTGCGCTTTGCGGATTCGCAGTATGGCTTCGGTCACATGCCGCATCGGCTCCCCGATGCTTTCGCGCCGGTGCATCGTGACCAACAGAACTTTCCTATCCCGCGGCAGCGCTGCAAGGTGCGGATCCGCGAATTGGTAATCCTTGCGCAGGCTGCGCAACAATGCGTCGATCACCGTATTGCCAGCATAGATGATCCGCTCGGCGGGCACGCCCTCAGCAACCAGCGCCTTGGTGGCGTCGTGCGTCGGAGCGAAGTGCAGCGCGCTGACGATCGTGGTTACGCGCCGATTCATCTCCTCGGGGAACGGTTGCTGCAGATCTCCTGTGCGCAACCCCGCCTCCACATGCCCGACCGGTATACGCTCGAGAAAGGCCGCTATTGCGGCGGCGCAGGTCGTTGTGGTGTCCCCTTGCACAAGCACCATATCGGGCTTAACCGCGCGAAGCACGGGCGGGAGCAACTCCAATACTCGAGCTGCGACTTCCGCGGGGGACTGCGCCTGGGTCATGACATTGAGATCGAAATCCGCGGTCAGATTGAAAGAACGCATGATCTGGTCAAGCATTTCACGATGCTGGGCGGTTACGCAGACCACTGACTGAAAGTCGGGTGAACGCCGTTGCAGCTCGAGCACCACGGGAGCCATTTTTATCGCCTCGGGTCGGGTCCCGAACACGCTGAGTATCTTAACCGCCATCGAAGCCGCTCCAACGTCTCCTGAGCCCTTGATCTCCGCCCTCTCCCCCTTTGGGGCCCGCCAATCCTGCGTTCCTTGCATATGTTACCAATTCTCCAGCAACTGTCCGGTCTCCGCCACGGCGCAAATAAAAAATAGTCTACCGCAGGAGACCCTCTCGCATATCCGGCATATGTCACATTCCGCGACTTCTCCAGAATGTGCGCGAACGCAACCAAATGGCGTCCCGGACCTGGCGCGATGCTTCCAATCACCACGCTCGGCGCCATTACACCGCCGCGTCCTGCGCTTCGTCCAGGCATTTCTTTGTGCTAGCCGCGACCAGCACGAGGGCCGCGCCCATCACAATCGGCAGTACCTTGAGAGGCACGAGCATGTAGTGAAATAAGAAGGGTTGGTAAGCGAAAAACGAGGCAAACGACACCATGATCGCCACCGCGTATTGGCGCGGAAAATAAAACGCGTATGCGATCGCCGTCACATCGGCAACGAAGAAAAACCGTTCGTGCATTTTCGGCAAGAAGAACGGCGTCATCAGCACCGACAACAAACAGAGGCTGAGAATTAACGGCGGGTCCAGACGCGCCCGGCTGCGCACAACGCACCACACGTAGTAGCAGCCAATGGCCGTCATCAGCATGACGCCTGCCACTACGATTTGGTCGTAGTATCGATCCGGCAGCCACAGATACAGATTTGGCGCATGCTTGCTCAGCGCGTGATAAGTCACCGATTGGGTCATGTATACGGTAGCCAGATCAAGCGCCGGTCGACCCTCGAGCCAGGCCGGAATCATCGCCAGCGCATAGACGGCCGGAACCAGCAGCAAATGCCAAAATCGGATTAGACGCCGCAGCCAGAATGCGCACAGCGCGGGCGCGAGGAACATGCTCTGAAACTTGATCGAGAGCGCAAGCGCAAATGCCATCATCGCCAATGCGCCGCGCCCCTGCATCAGCAATAAAATGCACACCAACAAGAACGCCGCATAGATGCTGTCCGCCTGGCCCCACATGCCGCTGTTGCAGATCACGGTGGGTGCCATCAACATCGTCAAGGCCGCCCACACCGGCAGCAGGCCGCCCCCATAGCGCAATCGTACGATAAGAAACACCGTCGCCGCACAGACCAGATCGAAAGCGATTGATGGGATCTTCACCGCCATGACGGCGGGCAGATGGGGAAACGCCACCGAAACCAAATAGAGCAGATAGAGATACGGCGGGGTGTAGTTCGACACCGGCGTCCCCGCGGCGGCGAAGCCGTGTTCCTGAACCGCCGCATACCAGATACTGGTGAAATTAACAAAATCGCTGGTGGTGAAATCGCGAAACATGTACCTCACATACAGCGCGAACACGACAACGAGCGCCGCCGCGGCGTAGTCAATCGGGCGTATAGTCGCCATATCGAAAGTGCCGTCGGTCTTGGAATGCCGCATATGCGCCTATCTCGCGAACAAAATGCTGACGTGAGAAACGCCCACCAATCCGATGCGGCTCCCCCACCACGCAAAACCCCAGATCGCGCCCACGACGAGAACGGAGCACACGATTGCTGCCGGCTTTGACGATCGTCGGAGCAGGACCACGATCAAAGCGCCTGCAAACCCGCCTAAGGCGAGCAGTGCAAACTCCAGCTTTCGCGATGTCAATTTCGTCCTGTACATCAGGTAGTCAAAGGCGTGTTGCGCGGGAGTTGCGTCGATCCAGTTTGCCGTGGCGATGTCCGGCTTGCCGTCGCCGTTCAAATCGCGCACCAAAAGTGAAAAAGGGTTGCCGCCGGCGTAATAGTCCTGTCGTGGCCCGAAATGAAAATCACCCTGATTCAAGAAAACGCTCACCAGACTCCCTTCGTAACTGCAGCAACTTGGATACGTCGTGTTGGTGACCACGATGTCGGGCCTGCCATCGCCGTTGAGATCCACGATGGCGACGGATTTCGGAAACGATGTCGTGGACAAATCGAGTCGCCGTTCGAATTGCCCATCGCCCTTGCCGGCAAATACCGTCACCGATATTCCGCCGTCGTTGACCGTCACCAGATCGAGAATCCCATCGCCGTTCAAATCTCCAGCGCGAATACTGTGCGGCGAGTGGCCCGTTTTGAAAATCAGCGGGGGTTTGAACGTTCCGTCCCCGTTGCTCAAAATGACGGCAACGGTATCGTCAGCGTGATTCACAAACGCAAGATCCGGGATTCCGTCGCCGTTGAAATCCCCGGCGGTCACCGCGCCCGGCGCAGCACCCGGATACAGATCCATGCGCGGTCCGAACGTACCGTCGCCGTTGCCGAAGAAGACGCTGGTGAAATACGGCGCACCGTGACACGCCACCGCAATGTCATCGTTGCCATCCCGATTGAAATCGGCGACGACGATTTCATGATCCCTGTTGCACGACGCATAGGTCTTTCCAGATCGGAAGGTTCCATCGCCGTTGCCGAGCAAAACGCTGATCGAATTACTGTCCTGTTCGGCGACGACGATGTCGCGGTGTCCGTCGTGATTGAAGTCGCCGGTCGCCACGAATTTCGGCTTCATGCCAACGGGGATATATCGAGGCGCCGCGAAGGTCCCGTCGCCCCGCCCGTCGTACACGGCAATACTATTGGCGCCGGCGACCGCAACGATGAGATCGAGATGTCCGTTGCCATGCAGATCGTCGGCGGATATGGCATGAGCGTTCTCCTTCACCGGCAGCGTCACGCGGTCTCGAAAATCGACGGGCGACGCCTCGGTCCCGCGCACCGTCAAGGAGCACAACCCCATCGCGACAATCAGCGACGCCGTGCGAATCGGATCAGAAGCATCACGCATGTTAATTCCTAACTTTCCAAGCGATTCGATTCCGGAGTTTTCGATCGCCGTTCCACCTTTTCGATCAAATAGCGCGGCCGGCCCTTCGTTTCGCCGTAGATCTTCGCGACATACTCCCCCAAGATGCCGATACACAGGAGCTGCACGCCGCCGAGCAAGTAGATGGGAACCGTGGTCGAGGCCCACCCCGGCAAGGCACGGTCGGTCAACAGCCGGGTCGCGATTGCCCAGATCGCCATGGCGAGGCTCAGCAGGCAAATGAGGCCGCCGAGTCCGGCGATCAACCGCAAGGGCACGGCGCTGAACGACGTGATGCCATCGAGGGCGAGCTTGATCATCTTTCCCAACGGATACTTAGATTCCCCGGCAATCCGATCGCGCCGATCGTAATACACGCTCGTGGCGCGAAAGCCGAGCTGCGGAATAATGCCGCGCAGGAACAGATTTACCTCGTCGTGCTGACCAAGCGCTTCCAGCGACCGGCGGCCCATGAGCCTAAAGTCCGCATGGTTTGGGATGATATCCACGCCAAGCGAGCGAAGCAGCCCGTAATATCGAAGCGCCGACCAGCGCTTGAACCAAGTATCCGTGTCGCGGGCCTTGCGCACGCCGTAGACGATCTCGTAACCCTCGGCATGTGCATCAACCATCCTTTCTATTACACCCAAATCATCCTGCAAATCGGCGTCAATCGAGATGACCGCATCGCCATCCGCACTCAACAACCCGCTGAGCAGCGCGTTCTGATGGCCGCGATTGCGCGATAGCTTGACCCCGACGAACAGATCCGATTCCCGGGTGAGCGATTCGATGAGTCGCCAGGTGTCATCCGTGCTGCCGTCGTCGATGAACCAGATGTTGCTGTCGCTTGCAATCTTTCCGCGCGCGATCAGATCTTTCACCAGCCGTGCCAGTCGCGGCGCCGCATGCGGCAGCGCTTCTTCTTCGTTATAACACGGAACCACCAGACTGAGCCTCAAACTGCCCTCCCCCGCGCGTCGCGCTCGTGCTTCGCAGATTGGCGGCCGAACGACCACTTCGAATTGGCCCAGTAGTTCCAGATCAAGGTACCGATGGTCGCCATGACCTGCGATAGTACATAGGGAAGATGGATCTTTACCGTCAACAATTCCATGAGCAGCGCGTTCAGGGCGAATCCCGCGGCCGCTACGATCGCGAAGCGGGTAATGGCAACGCTGTGCCGTTTGTCGCTCCGGAACGTGAAATAATAATTCAACAGGTAGTTCGCGATCGCGCTCAGCAAATAACCGAGACTCGAAGCCAAGACGGCGTTCCAATGCCAGCGCTCAACGCTCCAGATGAGCGCAACATATTGAATGAGCGTCGCAATGCCGCCGACGATCAGGAACCGAGCGAACCTGTGATCCACGGCCGAAGATACCATTGCCGCTTTGCGAAGGCTACGCACTCTGCGGCACCGCAATCCGCGCCAAACACTTCAAGTAAATATCCTCGACCGCCCTGGCAACGTCTTGTGCCGAGAATCCCGCCTGCACTTTGTTGAGTGCCGCAGCTGTCCGTCGAGCAACGATATCGGGGCGGTCGATCAATTCGCACAGTCGCCTTACGAATCCATCGACGTCCGTCGGAACGACGAGCGCACTGTCCTCGCCGTCGCGCAGAATCTCCGCAACCCCATCCAACATAGACGAGACGATAGAAGTCGCGGTTGCCATGGCCTCGAGTATCGTAATCGGCAGGCCCTCATAGCGAGAGGTCAGCAGCAATGCATCAACGGCCGGGTAGAATTCAGGCATGTTGCTCACATAGCCCAGAAAGCGCAGGCGGTGCCCAATGCCGAGCCGCGCAGCATGGTCGCGTAATTGATGTTCTTCCGGTCCCGTGCCCGCAATCACGAAATATGCGGTCGGCCGCTGCGCCAACACGGCGGCCGCAACGTTAATAAATAGCGAAAAATTCTTCTGGTAGCAAAGACGGCCAATCCCGGCGACGATGAAGGCATCCGCCGGTAGAGCGAGTTGCCGCCGGGCGGCGGCGCGTTGCTCGCGGCGCGGATGAAATACCTCGAGATCAATCCCATTGTGGATCGTAGTGACCCGGTCGGGCAGCATGCGTTCGTGTTCGATCAAATAATCGCGGGTCGACTGCGACACCGCGATTACGTGCGTCGACAGATGATTCGATATCTTGTCGGCGATCGGTACCCAGCGCTTCGGGTCCGAGGCCTTGTCGTTGCAGTGATCGTGATTGATCCGGATTTTAATGCCGCATAATGCGGCCAGCGGCTTGGCGATAACGTTCGATCCAATCAAATGCGTGTGCACGATGTCGAAGCGGCGCTTAAGACACATAAAGATCATTGATGGCACATAGACGGGCACAAAGCGGGAAAAGGACAGTGAACGCACGGGAACACCAAGCGCCTGCACGCGATCCCAATAAACGCCCCTCCCGGCCATCGTTGCGACCTCGAACTCGAACAACGATCGGTCGGCGTAGCGGAGAAGGTTGATCAATACGGATTGCGCCCCTCCAAGATCGAGCGAGTCGATGACATGCAAGATGCGATAACGGCGGTTCAATACGCTGCCCAGTCTACTTTGAGTGCTTCAAGTAATCGATAATCTGTGCGCGTGTCGCAGCATCCGCGACGCCCGCGAATTCCATGGCGGTGCCCGGCACCGCTGATTGCGGATTCTTGATGAATTGGTCTAGTTTTGTCTCCGTCCATACCCCGCCTTGAGCCCGCATCGCGCCCGAATAATCCGCAAATCCAGGAGCCGAACCGGGTTTTCGGCCCACGATACCCCATAAATCCGGACCGATGCGGTGGGAAGTGCCGTTCTCGACTTTATGGCAGCCGCTGCAGCTTGTCGCGAATGAGATCTGGCCCCCGCTCCCCGTGAGCGGACGTATCGAAATGATCGCATCGTCGTCGTCGGCCCAGAGCACGATGCGCCCATCGCTTCCTTCCGTAATATCCCGGATTCGCATGCCGATCTCGATAGGCTCCTCATAAGCGACTCGGTCGTTGCGGACGCGAACCCGGAATATCCGCCGGAAATTCAAGGAACTCACCAACAGATCCCCCTTCCAAACGGGGAAAAGATCCTTCTCCACGCCGATCAGGTTCGAAACGGCGATGGAGGGCACCCAGGCAAAGAACGGCGCCTCGAAACCCAGATGATCGCCCTGCTGGGGATTCAAGGGCCAGGCGAAAGTGCCGTAGTCAGTACCGTACGTGACGATGGGCCAGCCATAGTTGAGACCCTGCTTCAGCAGATTCAGCTCGTCGCCTCCTTGCGGCCCATGCTCGGTTTCCCAGATATTGCCCTGCGGATCGATGTACATTCCTTGGGGATTGCGATTGCCCGAGGTGAAGATCTCGGAGCGCCGGTCCTTGATATGGATCAGGATCGACTTGCCGTAGCTCGCGGACATATCCTGCGAGATCATATGCGGCGAAGCCAATCCATTGAAGCCGAAATCTCCGACACCGAGTACGAGCGTGTCCGAGTCTCGCATCGCCATGCGCCCACCGCCAAAATGTCCCGTGAACGGCGTACCGCTGCGCCGCCCCTCCCCCTCGATCGGGAGACAGGGTTGCGTCTCGAATAGGGTCTCCCATTGCAACGACCGGTCACCAGCAAGAAAGTTTGCCTTTGAGCCTTGGAGCATCGATACGCGCTCGACCCAGCACCTTTGATCGTGTCTCCAATAGTAGTGCGAAGTGAAAATGCGGACTTGTTCACCCATTTGCTGCACATGGAGGCCCGCGACCCGAAACCACCACGCAATCACCTGCGTACCGGCATCCTCACCAGCAAGGCTTAGCGCATCATTATCGTTCGGTTTCCGCCACGGCCCGCCCGTCGTATCCCTCGCAAATTCGTCGCCGTTCACGGGAACGCGAAACGGCAGCGTTTGCACGTGAAGTGCGTCACTTGGGTCCCAGTTAATCACGTACATGAAGCCGTCTCCCGTGGCGAGGAGATATTGATCATCGATGCGCGACAATCCACCGCCGCGCACCGCCGGCTCCGGGACATAATGCCCATAAAAATCGGTCTTTAGGTTGTAAAAGGCAGTATGAATGAGCGATGTTCTAATTTGGGGATCGACCCTGCCGGTCCCACCATCGGTTTTCTTCATGCTCCACATGGCGGCGCCCGCGGCTACCGCGATGAGAACGACGAGCGCCGGCAGCAATAGCCGTCCCAGCCGCGATGCAATCGGTATCAGGGTTAGCGCGGCGAAAAACACCGCAATGATCGAAAAACGTGTTGCGTCGGAGTGCACGACCAGAAGATACAAAAATACGAGACTGAAAAATCCCAGGATACCCGCGATGAGCCGACCCGCACCGATCTCCAGTCCCAGGAGGACGTAGCCCACCGATATCAGCGCACAAAAGCCATAGCCCACGAGGACAATTTCCATCCCGCGGAGTTCGGCAGGCTTCAACGCCCACAACGGAATATGGAACTTGAACTGCGGGACAAGCAGCGCCAAGCAGACGATCGCCGCGGCATGCCACAGCAAAAGCAACAGAGCCTGCGCGGCTCCTGAGCGCCGGCGGATCGAACGGTCATTCATTATCGGGGCTACTCTGCCACGCGGCACATGAAGCTACCATGAAACAATAGTATTCGCGGAAATCACAGGACATTTGGCGTCAATTTTCCGCTTTACCGCACCTCATCGCTGCACTGCGTCGACCAAAATGTGACGGGTACGGAGATCAAGAATTGATTATGTACTATGCGGTAAAAAGGTGCGCTAACCGCTTCGGAGCACGGCCGAATTGGCGAATCTCGCTCGCAGACTTGTGACGGCCAGATAGCTTCCTCCGGCAGCGAGCAAAGCCCACGCACTTCCCACTCCGTACAAAATGCCAAGCAGCCCGTAGCGCGCGCCGATAATCATCGCACCCGCTGCAATTGCGAGGCAAATCCATGCCAATACGCTGATTGTCGCCATTGATCGCGGCGTTCCGCAGGACATCGTGATGGCGGTTGAGAAGCTTTCCCATATCTTGGCTAGTCCCACGACAATCGTTGCGCCAACCAAACCGAAACCAATCTCATATTTACCTTTAAGCAACGTATTGAACACCAGAGGCGCCACCAGCACGATTCCCACACTGGATGCAACCGCCATCAACAACGCGGTGAGCGATTCACGCGCAATCACCGCACGCGCCTCGGCAGCGGACGCGACCGCGCGCAGGCGGGGCAATAGACTAAAAGAGGTTGCAATCCTAATCATTCGAAAAGGCGAGCCCGCAACCGCCGCGAGTACCGCGTAAGTACCCAGCATCTCCACGGATCCCACTTTCGGGATGGCCAAGCGTTCAAATTGCGACAATATTTCCACGCCCACTCCGATTCCGAGGGCCGCCGCCCCCTCGCGTAAGGCCATATCGAACTCGATCTCGTGGCGTCCCTTATTGACGGTTCGATATGCCACCAACCAACCGAGCCCGGATGTGAGGACGTACCCTCCGGCCATCAAAATTAAAACGAAGCTCTCGGAGGTCAGAGACAAGCCAAGCGCCGTTAGCGCGATAACCAATAGAATGTAGTTGGATGCTTGCGAGAGAATCATCGCAAACTTAAATTGCCTTTCGCCCTGAAACAGGGCCGAGCACACTCGGCCCGTCGCACTGCCCATAACCATCGGCAACAAGAGCACAACAATCCCAACCGACAAGCCGTAATACCAAAACGCGATCGCCGCCGCAGCGATCCCGGTCGCCGTAGCGAACGCCAGCGACAACAATCCAAGTCTTCGCCCCACGCGCGGCCGGTGGCGATTGGCCACGACCTCCATGCCGAAGGGACCGAACGTCACGCCAAATTGATTCAACGCCAGGACAAGTGCAACCACGCCGAAGCCCTCGGGCGACATGACTTTCGCCAGCAGAATGTTGCCGGCCGCAAAACCGGCGCCGCCGGCTGCAAAGCCGATCGCGGAGCGCAACGAATCGGATTTCAAAAGTCGCGCGATCAACAACAATCCGCCTAGGTCGCCGGCCGAATGCCGGTCGCCGCTATCTTCTTGCCGAAGAGTTTATTGTTCTTGCCATAAAGGATGTAGCAGAGCCGAAAGAAGAACTTCAGCATTGCTGCCGCCGCCATCGCGACATAATTGAACGGATTGGAGTAGAAGACATAGAGATTCAGATCGAACACGTGGATTTCATCGAAACCCGTGTGCTCGAGTACTTGATTAAAGGTGTACTCCGTGAACGTGTTTTGATGATCGAAGTTCTGCGCCAATGCCTCGGCGCCCGTAATGGGATTGGCCCCGTTCAGCGCGAAACAGATCAAACGACCCCCCGGCTTCAGCTTTCGCTTGCACAGAGCCAGAAAATCGAGGATCTCGGACTTCGTCAGGTGATTCAGCTCCTGCTCGACAAAAATCATGTCGTAGATCGCATCTGCGCTATCTTCGAGAAAATCGAACGCATAGGCGGTGCGGCAATTGAGATGCCGCTTTTCGGCATAGGCTATTTTGTCCGCGAAGGAATCGATGCCCAGCACCCTCGTAAACCCGAGATTCAACAAAAGGTTCACCCCATACCCGGGCCCGCACGACACGCACAAGATGTTCGCCTGCTTATCGGCTGGGAACCACCTGGCGTAATTGTCCTTGTAGAATAAATAAAAGCTACGATAGCCTTTTTCAATATCGTCCGGTGCTTCCCAAAATGAGTCAAAAGGCTCGATTTTGGCCGTAAGTGGGTGACGTCGCATGACCTGTCGATTCTCCTGCGCAAATACGCGCTTTTGCGTTGGCGAGTGTACGTTAAAGCCGACCGTAACGAGAATGCTACACTGTATTCTGGCTTCGTTTACCGGCAGAATGCCGGCGCGGTCACGCATTTGAATTTTCGGGAATCGCCTTGAACAACGCCCGCGGGCACCGTCTTGCCCCGTTTACTTACATCAGCGTTATTGTGGTAGCGGCGCTTTGCACCTATGCGTACACGCTGCGCACTCGATCGGCATTTGCATGTCCGGCTAGCGGCTATTCCGTGGACCGGTACCTGGCCTACTGCTCGGCCACCGAATACGGAGACTTCGACCATGGGGCGTTTTGGTTCGATCTCGTTCCGGGTGTACGCGACAATCTTCGATCGGCGGAAGCATTATTCCTCGGCAACAGCCGCATGCAATATGGATTCTCCGGCGAACCGACCCGGCGATGGTTCGCCGCTGCCGGTGCCACGCACTACCTCATGGGTTTTTCCTATTGGGAGAACGTCAATTTCGAGCTCCCTCTGCTAAAGAAAATCAGTCCGGGGGCCAGGATTATCATCGTCAACGTGGACTCGTATTTCGTACCTGAGCAAACCGAGCCGGCCAAGGCCGTGATGCACGATCCTTCTGCCCTCGGCCGCTATCGTCGAAAGGAATTCTGGCAGGCGCCGCATCGCTTCATTTGCGGTAAATTTCCAAGGATTTGCGGAAACAACGAGTCGTTCTATCGATCGATCTCCACCGGCTACTATATTCGCCAAGGCGGCGATTCGGGAGCTTACGAAGTCTCGGAGGACCCAACCATCGATTCGGCATCGTTCGAGTATAGCGTTGGCGCCGCGGAACAATTGTTGCGCGCTCTTCCGGTCGAGCGAAGCTGCGTCCTGTTTACGATCGTGCCAACCAAAGCCGCGAAACGCGTCCAGGCCGAAGCGCTTGCGCAGCGGCTCGGTGTCAAGTTTATCTCTCCGCAAATCCCGGGGCTCACCACTTTCGATCATTCCCACCTCAATGCCGACAGCGCGGCGCGGTGGTCGGCGGCGTTCTTCACGCAGGCGGAACCGGAAATACGTCGCTGTCTCGCGGCCGCGCACACGCGATAATTGGCCTATGTTGTGGCTTCCAGAAATTCCCGCATTCCGAGACCGGCTTCGTGAAGCCATGCGCCGGCCTTCCGATGAGGTTTTCGGGGCGCTGGCTGGGCTCAGCCGACATCGTTTGACCGCGCTGGAAACGCTGCAGCTGGATCGTGCATTGCAACAAACCGGGGTGGCGGAGCGCCAATCGACCGCCGTGCGCTTGGCGCTGCTCGGTTCCTCGACGGTCGACCACTTGCTCCCCGGAATCCGCGTTGCCGGCTTGCGCCATGGCCTTTCGATCCGCTGCTGGCTGGGATCCTATGGCCAATATCGCCAGGATCTCTGTGGACCCAGCCCTGCGCTGCGCGAATTTGACCCGCAATACATCGTGCTGTCGTTGACGGCGCGAGAAATGATCGCTGCGATCGGCCTAGGCAGTACAAACGACGAGGCGGAACTCGCCTTGCAACGCGGCGTCGAGGATTTGCAGGGGCTTTGGGCGCGAGCGCGGAAAATATTTGGCGCTACGGTGATCCAACAGACGTTTCTCGACACCTCGGCGCCGCTGTTCGGCAATTTCGAGCGTCGAGTGCCCGGTGCCCCGGCACGTCTTGTGCGCCGCCTGAACGAACTTGTGATCGAAGCGGCGGTGCACGACCAAGTACACATCTTCGATCTTGCCCTCGCCGCCGAGCGGACCGGCCTCGATCGATGGTTCGAGTACAAGCTCTGGCTGCAGGCCAAGATGCAGATTGCCCCACATGCCGTCCCGGACTATGGCGAACGGCTGGTGCGGGTTGTAGCGGCGCAACGCGGCCTGTCGAAGAAATGCCTGGTCCTCGATCTTGACAACACCTTGTGGGGCGGTGTGATCGGCGATGACGGCATTGAGGGCATTGTCCTCGGCGAGGGAACGGCTCGCGGGGAGGCACACCTGGCGCTACAACGCTACGCCAAAGATTTGACCGAGCGCGGCATCGTGCTCGCGGTGTGCTCGAAGAACGACCCCGATATCGCGCGCCGCGCAGTCGAGGAGCACCCGGAAATGATTCTCCGGACGAGGGATTTTGCGTGCTTTGCAGCAAATTGGCAGCCAAAGCCTGACAACCTTCGCATGATTGCCGAGAAGCTCAACCTCGGTATCGACAGCCTCGTGTTCGTAGACGACAACCCGGCGGAACGTGCGGCCGTGCGCGAGGCGCTGCCCATGATCGCGGTCCCGGAACTGCCGGACGACGTGGCCGGATACGTCGAATGCATCGCGCAGGCGGGATACTTCGAAACTCCGGCGTTCACGACCGACGATCGCGAGCGCGCGCAACGATATGCCGACAATCTGTCTCGCGAAGCCGGCCAAAGCTCGGCGCATGATCTCGATGCCTTCCTCACCGGCCTGAACATGTCCACCGTCCATGGCATCGTCCAAGAAGCTGATATTCCAAGAGTCGCGCAGCTCATCAACAAGACCAATCAATTCAATCCCACGACCCAGCGCTATTCCCAGGAACAAATCACCGCGTTTTGCCGGGATGGCGGCAACACCATGCTGCAATTCCGTCTCATCGATCGATTCGGCGACAACGGGCTGGTCAGCGCAATGATCATGCGGCCGGCCGGCCCGCAACCCGACCTTTTGGACATCGACACGTGGGTGATGAGCTGCCGCGTGTTTGGAAGGGAACTCGAGTTCGAGGTCATGAACATCGCCGTAGAAACCGCGCGCGATCGCGGCGCCCGCGTACTGCGCGCAAAGTACATTCCGACCCCGAAGAATATCGTCGTTCGCGATCTTTACGAGCGCCTCGGCTTCATCAGAATCGACTCTGGCGACAGCGAAATGACGCTGTGGCGGCTCGCGCTCGATTCCTACCGCCCTCAATCCACTCACATCCGCCGGACACCGCAACCATGACAACCGATTCGGAAATACTTGTCGCAATGAGCCGCACGCTTGGCGATATACTCGGTGACGAATCGATCGTTCTGACGGCGGCCACGCGCCGCAGCGACGTCGACGGTTGGGATTCGTTCGCATACATCAGTTTTATCGCCGCGATCGAGATGCAGTACAGCGTCAAATTCGGCGTCGCTGACGTCGAATCCTTCGAAGACGTGGGCGCCATCGTGCGCCGCCTCAAGGGTCTGCGCGACAAATGAACCCGCGCTAATGCTGTTCAATTCGTACGAGTTCGTCTTTTTCTTCCTGCCTTTCACCGCGATCGCCTTCTATTTGCTGGGGTCGCGCTCGAAATCCCTCGCCATCGGCTGGCTGATCCTCGCCTCGCTCGCGTTCTACGCCTGGTGGCGGCCATTGAACGTCGCGTTGATCGCCCCGTCGATACTCATCAATTACGGATTGGCGCGGTTGCTGTTGCGTTTGGCAAACGAGCAAAAGTTGCGCGCGGCACGCGCGGTGCTGGTCGCGGGCGTTGCTTTCAACGTCGTGTTTCTGGGGTATTTCAAGTATGCGAATTTTCTGGTGGGCGCGGTCAACGACGTTGCCGGCACGAGCTACGCCCTTGAGCACATCATTCTGCCGCTCGGCATTTCGTTCATTACATTCCAGAAAATCGCATTTCTGGTCGATGTCGCCGCGGGACGAGTCAAGCAATTCACGCTGCGCGATTATTGCCTGTTCGTGCTGTTTTTCCCGCAACTCATCGCAGGCCCCATCGTTCACTATCGGGAGGTGATGCCGCAATTTCAAGCGGCAACTTGCCGATTCAATCCATCGGCCGCCGCCGTCGGGCTCACGCTATTCTTCGCGGGACTGTTCAAGAAGGTCGTGCTGGCGGACGGCATTTCGCCGATGGTGTCCGCGATCTATGCGGATGCGGCTGCCGGTCATCCGGTCACCATGGTCTACGCGTGGATGGCCGCCATCGGCTTTACGCTGCAAATCTACTTCGACTTCTCCGGCTACTCGGATATGGCAATCGGGATTGCGCGGCTCTTCGGGGTCACTCTGCCGGCCAATTTCAATTCGCCGCTGCGCGCGAGCAGCATCATCGATTTCTGGCTGCGCTGGCACCTGACGCTGACGCGCTTCCTGACAGCGTACATCTACAATCCGTTGAGCTTGTGGCTAACCCGGCGTCGAATGGCCAAGGGATTGAAGGGTGTGGGCGGCCGCAATACCTCGCCGGGGGCGTTCGTCGCCGTGTTGATGCTTCCGACGGTGTTCACGATGTGCATATCGGGGCTTTGGCATGGCGCCGGCTACACCTTCATCTTCTGGGGATTCTTGCACGGGATTTTCCTTTCGATCAATCACCTGTGGATACTGCTGACGCGCCGATATTGGCCCAACTATCAGCGCTACGGTTTCCTGACCAATCCGGCGTCCTTCGCGCTCACCTTCATCGCGGTCGTCAGCGCGATGGTGTTCTTCAAGTCCCCCAATATGACATCCGCTTGGAATATGCTCGCCGGAATGTTTGGCGGGCACGGCATCGCGATTCCGGAGGCGACCATGGCGCATCTGGGGTTCTTCGACGGTCTTGCCAAGGCGCTTGCGGTTCAGATCGCGCCGCCCGATCTGCAGTTCGCGCCGCTCGCCCGCTGGATCGCGGGCCTGCTCGCCGTTGCGTGGTTCTGTCCGAATACGCTGCAGATTCTGTCGGCCGAGAAGCCCGCGACCGGCGTCGACCTTCAACAACCCTACAAACACGGTCCCGCCCTCCATTTGCGATGGAGCCTGTCTTTCGTGTGGTTGCTTGCCATTACGGGAACCAGTGTCGTCGCCGTGCTGCACCTGGGCGGTGTCAGCGAATTTCTTTACTGGCAATTCTAACGGTCCGGCATGGTGGCGGGCATAAAGATGTCATCGAGGTAACGCACATGGTCGCGCACAACGCTTGGATTCAAGTCAAAGCGATCCCTAAAGATCGGTAATCCGTCCGCAGCTCCAATATCAGCGTCGAGAGAGCAATCAGTATAACCCCAAACGACAACCTTCTCATTGATGAGAAAACTCCGTTAGCGGCGACAATCTAACATACGATTGACTAATCAAGTTTGCCGCTTCGGTCCGGCCTCACGCGTGATCGCATTCACAGATAAAAACGGCATCGACTGCGATGAATCGCACAATCTAATGTGCCCGGGCGTATTGCCATTTTTGGGTGCGAAGACAGCGCGCGGGTTGATTCCGCAGCGAGAATGACGTCGAGCGAAAACCAAATTTCGACAACAGCTTCCGAGCCTCGCCATTGCCGGGAGATCACAACACATCTTTGTCGAAAATCCTTTGCAAATCACGCCACAGAGACGCTTCGCCCAATGCCGAAGACACGCGCTGCCGCTCGCATTTGACTTGATCAAACCAATAAGGAGGAACCGGTCACGGAAAAAAACCGCAAAAGCAGCCCGAGATCGCCATTTGGCCCTCAAATCGACAGCATCTCAAAATGCATATAATTTGCTTTATATCAATATGTTACAATTTCCAGTGTTATCGTAAGCGGACAATGGCGAGCCAATCCATCTTCGAATGATCCCTTTCTGGGCATAGTGAGCGGCGTTTCGCCGCGAGTTTAGCCGGGGGTCCGGATATCCGCCGTTAAGCATCTAAAGAATCACTTGATTAGGAGAACTGGCGCTATTCATGACGTCGTTTTCCTATTCTGCGAACGCCTGCCGTAGTGAGATTTTTCGATATCGTGGCGGAGAGAATCTGTAGCAACGTATGCAGCGACGCCTTGGAAGCCAGCTTTTTTTGACGACTGCGGTCATTACGTAGACGGTGAGCGCAAATCCGTGATCGCAAATTACTTATGTATTGCAGTCGATAGAAGCCGCGCACACACGAAGGCGCTTGTGCTGAATCACGCTGGTTCGGGGCTCCTTTAAGATGCGTTTCCTGTTGTCGGCGCTTGTTTTGTTGCTGGTAATTTCTAACATCTTTTCCTTGGAATTGAGTCTTGCGCCGGGCTTAAGCGCAAAAAATGCAGTGCTTTACATCGCGGCATCATTCATCGCATTTCGAATGGTCGTGAGCCGCAATTTCCAATTGGAGATGGGCCAATTCGTCGCCGTTTTTCTCTCCTTTGTGGCATATGCAATCGCTACTTGGCTGGTGGCGGGTCTGTTCATCGAATACAAGGGTTACTCTTTACTCAATAGCGGCATACTCCTGAAGAGTTACCTGGTCGATCCGTTGATTTTCTTTTTGACCTTTCTGTACGGCGCACGCAGCTCGCAAGATGCAATTATGATCTTAAAGGTGATTCTAATAGGCGGAGTGCTGATGCATCTTGCCACATTAGGCGATGCCTTTAACATCTACAGCGTCGGTAACTTCATGGGCGAGGGTGGACGTATGGCGGGGCCGATCGGGGAACCCAATGGCTATGGCGACTTCATTGCGATGTTTCTTCCGCCGCTGTGCGCAGCGATCGCCACGTCGCGAGGATTTGCCCGACTATGGTGGGTTCTGGCGACCGCGCTCTCCGTAGCCGCACTATTGACGACAGCGTCACGCGCGGCGTTTATCGCGGTATTACTTTCGAGTGCGATCGGAGCCTACCTGCTGCGTCGCTATCTGCCTGCGAAAAAAATTCTGCCGTGGCTCGCAAAGGCCTTTATCGTCGGCCTTGTCGTAGTCTTCGCCGTGAGTGTTGAATTTGGCGAACTTCTCTATTCTCGCATAATTGGCCAATCGCAAACCATCAGCGCGGCGACGCTTTCATCGGGCCGGACCGAATTTTGGTCGGATATGATCAACCTGATGATGGCGCACCCGCTCACGCTAATCACGGGTTTTGGCTGGGACAGCTATTCAACCATGGGATTTTATTATTCTGCCCACAATTATTATCTTGCGCTGTGGTTCAATCTTGGACTTCCCGGATTGATCCTCGGGATTGCGCCATTCTTCATCGTGATACGCACCGCCCGGCGCGCAATCGACCAAGCGAATTCGGCGTATCAGCCTTACTTAATCGCCTTCGTATTCACGGTTCTTGCGACATTAATTGCGGTTTTCTTCGGCGAGATCTTCGGACCGTGGCAATATTTCTGGTCCTTCGCCGGCCTTGCAATGAGACTGGCCATGGATGCTACACGCAAACCCGCGCCCATTAGCAGCAGCCCCGGCACCAAAGCGCTTACGGCATGACGATTCCAGCAGCCGGGGCACTGGCGCCACAAACATTGGACGCTACAGGTTCCGGGGCCACCAAGAGGCGCCTTGATGCGCTGGATACCTTGCGTGGCCTCAGTGCGTTGATGGTTGTCTTTTTTCACATGAATTACAGTTTCCTGTTGTACAACCTGCCGATCATTAGGCACAGCTATTTGTTCGTAGATTTCTTCTTTGTGCTGTCGGGTTTTATCATGTACTACAATTACGGAAGGTTGCCCGACACCGCCAGCTTCTCTCAATTCATTGGCATGCGGCTTTTTCGCTTGTATCCCCTGCATTTCGCGTTGCTAGTGGCCTTCGTCGGCTGCGATGCTCTGTATGCGGTCGTACGATTTCTGCGTAGCGGTTCCGCTCCGACGACCGCTTCAGGCGATTACGTCTTCGATCTGATACTAAATCTTCTCCTGATGAACGGACTGACGATACGACCCCTAAGTTTCAATATACCTTCGTGGAGTATCTCGACCGAATTCTGGACTTACGTTTTGTTCGGATCGATTGTTCTTGTGTTTAGGAACGTTCGCCGATACGCAATGGCGATCATATTCGCCAGTGTCTGCCTCGCGGCATTGTTTGCGATATATATGCGCTATGGCGCGATAGCGGGATTCACGCTTTTCCTATTTCCACGCTGCATTTTCGGTTTTTTCCTCGGAGCGGCAATGGGCACCGTGGTGAGTCCCGGAAAATGCGGGTCCCCTAATACGAACTCCCCGATCGCTGCACTGTCGCAGGGCGTCGCGGTTATCGTTGCGGTGACCGCCGTGACCATTGTGGGCTTTGGCCGGCTCACCGTATTGCTACCCGTACTTTTCGCGGCCGTGATCGGGACATTCGTGATCTGGCCACAGACGCGGCTCACGAAATTGCTAGTGCGCCCCCGGCTTCTCTGGCTCGGCCAGCGCTCCTATTCGGTCTACATGGTGCATTGGTTCGTGTTGATGCAAGTCGGCGCCGTATTGCGAAATGTGTTTCATGTTCCCGTAGTTGCTGGTCAATACGAGCTAGGCCCCGCGATCGGGCTCGCCGTTTCAGTGTTGTCAATCGCATTAGTATTGATCGTGGCGTCGCAGACGTATCGGTACATCGAGCAGCCTGGCCGGCGCCTTGGCCGCAGAGTGCTAAATATGAATCGTAGTCCGCAATCACTAAACTCCACCGCGCCCTCGCCGAGGGCCCGTCGTTACAATACGGGAAGATCCTAGCAGGCAGCTGAAAAAGGCTGTGTTTTGATGATTTTATGCATGACTGAAGAGAGCTGCATACATCGTCGCGATGATCCGGCGGCGTTGCTGCCATGTCGATATTTGCATTCTTTGTGTTTTTTCATGTTGTACTCGCCTTCAAACATCTTTCGCCGACACCTATCCTGTGGTCGGACACAATCGACTGATGCGTACCAGGTTGTAGGCCATGCCCGTCAAGCACATGAGCTGGTTGTTGCACCGAACGCCCCGCAGG
>Ga0209048_10001396_pt1 | contig 25013 bp, 28 predicted proteins | sample FrelakmetCRP12CR_FD_187146 | JGI IMG/M metagenome (GOLD analysis project Ga0209048, IMG submission 187146) | Freshwater lake sediment microbial communities from the University of Notre Dame, USA, for methane emissions studies - CRP12 CR (SPAdes)... | ecosystem: Environmental > Aquatic >... | reverse complement strand
CAAAGGGCTTCAAGGTTACTTACATCAACAGTCACCAGTCTGGCAACGCCAACGTAAGCCCCCCCACAAACTACCTGACTTATCTTGTTAAAGAACACTCCTGCTTCACAGCAGGAAAGACAATCCAATCTACGGCTTTCCATGTCTATGCAAGCACTTTCGCTTGCTCACTCACTGTTCCCTGAGGAAGGGCGCATTCTAACCAGATCATCTGAGATGTCAACTCTTTTCAATGATGGTTATCCTGGCGCAACGGCGCTTGCCGACCTGATAGACATGGCTGGAGCCCACCGGCAGTTTGAGGGATTGATCTTCCAGCCGCTCACCGTCGATCTTCACGCCTCCCTGTTTGATCATCCGCAACGCTTCCGAGGAACTGGCCGTCAACCCGGCTTCTTTGAGCAGCGTGGCGATAGGCAGCGCACCTTCATGCGCCGGGAGTTGCAACTCGGGCAGATCGGCAGGCAGGTTGCCCTTCTGAAAACGCTCGATGAAGTTGGCTGTGGCTTGTTTGCCCGCAGCGGAGTCATGGAAACGGGCGACCAGTTCCTCACCTAGGCGGAATTTAACATCACGGGGATTCATGCCTTCGGCCACTTCCCGTTTCCAGCTCGCAATTTCACCCGCAGATCGAAAACTCAATAGCTCAAAATAGCGCCACATTAAACCGTCGGAAATGGACATGAGCTTGCCGAACATATCGTCCGGTTCATCGCGGATGCCGATGTAGTTGCCCAGTGACTTGGACATCTTCTGTACTCCATCCAGACCTTCTAGGATCGGCATGGTGAGTACGATCTGGGGAGGCTGGCCGTAGTGCTTCTGCAGTTCGCGGCCGACCAGCAAATTGAATTTCTGATCGGTGCCCCCGAGTTCCACGTCCGCCCGCATGGCAACCGAGTCGTAACCCTGGATCAGCGGGTAGAGAAATTCATGGATGGCGATGGGCTGGCCGCTGGCATAACGCTTGCCGAAGTCATCCCGTTCCAGCATGCGTGCCACCGTGTGCTTGGCCGCGAGCTGGATGAGGTCGGCCGCCTGCATTGCATTCATCCAACTGGAGTTGAACATGACCAGGGTTTTTTCTGGATCGAGGATCTTGAAGATCTGCTGCTCATAAGTGCGCGCATTCTCAATCACCTGATCGCGGGACAGGGGCTTGCGGGTAATGTTTTTGCCGGTGGGATCGCCGATCATGCCGGTGAAATCCCCAATCAGGAATATTACCTCGTGCCCCAGCTCCTGAAACTGCCTCAATTTATTGATGAGCACCGTGTGGCCAAGGTGCAGGTCGGGGGCGGTCGGGTCAAAGCCAGCCTTGACCCGCAACGGACGATCTTCCTTAAGGCGTTCCACCAATTCCTCTTCGCGGATGAGTTCCGCCGCGCCCCGCTTGATCAGTTCCAGTGCTTCATCCACCGCTTGCATGGCTACCCCTCGACGCATAAAAAGCTGATGCGTAATTACACCATTAAAATCGTTTAAAGGCAGCACTCGTTAAAATTTGACCGCGTCCAGTCAACCCATTAGATTGCAGGCGTTCTTTAACTTAAGCGTTGCTACACTCATGGCAGAACTATTTATCGGCTTGATGTCTGGCACCAGCATGGACGCGGTGGATGCAGTGCTAGCGCAGTTCCGCGCGGATCATGCCCCTCGCTTGATGGCAAAACACGCCATGCCGTTACCTGCCGCACTGCGCGCGGAACTGCTGGCCCTGACCCAGTCCGGCCACGATGAACTGGACCGTATGGCCCGGACGGATTCAGCGGTAGCCCGCCTGTTCGCTGCAACGGTGCAGTCCCTGCTGGAAAAAGCAGGTATCGCGGCAAGCCAGATCCGCGCCATTGGCAGTCACGGCCAAACCATCCGGCATGTCCCCGCAGGCCCGGAACCTTACACTGTTCAGATCGGCAATCCCAGCCTGCTCGCCGAACTGACCGGCATCCTGACGGTGGCCGATTTTCGCCGCCGCGACATGGCCGCCGGCGGGCAGGGCGCGCCCCTGGCACCGGCTTTTCACGCCGCGTTTTTCCGCCGACCCAACGAGGCTCGAGTGGTAGTCAATATCGGCGGTATAGCCAATATCACCGTCTTGCCTGCGGAGTCCACTGGTCCGATCAGCGGTTTTGACACCGGCCCTGGCAATGTCCTGCTGGACGCCTGGGTCCAGCGCCACTTGAACGTGCCGATGGACAGGGATGGCATTTGGGGTAGCAGTGGTGAAATTATCGCTGGCCTGCTGGAATGCTGTCTGGATGACGGCTATTTCGAATTACCCCCGCCGAAAAGCACTGGCCGGGAACGCTTTAACCTGGCTTGGTTGGACGACCGCTTGATGGCCTGGGGAGGCAGGGCCAGACCGCAGGATGTGCAGGCGACTTTGGTGGAACTCACTGCCTGTTCGACGGCAGTGGCGATCAAACGGTATGCTGCGGTTACTCAGCGGGTACTGGTAGGCGGCGGCGGAGTGCACAACCGGGGCCTGATAGACAGCCTGCAACGCCATCTCAGCGGTCTGGCCGTCGAATCCACGGCGGCCCACCAAGTAGACCCAGACCACTTGGAGGCCATGGGATTTGCATGGCTGGCAAAACGCACCCTCCAGGGACTACCGGGAAACCTGCCTGAGGTCACCGGCGCCCGGGGTTTGCGAATTCTAGGTGGTATCTATCCCGCCTGAGCAGGCTCAGGCTGAGAAAGACGATCCGCAACCGCAGGTAGTGGTGGCGTTGGGATTGCGGATAACGAACTGCGCGCCTTCCAACCCTTCGGTGTAGTCGATCTCGGCGCCCACCAGGTACTGGTAGCTCATGGGGTCCACCAGCAGCTTCACGCCACAATTTTCCACCAGAGTATCCCCTTCGTTTAAGTTCTCGTCGAAGGTAAACCCGTACTGGAAACCCGAACAACCGCCACCGCTGACGAAAACCCGCAACATAAGATTCGGGTTGTCCTCTTCCTCGATCAAACCTTTGACCTTGAGCGCGGCAGCTTCGGAAAAAATAAGCGGGCTGGGTATTTCTTCTACGACGGCATTCATATAAAACATTCCTCCACGCTGACGGAGTCTAGATAGATTGAGTCGAAGTATGCGGTTCTTGACTGTTTCAGTCAAGAATAAGCTGCACGGCAGCAATTCATTCCTTAAGGCAGCAACGCGATGCTTTGCAGGCCGGCGGTTTCGGCAAGGCCGAACATCAGGTTCATGTTCTGCACGGCCTGGCCGGCCGCGCCCTTGACCAGGTTATCGATCACCGACAGCACGACGACAATGTCTCCGCCCTGGGGGCGGTGCACGGCGATGCGGCAGGTATTGGCGCCCTTCACGCTGCGGGTCTCGGGATGCGCGCCAGCGGGCAGCACGTCGATGAAAGGTTCCTGAGCGTAGCGGGTCTCAAACAGCGCCTGAAGATCCACGCCAGTATCGTTAAGTATGCCGTAGAGGGTGGCGTGAATGCCGCGGATCATGGGGGTGAGGTGGGGCACGAAAGTCAGCCCCGCCTCGGCGCCGGCAAGGGCAGACAGCCCCTGGCGGATTTCCGGCAGGTGGCGGTGGCCCGCTACGCCGTAGGCCTTGAAGTTCTCGCCGGCTTCGCATAGCAAGGTATGAACCTCGGCCTTGCGGCCAGCCCCGCTGACCCCCGATTTGGCATCGGCTATAAGCTGGCGCGGATCGACCAGGCCCTGTTCCAGCAGCGGCAGGAAGCCCAACTGTACCGCCGTGGGATAGCAGCCGGGATTGGCCACTAGCCGCGCGCTCTTGATGGCCTCGCGATGTACTTCGGGCAAGCCGTAGACCGCTTCTTCGAGAAGTTCCGGGCAGGCATGCGGGATACCGTACCAGCGCTGCCAGTCCGTGGCATTGCGCAGCCGGAAATCAGCTGCCAGATCGATGACCCGGACCCCGGCTTCCAGCAAGGCTGGCGCCATTTGCATGGCGGTGCCATTGGGGGTGGCGAAGAACACCACCGCACAGGCTTTAAGGACGGTTTCATCCGGGTCAACGAAGCGCAAGTTCACATGGCCGCGCAGATTCGGGAACATATCGCTGACTGCGGTGCCTTTTTCGGCGCGCGACGTGATGACCGCCAACTCCACCTGGGGATGTCCCGCCAGCAACCGCAGCAACTCGACGCCCGTGTAGCCTGTCCCGCCGACGATACCCGCCTTGATCATAGTCCTCACCTACCCCGTTAGTAACCAGCCACCCGTAGTGGGCTCCCCGTGCATGATAACGAAGTCTCGGGTAAAGCATAACCATCCAGGGTTTCCGGCCTGGTAAGTCATGACTTGGGTGGCCGGTCGCTCATGGCCGCCACCGGGGCTTGGCGCGCTGCCAGGATGGTTTATGGGGTTTCCTGGAGATCACCGGTGGTGCCGGAGCGGGTTCCGGGATTATCCCCGCCGCCTCCAACAGCAGGCCGATCTGGACGTCATCGAGTTCATCCCAACGTCCGGGGCGCAACCCCCGGCGCAGGCTGATCGGACCGTAACGCACCCGCAACAGACGGCTGACGGCAACGCCTTGGGATTCCCATAAGCGGCGCACCTCGCGGTTGCGACCCTCCCGCAGAATGACGTGATACCAGTGGTTGGCGCCCGTGCCGCCGGCCTCGCGGACATCGTCAAACCGGGCCATGCCGTCTTCCAGCAACACGCCTGCGGTGAGCCGCTCCAGGAGCGCTGGACTGACCTGACCCAGCACTCGCACGGCATACTCCCGCTCGATGCCGGTGGCAGGGTGCATGAGCCGGTTGGCCAGTTCCCCATCGGTGGTCAGCAACAACAGGCCCTGGGTATTGAGATCAAGCCGTCCTACGGTGATCCAGCGGCCGCCTTTAAGCAGCGGCAGGCGCTCGAAGATGGTGGGCCGGCCCTCAGGATCGTGGCGGCTGGTTACCTCGCCGACGGGCTTGTAATAGGCCAATACCCGCCGTGCCGGCGCAATTGACTGAGTCCGCACCAGCCTGCCATCCACCTGAATGGCTTCGGCACCGCTGACCTGCTCGCCCAGTTTCGCCACACTGCCGTTGACGGTAATCCGGCCCTCCCGTATCCAGTCTTCGATTTGGCGCCGGGAACCGAGCCCGGCCTGGGCAAGAAATTTGTGCAGGCGTTCACGCATAGGAGGATTCGCTGGTTAGGTGCTTGGCTGGCAATCAGGGGCTTGGCCGGTAGATGGGGGGCGTTCCAGTTCCGCGCCGATGGCGTCCAGATCCCGCAGGTCGGCCAAGGGCGGTAGGTCCGCCAGGCTTTTTAGGTTGAAATGATCCAGGAAGGCCCAAGTGGTGCCGTACAGCGCCGGGCGTCCGGGTATCTCCCGATGGCCCAGTACCTTGACCCAGCCGCGCTCCAGCAGGGTCTTGATGATGGTGCTGCTGACGCTGACGCCGCGCACCTCTTCGATCTCGCCGCGAGTAATCGGCTGGCGGTAGGCGATGAGCGCCAGGGTTTCGAGCAAGGCGCGGGAGTAGCGGGTGGCGCGTTCCTGCCAGAGGCGGGAAATCCAGGGAGTGAAGGCCGGCGGCACCTGCAAGCGAAACCCGCTGGCGACTTCGGCAAGTTCCACCCCCCGCCCCGCATAATCGCGCTGTAATTCCAGCAAAGCGGCGTAGACCGCTTCGCGAGCCGGCTGCTGACCCGCTTCGAACAGGGCCAGCAGGCGTTCCAGGGGGAGCGGTTCATCGGCAGCCAATAGGGCAGCCTCCAGGATGATCTTAAGCTCCGGCACGGGCATGGCTCTTCAGGCGCAGATGGAGGGGGGCAAAAGGTTCGGCCTGCACCCATTCCAGGAGTGACTCGCGAATCAGCTCCAGCACCGCTAACAGGGTCACTGCTACGCCCAGGCGTCCCTCCTGGATGCTGAACAGCGTCGTGAAAGGGGTGAAATGAATGGCGTCCATGGTTTCCAGTATCCGGCTCATACGCTCCCGCACCGACAGGGTTTCGCGGCTTATCCGGTGATGGCCGTAAGTTTCGGCGCGCTGCAGTACCTCCCGCAGGGCGCCCAGCAGATCCTCCAGCTTGACCGGTGGCGGCAGCCGGCTGACCACGACCTGGAACGGCTCGGCAGAGGCCTTGAACACATCCCGCTCCAGGCGGGGCAGCGCGTCCAGATCCTCGGCGGCCTGTTTGAAGCGCTCGTATTCCTGCAAGCGGCGCACCAGTTCGGCGCGTGGGTCATCGCCTTCTTCACCGCCGCTTAGAGCGGGCCGTGGCAGCAGCAGGCGCGATTTGATCTCCGCCAGGGTGGCCGCCATGACCAGGTACTCGGCTGCCAGTTCCAGACGCAACTCCTGCATCAAAGCCAGGTAATCCATGTACTGGCGAGTGATGGCGGCGATGGGAATGTCCAGGATTTCGAGATTTTGGCGCTTGATCAGATATAGCAGTAAATCCAGTGGCCCCTCGAAGGTTTCCAGAAAAACCTCCAGAGCATGGGGGGGAATGTAGAGATCCTTCGGCAGTACCGGGTAGACCTCACCGCGCACCCGCACCGGCGTAGCGATAGCAAGGCTGTCTTCGCTCATAACACGCTTTACAGTCAACCGGATGATTACGTACCAAGCGCCTGGATGCCAACCGCCCGGCGAATCTTTTGCAAAAATGGCACGCTGTATTCGCGCGCCTTGGCCGCGCCTTCCCGCAGCACCTTTTCGATGTGGTCCGGGGTTTCCAGCAGGGCCTCATAGCGTTCGCGCGGGGCTTTCAAGTGGGCATTCAGGTATTCGAACAACACCTGCTTCATCTCGCCCCAGGCAATGCCCTCGGCATAGCGCCGGCGCATGGCGGCGATTTCCGCCTTGCTGGCAAAAGCCTGGTAGATGCCAAACAGCGTGCAGGCCTCGGGGTCCTTGGGCTCGCCAGGCGCCAGGGAGTTGGTTTTTATCCTGAGAATGAGCTTGCGCAACTGGTCCGCTGGCGCGAACAGGGGAATGGTATTGTTGTAACTCTTGCTCATCTTGCGCCCGTCCAGTCCCAACAGGACGGCCGTGTTCTCATCGGCCACCGCTTCGGGCAGCACAAAAAGCTCACCGTAATAGTGGTTGAACCGCGCAGCGATATCCCGCGTCATTTCCAGGTGCTGGATTTGATCCCTGCCAACCGGCACCTTATTGGCGTTGAACATCAGGATATCGGCCGCCATCAGAATGGGATAACAAAACAGTCCCATGGTAATGCCCTTGTCCGGGTCATTTTCGGCAGCCGCCTCATTATCCGCGACCGCCGCCTTGTAGGCGTGGGCGCGGTTCATCAGCCCTTTGGCGGTCATGCAGGTCAATAGCCAGGTCAGTTCCATGACCTCAGGCACATCAGACTGCCGGTAAAAGGTGGAGTTATCGGTGTCCAGTCCCAGGGCCAGCCAAGTGGCGGCGATCTCCAGGCTCGATTGCCTTATCCGTGCAGGGTCCTGGCACTTTATCAAGGCATGATAGTCGGCCAGAAAGTAACAGGACCTTACATCTTCCCGGCGGCTGGCTTCAATCGCGGGGAGAATCGCGCCCACGTAGTTGCCCAGATGGGGCGTGCCAGTCGTTGTAATGCCCGTCAGTACCGTTTGTTTGCTCACGATGCGAGGCGTCTCTCAATATCCGAAAATGGCAAAAATGACTTCCCGCAGCCAGTCAATCGGCGGTCCCAGGATAGTGCCCAACAGCCCGGTGGCCAGCAACAGCAGCAGAATGACCAGACCGAAAGGCTCCAGGCGAGCCATCCAGAGGCCAACAGCGTCCGGTAGCAACCCGGTCAGCACCCGCGAACCGTCCAGGGGCGGCACCGGCAGCATGTTCAGCACGCCGATGATGACGTTGATGGTAATCCCGGCGTTGCCCATATAGACGAGCGGCTCCGCTATCCAGGGCAAGGTAGAGAGCAGGCCAAAGCCGATGCTCATCAGCAGCGCCCAGACCAGGGCCATCGCCAGATTGGCACCGGGGCCCGCCAGCGCTACCAGGGCCATATCCCGTTTGGGGCGCCGCAGGCGTTTAAAATTGACAGGGACGGGCTTGGCCCAGCCGAAGATAAAGCCGCCTAGAAAAAACAGCACCGCCGGGACCAGCACCGTGCCCACCGGATCGATATGGCGCAGGGGATTCAGGCTGAGCCTGCCCTGCGCCTGGGCCGTGGTATCGCCGCATTGCAAAGCGGCCCAGCCATGCGCTACCTCATGGAGGGTAATGGCCAGCACGATGGGGGGCGCCAAAACGATTAGATTCTGGATAGTGGTAAGTTCCATCGCGCGATTATACGCGGACAAGCCATCCAGAGACAGCGCAGCCTACAGGAAGGGGCCGGCGTCCCCTCTGCCCTGGCGCACGAGTTCTGGCGCCGCGCCCACCAGATCGAGTACGGTGGTAGGCTCATGGCCGCACGGACCGCCGTCGATGATCAGATCCACCTGGTGGCCAAGCTGCTCCTGGATCTCCTCCGGATCGTTAAGAGGCAGGTCCGCGCCGGGCAGAATCAAGGTACAGCTCATGATAGGTTCGCCCAGTTCCTTCAGCAGCGCCCGGACGATGGCATTGTCCGGTACCCGGATACCGATGGTCTTGCGCTTGGGATGCTGCAAGCGCCGGGGGACCTCGTGGGTGGCCCGCAGAATAAAGGTAAAGGGACCGGGAGTGGTCGCTTTTAGCAGCCGGTAATGGCTGTTGTCTACCCGTGCATAGGTGGCGATTTCCGAGAGGTCCTGGCACACCAGGGTGAAGTTGTGGTTTTTGTCAGTGCGGCGAATGCGGTGGATACGTTCCAGGGCTGCTTTATCGCCCAACTGGCAGCCCAGCGCATAGCTGGAATCGGTGGGATAGGCGATCACGCCGCCGGCGCGGATAATCTCCACCGCCTGGCGGATCAGCCGCGGTTGCGGATTGTCAGGATGAATTTGCAGCAATTGGCGCATGGCCTATCAACATGAAGTGGTGAAGCCGTGCCGCACCATGCCAGCCCGCCGCCATCAGGTCAAGGGTGGTAACTGGCGGCATTGACTTTTTATTTCATAATCCGTAATTGGGTTAGTATAGTTACTGAAAAGCGGCCCTTGCGATCATTCCCGTTACCAACCCATCGTTGTTCGCCACTATGAAATTCCTGTTTGATTTCTTGCCCATCCTGTTGTTTTTCATCGCCTATAAAAGCCATGGCATCTATGTGGCTACCGCGGTGGCCATCGCCGCCTCCGCACTCCAGGTCGGCTGGCTATGGCTCAAGCACCGCAAGGTAGACCGCATGCCCATGATCACCCTGGTGTTGCTGGTGGTCATGGGCGGCGCCACGCTGGTCCTCCATGATGAGGTTTACATCAAATGGAAACCCACGGTAGTGAACTGGCTGTTCGGCGTGGTGTTCCTGGGTAGCCAGTTTATTGGCAATATGACTATTATGGAACGTATGATTGGAGGCAGCGTGGAATTACCGCGATCGGTTTGGGTCAAGCTCAATATGGCCTGGACCGTGTTTTTTTTCACCATCGGCCTGGTGAATCTGTATGTCGCCTTCCATTTCGACACGGATACCTGGGTGAATTTCAAGCTGTTTGGCATGCTTGGACTCACCTTGGTTTTCGTGGTGGGACAGTCCCTATACATGGCCCGTTACATTAAAACCACCGAACCAATCGAACCAAAGGAGTAGACCCCGTGTTATACGCGATTATCGGCCGTGACGTACCCGGCAGCCTGGACCAGCGGCTGGCCACGCGGCCCGCTCACGTGGAGCGCCTGCACGCCTTGCAGGCGGAAGGCCGCTTGGTGCTGGCTGGCCCATTGCCTGCCATCGACAGTCCCGATCCTGGTCCGGCCGGTTTTACTGGCAGCCTGGTGGTAGCGGAGTTTCCATCCCTCCCGGAGGCTCGCGCGTGGGCCGAGGCAGACCCCTATATGACTGCCGGGGTCTACGCCGCGGTGGAAGTTGTGCCCTTTAAAAAGGTTCTACCGGCATGAGCAACACGCGCATCGTCCTGCTCGATGAGCGCCTGCGCGCCGCGCTTGCTCCAGAGCATCTGGAGATCATCGACGACAGCGCCGCCCATGCCGGGCACACTGGCGCCCGCGATGGAGGCGGCCATTTCAACATCCTGATCGTGTCCCCAGCCTTTGCCGGGAAATCCCGGTTGCAACGCCATCGCCTGGTCTATCAGGCAGTGCAGGACCTCATGCCCAAGGACATCCATGCGTTGAGCATAAAAGCCTTGGATCCTGCCGAACTTTAATCACTCACTACTTGGAAATATTCATAATGTCTAAATACAAATCCTTTTTGACCATGCTTGGCCTGACCTCCACGCTGTTGATTAACGGTATGGCATTGGCCGCCGATGTCGCGAAACCAGAGGCCAAACCGGGTCCAACCGAGGCGTCACCGCCAGCCGCACTGCCGGACCCGGTCGCGGTGGTCAACGGCGTTCCCATCAGTAAAGCCGCCTACGAGGTTTATGCCCAGCAACGTCAGAACCAACGCGGCGGTGCCGACACGGCGGAGGGTCGCAAGGCGCTTACCGATGAACTGGTGATTCAGGAATTGCTGGTGCAGGAGGCCGATAAGCAAAAACTGGACAAGGACCCCCAGTTTCTCCAGCAATTGGAGATGGTAAAGCGCAACTTGCTGGCCACCGCCGTCGTGCGCAAGGTGCTGAGCGAAAAGCCCATCATCGAAGAGGCCATTAAAAAGGAATACGAGACCGCCACGGCGGCCATGGCTAAAAAGGAATACAAGGCCCGGCATATCCTGGTGGATACTGAGGATAAGGCCAAGGAAATCGTCAAGGAAATCAAGACGGGGAAGGATTTCTCCGAACTGGCCAAGGCCAAGTCCAGCGATTCCTCGGGGGCTAATGGCGGCGATCTGGGTTGGTTTAGCGCCGACATGATGGTGCAGCCGTTTGGCGAAGCAGTGAGCAAGCTTGAAAAGGGTAAATTCAGCGAAACGCCGGTGCAAACCCAGTTCGGCTGGCACGTCATCATCCTGGATGATGTCCGCGACGCCACGCCGCCCGCCCTCGACGAACTGCGTCCCCAGATCTCGCAAATGCTGCAAGGCCGTGTGCTCAACGACTATCTGGAAAAGCTGCGCGCGGGCGCCAAGGTAGACATCAAGTAGCAGGTTTTGCCGTCCTCAGCGCCGGCCACTCGATGGCCGGCTTGGCGCACAGCGCTCTATAATGGAATGACTGCCAAGGGGTAACAAAAACCTAAACAATAGGTCTCCTGGCTATCTATTAGTACCCATAATGTATATACAAAAGCCATTTTCTAGCTATAATACATCATGCCGAAGAAAAAGAAGTCCGAAAAAGATGACAAAGCCAAACTGGTCATTAGGATTGAGTCGGAGCTGCGGGATAGGTTTGTTGAGACCTGTCACGACCTGGATACTTCGGCATCGAGGGAGATAAGGCGATTTGTCCGCGACTTCCTCGCTAGCAATGGCAAGCCCTCCGAGGACACTTAACGTCCGCGATGGAGACGCTGCTACAGTGCGTTATGGCTCGTTACTTTATGAGGAGTGGGATAGATGCAAGAGCGCATGCAGGAATACACTATCAGCCCCGTCACCAAGACCGCCATCGATAAGATGCATGCCTACTTCAATGCCTGTGAGCGTGGCGCGTCGCGCCGGGAGAAGGAACACTTGGAACAGGAATGGTTGAATGCGGTCCGCCGTCTGCGGAGCTGATCGATCCGATAAACAGGCTGGGAGGGCTCAACCCGCCAGCCTGTTCTTCTTTTAGGTATTCACCGTACCAGGCAGGCTTGATTGCCATGCCTCCAGCAAGTCTAGAAGTAACCTCGCTATGCTCGCTTTTTTGCTGGCCCTGATCATCGGCATCGCCCTGTGGTGGGCGGTCACTCTGCATACCGACGCCTCCCTGGAACACTTGAAGCAAACCGGCTTCCAGGTCAGCTATACCCTGGAAGGCAGTCCTCCCGTGGTGTTCGACGACGCGCACAAAAAAATCGCCTTTATCCGGTTGAACCGGGTATTGGTCTACGACTACGGCCAAGTGCTGAGGTGGGAATGGGGTAGCAGCGAACAATCGGGGTGGAGCGACAAGAGCGAGACCACCGAAAACATCCATCTCACCTTTTACCTGAAAGATGACCAAAATCCCGTGATCCGGATCGAGGGTTTTGACGAAGCCGAAGCCAAACGCTGGCGCAGCCAGCTCGCTGCGCTGCTGTCCAAAGCGTCCAACCAGCCCTGATCAATCCAAGCCTCCGCGCACGTCCTTGATCAGCGCCGTGGCGTTGAAAGGCATATCGGGATCGTAGCGGATGGGCACGCCCTTCTCGGCAGCCAACAACCGCAGATGGGCCACGTCCGGACAACTGTCGTCTTTTAACAGCAACAGGCTGGGTATCCTTCTCAACAGTACCCGGCTGGCCTCCAGCACGCCCGGCTTAAGGTAATTGATATTGTTTATGCCGTGGGCACGCTGGAGCTGATCGAGATAGGCGCGGATTGCAATGCGGCGCTCTGGAGGGTCTGGGGCGGGCGGCGGCGCTGGTAACTGCGCCGCGACGGCCGCGCTCACCACCTCCAGAAACCAGCGGCTGCGGTCATGCGGGCGCAAGTGCTCGTAGACGACACAGCCGTGGAAATCATTGCGTTCAAGCTGCGCGTTGAGAATCGAGCGCGACACCAGCCCGGAAACGGTTGAATTCATGATCCCAGAAGGAATTACATAGTCCTCGACACTGGCCGCCGCATCGGCAGCCCCGGCAATGTCGGAGACCACGAATAATTCGGGGGACAGTCGCTCGGGCTGTGTGCGGTTCCAACGGGCGATAGCCTGTTTAAGCTCGCGGCTGATCACCCCCTTGGCCGTCCATCCATCCACGAATACTATCCCTGCGGGCGGCCGCCTTTCATGCCGGAGGAGGTAGGCCAGCGCCCGCTCGTCGAGGCCGCGATCGCGGATGATGGAAATGGAATAATGGCGCGACGCCACCCCCAACCTGCCGGTCAGCACGCGCTGCAAGAGCGCGCCGATGGGAGTGCCGGCGCGGGCCAGGGACACCACGGTAATCGGCTCCGGGCGGCGCCGGCGGATCAGTTCGGCGAGGGTCAAGATATCCTGGGCCAGCCGCGCCTGATAACGCGCCGTCAGTTCAAGGAACAGAGCCGTATAGGCATCCCCCGGCGCCGCTTCCGCCGAAATCATTTCCGAATAATGCCTAAGCCCCGACTGGATCAGTTGCTCCTTGTCGGCCATAGGGGTAGGCGCGATGGCGATGGGCTTCAACAGGAACAGGCAGTCCGCCGGATCGTAACTACCTGGAAACGGCGCATTGAAGGGCGCCGTTGTTACCATGTCAACACCTGTATCTGGCTGCCGCGAGGGGTAAGCGCATAGTGACAGAGGCGCAGGAACGGCAGGTCGGTGGCGCTGTCGCCGAGGCCGATGAATAATGGCTGAGAACTGTCTGCACCCACCCGCTCCATGAGGAAGCGCACCGCCCGTTCCTTGTTGGCGAACGGCGGCAGCAGGGCCAGGTTATGGCCGTTGCAATGTACCTGCGCGCCTTCCTCCGCCCAGATTTCATCAAGGCTCTCGGCCAAGCGCTGAATGGCTGCCTCGTCGCCCTTGATGGATATATAGACGGGCAGGCCGTGGTCTTCGATGAGGCGGCAGCGCAGCGCCAGCTCATTCCTGGCGATGGCGCGCTCGGCCCGGGTCAGGGCAGTTTCCAGGTGATCCCGCCAGCGGGCGCGCTGGCCGCCGGTAGCAGCCAGCCATTCCTCGTCCAGAGCGCCCTCCGCGGTCAGAATCAGCGCCCCATGGCTGGTGATCCGGTAGCTGGAAAACGGCAGATGGACGCGCGCCAGCGCCTCGCTATTGCGCCCGGTCACGGGGATGAGCGTCCCCTGTTCCAACAGCAGCAGCAACGCCTTCTGTTCGGGGGTGAAAAAAGACAGCGGCTGGCCGTCACGGCCGGTTGCCGCGGCAAACAGAACGGTCGCCGCCGGGCACTTGGGCCTGGTCTGAAACAGGCTGTCGTCAAGATCGGCGAAGATATAAATCCGTTGCTTCAGGGACATGGCTGGCGGTGGGAGAACATGCTCATGGCAGCGTCCACACCTGTGCGTCTACCAGCCTGGGAAAGGCGTGCGCGGCGGCCAGATCCGGGTGTTCGTAAGCCACGATCACCTGCCGGTCGCTGGGCAGATTGTAGATATAGTTCGCGATACCCTCGCCGTGTTCATCGGTAAACGTCAATTTACTCTGGATCGCCTCTCCTTGCAGGACAGGCGAGCGGGTGGTGGATTGAAACAGCACGTCATGGCCGCGCCGCTCCAGATCCTCGGCGGCCAGGAACGGGAAAAACGCGAATTCCCCCGTGCCGACCATCACCAGCGGCCCCGCCGGCAGCGGTCCCTTGGGGAGCCAATCGGCAGCGCCGGACAGCAGCAAACCGGTGCGACCGGTATCGGCGCGGGCATGGCGGCTGGGACGGCGAGCGGCCATGCCGGCGGGCAGTTGCGGCCGGTAATCTGGATTGGGCTGAAAGGTGAATTCCCCCTCCAGCAAGCTGGCAAAACCGAGATTCTGGGGAATTCCTTCCGCCACCGCTTGCCGTTGCGCCGTACCCAGCCAGTTGACGATAGCCACCAACATGATGTTCTTCAGCGCCGGCAGATGGCCGGCGACCCGCTGGGCGAGCAGTCGCAGGGTGCGCCCCGTGCTGATCTCGTCATCCACCAGCACCAGACTGCGCGAACGCCTGAACAATTCCGCCCGTTCGTCTTGCGGCGCATACAGGATATGCTCCGGCGCGTGGCTGTGGCACTCGTCGAAGGCGATCAACGGGGACATGGCCAAGCAGTGGCGGGTGGTGTGCATGGCGAGCACAGCCTCCTGGCGTCCCGCGCGCGCCAGGCTGTCGGCCACCCCGGCTCCCAGGCCGGTGGCGGTCTCCGCCATCCCGATCACCGTGACCGGCCCCGGCAGGTTTTGCAGGCGTTCAGCCAACTGGTCGTATACCTGTCGCATACGGGAAGGCCGGCAGGGAATGTGTCTGCCCAGCACCTTGGAGACAAACAAAAAACCCCGTTTGGGGTTTTGCCGGGATGCAAAATCCAGCAGCGCCTCCAGGGGCATGTCTTCCCGGTGCGTTTCGATCAGCAGATCGCCGGCCCGGATGGCAATCGGGTAACGCATGAGGGGGCCGCACGGCGGCCGGGGTTTGCCCCGGTCGCCAGACCCGGTCATCTAGATGTTGACGCCGTAATCCTTGGCGACGGCGCCCAGGCCACCAGCGTAGCCCTGGCCGATGGCCTTGAACTTCCATTCGCTGCCGTGCCGGTAGAGTTCGCCGAAGATCATGACCGTCTCGGTGGACGCGTCCTCGGACAGGTCATAGCGCGCGATCTCGGCATTAGTATCGGCATTGACGGCGCGGATAAAGGCGTTGGCTATCTGGCCGAAGTTCTGTTTGCGGGCATCGGCCTCATGAATAGTGACCACAAAGGCCACCTTGATAGTGTCGGGAGTCAAGGTGCCCAGATTGACGTCGATGGTCTCGTCGTCGCCCTCGCCGGCGCCAGTGCGGTTATCACCGCCATGCGTGACGGCGCCCGACGGATCACGGGTATTGTTGTAGAATACGAAATGCTGGTCGCTCAATACCTTGCCGTTCTCGCCCAGCACAAAGGCGGAGGCATCGATGTCGAAAGCGGCGCCATCGGTCTTGCGCAGGTCCCAGCCCAGGCCGAAGCACACTTTTTGCAGACCGGGGGCTTCTTTGGTTAGAGAGACATTCTGCCCTTTGGTGAGAGACACTGACATGGATTCATTCTCCTCTTAAGTCAAATATTTATGCCGTACTGGCGGCACATGGCGGCCAGCCCGCCGGCATAGCCCTGGCCGACCGCAGCGAATTTCCATTCATTACCTTGACGGTAAATTTCCCCGAAGATCATGGCGGTCTCGATGGACGCATCCTCGGACAGGTCGTAGCGGACCACTTCGGCATTAGTTTCGGCATTGACCAGCCGGATGAAGGCGTTCTGTACCTGGCCGAAGTTCTGCTTGCGGGCATCGGCCTCGTGGATAGTGACGGTGAAGGCGATCTTTTGCACGTCGCTCGGCACTTTGCCGAGATCCACCATGAGCACCTCGTCATCGCCTTCGCCGGCGCCGGTGCGGTTATCGCCGGTATGCTCCACGGAGCCATCCGGAGAGCGCAGTTGGTTATAGAAGATGAAGTCGGTGTCGGTGCGGACCTTGCCGCCAGCGTTCAGCAGGAACGCGGAGGCGTCCAGGTCGAAATCGGCGCCGTCGGTAGCGCGCGGGTCCCAGCCCAGGCCTACATGTACTTTTTTCAGATCCGGCGCCTCCTTGCTGAGCGAAAGTCGGCCACCTTTGTTGAGAGAAATAGACATAGCTCTGTCCTCCTTATCGAGTTACAACGAGTGACAAAGGCCGGGATCAACCCAGACCCCGGCCGGGATCCTTAGGCGCTTTCTTTATTCTTCCTTTGCACGGGCGATCGCCGTGTCCGTATCCGCTTCATCCTTGGCCGGGAATAGCAGCGAGGCGATGACCCCGGCGGCCAGCGTGGCCAGAATAATCATCAGGCTGGCGTTCGCGGAGATTTCAAAGCCGGGCCACCCGAACAGGTGATTGGATGCCTGCAACGCCAGCTTGCCAGCGATGAAAAACAGCAATGCCGCGACTGCTTTCTCCAGATGGACCAAGTATTTCTGCGCCGCGGCCAGAACGAAGTACAAGGACCGCAAACCCAGAATAGCGAAAATCACCGCCGAGTAAACCAGCAGCGGTTCGCGGGTGACCGCGATCACCGCCGGTACCGAGTCGAAGGCGAAGATAATGTCGGAGACCTCGATGCACACCAGGCACAGCAGCATCGGCGTGGCGTATACCACACCCTGACGGGCCACCGAGATACTGGGGTCTTCGGTCACCATGGTTTGCACATGGCCGTGCTTGACGAAGAACTGGCCGCCATGCAGGCGTGGAAAGATGGGCACCAGTTTCTGGGTCAGGCGCACCGACCAGTGATCCGAGTAATCCTCGATGTCTGCGTCCTCCCCGATTCCCGCCAGCATTTTGTAGCCGGTCCAGGCTACGATGGCGGCGAACACGAACTCGATCCAGGTGCTCAAGCCGAACAGGCTGGTGCCGAAGGCGATGAACAGCATGCGAAAAACAACGGCCCCCAGGATGCCAAAGTAGAGCACGCGATGCTGCAAGGCCCCCTTGATGCCGAAGGACGCAAAGATGGCGATGAATACCATCAGATTATCCACCGACAACGACTTCTCCAGCACATAGCCGGCCAGAAACAGATCGGCATGCTCAGGCCCGAAGCGGATCTTGATATAGAAGTAGAAAGCCAGTGACAGGACCACCCAGAACAGCGACCAGGCCAGCGCATTGGGTATGGTGATGTCCTTGCTGTCGTGGTGCACCTTAAGGTCGAGCCATACCGAGAAGCTGACCACCGCCACAAAGATAAAGATGGTCTCCAGCGGGAAGCCGATGTCTTGCATGCGAACGCCTCTAAACCAGGTCGAAGTCTTTGGGATTGAGCCCCAGTTCCTGGCAAATCTTGCGCACCACGGCTTTTTCATTGGCATCGAAGTCGCCGTCGGCGGCGCCGATGGCACAGCACACGCGCACCATCAAACGCGCCTCGGTTTCCTTGGATTTCAGTTTGCCGATGGCTTGCAGGGCATTGGCCTCGCCGATGGCATGATCAAAATCGAATTGCTTGGCGAACTTCTCAAAGGTGGCGATGACCTCGTCGGCGCTGAACACCGATAGCACCTCGGAAGAGCGCAAAAACCCCATCATTTTCTGCTTCTCCTCGGACTTGACGACCCCGTCGGCGTAAGCCACCAGCACGCAGCCGGCGACCACCCCTTCCAGAAAGGTCTTGTTGCGAACCTTGCTGACCTCGTTTTTGAGGGTTGTGGTAACTTCTTGAAAACGATTTTTAAGCCATTCTAAAGCCATGGAAATAACTCCTTGATAGGGTGAAACAGGGTTAATCTTTGGAACCGGCCGCCCAGCGTAGACCGAAGTCATAGGCTCGGTCCATCACTTGATGGTCGCGGAAGTATTCGACAAGTTTACTGACCCGAATGTTGCCGGCATCATTTTCCAGCATCGCGATAGCGCACATGACCTGGTCTGGGCTATGACTGTCGAGGCGAACTTCGAGAGCGGGTTGGCCGGGTGTCTTGATGGTAACGACCCCATCAGCCGCCGCCCAATTGGGCGCGCCCTCGTAAATGAAGGCGTAAATCAGCACCCGCTGAAGCTGGTCCCATTGGCGGCCATTGATATGCAAAAATTCGCCGGCTGCGCTCTCTCCGCTGCGGTCGTCGCCCATCAGTTGGATGTAAGGCGGTTGGTTAAGGCTGCCGAAACTGTTGCCCAGGGCTTGCACCGCTCCGGCCCGCCCGCCCCGGAGTTTGAACAAGCAGCCCAGGTCCAGATCGATCCGCTGTTGGCCGCCACCCAAGAGGCGCCCCATGAACCCTCCGGACGGGGCAGCGGCCTTGCTCCAGTTCAGGTTGACCACGATCTCCTCGAAGCCCTGACCCTTCTTTTCCAGGGAGATGCTCTGCTTCTTGTCCAGAGTAATCTTGTCCAGGCGGACGGGGCGCGGCGGCGGTGCCGGCGGCGCGGCAGGTTTATCCTGAGCGGCCGGCGCGGTGTCGGGATCATCCGCTACATCCACCCCGTAGCCGCGGGCTAGCGGTGCAAGACCGCCGACGAAGCCCTGCCCCACGGCGCGGAATTTCCAGTCGCCACCGCGCTGGTAGAGTTCGGCGGCGATGATCGCGGTCTCCGGCATTTTCCCAGTAGCCAGCGGGAAGGTAGCAATCGGGACCTTGCTCTGGGCGTCGCGCACCTCCACCCGTACCTGGCTCAACTGGGAGAAGGCATGGCCCCGACGCCGACCCTGATGAATGGTCAGGACCAGGGCGATTTTCTCTATCCCGACCGGTAACTGCGCGAAATTCACCTGAAACAGCTTGCCATCCGGGGAACGCTGGATACCGCCCCCCGGCAACATGGGCTGGTTGTAGAAGATGAAATCGTCGTCGCCGCGCACCCTGCCCTGGGTGGTCAAGGCAAACGCGCTGGTGTCGATCTCCACCGTGGTGGCCGCCGGTTCCCAGGCAAGCGCCAATTCTATGCTTTGCACAGCGGCGTTCTGCTGAGTGATGGAAATGTTCTGTCCGGGCTGTAGATTATTCATGGCCGGTTCCCTCGGTTAGTGGACCTTTGCCAAGCCGTTGCGCTTTCGCAGATGAGTCATAGACACCTCCTCAGATTATGCAGTTGCCATTTCCCGGGCGCTTGCCTTTCCCGCGGTCGATGGTTATCAGTATGCACCAGCTTTATTTAAAAAATGATACCAATTCTCGAAAAATTACTATTCCCACATGAGGAGTGGTGACTGAACGCAGCCTGCCGAGGCTACATCACGAACAGCAGAATCATCGGCAGAGTCAGCATGGAAAGGGCGGTCTCCAGCGTGACGATGGCGGCCATGAGCTTGGCGTCGCCGCCTAACTGGCGGGCCAGAATATAAGCAGAAGGCGCTCCCGGTAAAGCGGCAAACAAGACCAAAATAGCCGTCTCCAGGCGACCAAGGTCCACCAGCAAGCTGAAGACAAAAGTTACAATAGGCAACACCAGCAATTTGAAGGCTGTGGTCAATAGTAGTTCCCTGGGCCGGTTCAGCGCGGTGTGCAGGTGCAGCCCTGTCCCGACCGCCAGCAGTCCCAGCGGCAGGGCGGCGCGGGCCAGGATATCCAACACCGCGCCGGTGCCCAGCGGTAATCCCAAACCGCTAACATTCAAAACTATTCCGAACAGGCAGGCCAGGATCAGCGGATTGCCGGCCAGGGTCCCCAACAGCCTGGCAACCCCCACGGTGCCGGTGGCTTGAATGAGCACGGCCACGCAAAGAACGTTGACCAGCGGTATCAGGATGGCGATGGCCAGCGCTGCCACCGTGGCCCCGGGTTGGTGGAAAAGAGCGCTGGCGGCAGCCAGCCCCACATACGTGTTGAAGCGTATGCTGCCCTGATAGAGGGAACTAAAGGCCGGACCGTCGATTCTCAAGGATGGCCGGATCAAGAACAGCAGTAGACTCATGGTGAGCAGAACCGCCACGATTACACCGGCAAACGGAGCGATAGCGTAATTACCCAGATCCGCCAACGCCAGCTCGCGCACCAGCAGGGCTGGGAACAGCAAAAAATAGGTCAGCCGTTCGGCAGCCGGCCAAAAGGACTCGCTGGGAAACTGGCTGCGGCCAAGGATGTAGCCCAGCACAATCATGGAAAAAATCGGTCCCAGGGCGCCCAATATGACCGACAGATGATGGGTAAAAGGCATGGGCGAGCGTCCTGTATTGAGTTTGGAATTTCCCGGCAGCGGCTTGATAAAGGTGCGGCGACCAATATTACGTCTATAGTTTGAAAAATCTTCCTGGTCTAATTTCTTATATATAACCCCCAAAGGATGCCGCCACGCCGAGTGGACCGCAACACAGTCCTGCGCGGGCGGTATGGTCAACCTCCAGCATACGAGGTCTGTCATGACAGCTGAGAACTACAACGATCTGGATCCCCTGGAAACCCAGGAGTGGCTGGAATCCCTGGACGCCATCCTGGAACGGGAAGGGGCGGAACGAGCGCATTTTCTGCTGGAGAAGCTTCTGGACGAGGCCTACAGTCATGGCGCCCACATGCCGTACAGCGCCAACACCCCTTATCTGAACACCATTCCCCCCGAGTTGGAGGAATATACGCCGGGCGACCCGGCCATCGAGTGGCGCATCCGTTCCATCATCCGCTGGAACGCTACCGCGATGGTGGTAAAGGCCAATAAAGTCTCCTCGGAATTAGGTGGCCATATCGCCAGCTTTGCCTCCAGCGCCACCCTCTACGACGTGGGTTTCAACCACTTCTGGCATGCGCCTGCCGATGGTCATGGCGGCGATCTGGTGTTCATGCAGGGCCACTCGGCGCCCGGCATCTACGCCCGTGCTTTTCTGGAAGGGCGAATCAGCGAGGAGCAACTGAACAATTTTCGCCGCGAGGTGGACGGCAAGGGTCTGTCCTCCTACCCGCACCCCTGGCTGATGCGGGACTTCTGGCAGTTTCCCACCGTCTCCATGGGCCTGGGGCCCATCCAGGCCATCTACCAGGCACGCTTCATGAAGTACTTGGAGCACCGCGGCCTGATCAATGCCGAAGGGCGCAAGGTCTGGGCCTTCATGGGCGATGGCGAAATGGACGAGCCGGAATCGCTTGGCGCTATTTCTCTTGCCGCGCGCGAGAACCTGGACAACCTGATCTTCGTGATCAACTGCAACCTGCAGCGCCTGGACGGCCCGGTGCGCGGCAACGGCAAGATCATCCAGGAACTGGAGGCCGATTTTCGTGGCACCGGCTGGAACGTCATCAAGGTCATCTGGGGTTCGTACTGGGACCCACTGCTCGCCCAAGACAAAACGGGAATCCTGCGCAAGCGCATGGAGGAATGCGTGGACGGCGAGTACCAGAACTTCAAGGCCAAGGGCGGCGCCTACACCCGCGAGCACTTCTTCGGCAAGTATCCGCAACTGCGGGAGATGGTCAGCCATCTCTCCGATGACGATATCTGGCGCCTCAACCGCGGCGGCCACGATCCCCACAAGATCTACGCTGCCTACGCCGCCGCCGTCAAGCACAAGGACCAACCCACTGTTATTCTGGCCAAGACCGTCAAGGGCTATGGCATGGGCGTGGCCGGCGAGGGCATGAACATCACTCACTCCCAAAAGAAGATGGGCCACGAGGCGTTGAAGGACTTCCGCGACCGTTTCCAAATCCCCGTCTCCGACGAGGAATTGGACGCTGCGCCCTTCTACAAGCCCGCGGCTGACAGCCCGGACATGCAGTACCTGCAGGCGCGTCGCGCCGCGCTGGGCGGCTATTTGCCCCAGCGCCGGCAGGTCGCCGAATCTCTCAAAGTGCCGGAACTGTCCACCTTCAGTGCGTTGTTGCAGGGTACCGGCGAGCGGGAAATGTCGACCACCATGGCCTTCGTGCGCATCCTCACCGCGCTGTCCAAGGATAAGAACATCGGCAAATACGTGGTGCCCATCGTGGCCGACGAGGCCCGCACCTTCGGCATGGAAGGTATGTTCCGCCAGTTGGGCATCTACTCCTTTAAGGGGCAGCTCTACCAGCCTCAGGACGCCGATCAGCTCATGTATTACAAGGAAGACAAGCAGGGCCATATCCTCCAGGAAGGCATCAACGAGGCCGGCGCCATGTCGTCCTGGATCGCCGCCGGCACCGCTTACAGCAATCACGGCATCAATATGGTGCCCTTCTACATCTACTACTCCATGTTCGGTTTCCAGCGCGTCGGCGACCTGGCCTGGGCGGCGGGTGATATCCAGGCGCGCGGCTTTTTGATCGGCGGCACCTCGGGCCGCACCACGCTGGCTGGCGAAGGGTTGCAGCACCAGGACGGCCATGGCCACCTGTCCGCCGCCTTCATTCCCAACTGCGTCTCCTACGATCCCACCTTCGCTTACGAACTGGTCGTCATCATCCAGGACGGCTTGCGGCGAATGTACCAGGAGCAGGAAAACATTTTCTATTACATCACCACCATGAACGAGAGCTACCCCCATCCAGCCATGCCCGAGGATGTCCAGGAGGGTATCCTCAAGGGCATGTACCTGTTCCGGCAGGGTGACGCCGGTGAGAAACGGGTACAGCTCATGGGCTGCGGCAGCATCCTGCGCGAGGTGATCGCCGCCGCCGACCTGCTGGCGGAGGATTTCGATATCCCCGCTGATATCTGGTCCGCGCCGGGCATCAATCTCCTGCGCCGCGAGGCCCTGGACGTGCAGCGCTGGAACCTGTTGCATCCCGAAGAAACGCCGCGCGTCAGCTACGTGGAGAACTGCCTGCGCGACCACCAGGGACCGGTCATCGCTGCTACCGATTACATGAAGCTCTATGCCGATCAATTGCGCCCCTTCATTCCGCGCCGTTACACCGTGCTGGGAACCGATGGCTTTGGCCGCAGCGACACCCGGGTCAATCTGCGCCGCCACTTCGAGGTGAATCGCTACTATGTGGCTGTCGCCGCCCTCAAGGCCCTGGCCGATGAGGGGGTGATTCCAGCCGCCAAAGTCACTAAAGCTATCAAGAAATATGGCATCGATCCCGAGAAGCCAAACCCGGTGACCGTGTAACAACCAGACTGGAGGAGAAGCTCAGTGGGTACGATTAAAGAAGTACGCGTGCCGGATATCGGCGATTTCAAGGGCGTGGACGTGATCGAAGTCCTGGTGTCCCCGGGCACTACCGTCGCCGCCGAGGACCCCCTGCTCACCTTGGAAAGCGACAAGGCCAGCATGGAGGTTCCCAGTCCCGTGGCAGGGGTGGTCAAAGAGATCAAGCTCAAGGTAGGTGACAAGGTCTCCAAAGGTGACCTGGTCCTGCTGCTGGAGGTGGGCGAAGCCGCAGTCAAGGTTGAGCAACCTGTCCCCGCTGCCCCTGCCACCCCCGCCGGACCCGCACCCGGCAAGGGTGCGTTGCAAGCGGTCCATGTCCCCGATATCGGCGATTTCAAGGGCGTGGACGTGATCGAGGTTCTGGTCTCGCCGGGAGATGTCGTCGCCGTCGAGGAACCACTCATCGTGCTGGAGAGCGACAAGGCCAGCATGGAAATTCCATCACCCGCGGCGGGGGTGGTTAAGGAGGTCAAGCTCAAGGTGGGCGACCAGGTCTCCAAAGGAGACCTGGTCCTGCTGCTCGAGATCGAGGCAGGCGCGTCCCTCGCCGGGGAAACGGCGGCGGAGCCTCCGCCGCCGGCGGTTACCCTCGGGCCAACCACCCAAAAACCGACCTCCTTCGAGCCGCGCCAGCCCCCGATAGCCCCAACGCCGATGAACGAGATGGCCTTTGCCAAGGTCCATGCCAGTCCCTCGGTACGCCGCTTCGCCCGCGAACTGGGGGTGGATATGAGCAGGATCGGCGACGGTTCCGGCCGCAAGGGGCGTATTACTCAGGAGGATGTGCAGTCCTTCATCAAGCAGGTCATGGCCGGCCAGGCCGTCGCTGTGGCGCCCGCGCCGACGGGCGGTGCTGGTATTCCCCCTATGCCCGCGGTGGACTTCGCCAAATTCGGCCCCCTAGAGACCCAGGCCCTCACCAAGATCAAGCGGTTGACCGGCAGCAACCTGCACCGCAACTGGCTGAATGTCCCCCACGTCACCCATAACGACGAGGCGGACATCACTGACACGGAAATCTTCCGCAAATCTCTGGCCGAGGAGGTCAAAAAACAGGATATCCGAGTCACCCTGTTGAGCTTTCTGCTCAAGGCTTGCGCGGCGGCGCTCAAGGAATATCCCACCTTCAACGCCTCCCTGGACCCCAGCGGCGAGGGCCTTATCCTCAAAAAATACGTCCATATCGGCGTGGCGGTGGACACCCCCGAGGGACTCGTGGTGCCGGTGATCCGCGACGTGGACAGGAAGAATTTGCTGGAACTGTCGGTCGAACTCGGCGAGTACAGCACTAAGGCCCGCGCCAAGAAGCTCATGCCCGGCGAGATGCAGGGCGCCTGTTTCACCATCTCCAGTCTGGGCGGCATCGGCGGAACCTCGTTCACCCCCATCGTCAACGCCCCCGAAGTGGCCATTCTCGGCGTGACCCGCTCCAAGCAGGCCCCGGTGTGGAACGGCAAGGAATTCGTGCCGCGGCTCATGCTGCCCCTGTCGCTGTCCTACGACCACCGGGTCATCGACGGCGCCCAGGCGGCGCGGTTTGTTAGCTACTTGTGCCGGGTGATGAATGACGTTCGGCGCCTGCTCCTTTAACCCGCTGGATGCCTGACGAGTTGGAGAAATCATGAACACCATAGAAGAAATCAAGGTTCCCGACATCGGCGACTTCAAGGGCGTGGACGTGATTGAAGTACTGGTGTCCCCTGGCGACACGGTTGCCGTCGAGCA
>Ga0209048_10001395_pt1 | contig 25027 bp, 24 predicted proteins | sample FrelakmetCRP12CR_FD_187146 | JGI IMG/M metagenome (GOLD analysis project Ga0209048, IMG submission 187146) | Freshwater lake sediment microbial communities from the University of Notre Dame, USA, for methane emissions studies - CRP12 CR (SPAdes)... | ecosystem: Environmental > Aquatic >... | reverse complement strand
CTAACGACACAGACGCAGACGCCCCACCCGGCCATGGGGCAGCGTGGGGAGGCCGGCGCGAACCCGCCGGGCGTGGGCGTCTGTGGAAATCGAGGCTAGCGGCGATGGAGCGTTACGATATCGGTCACCCCGTCGATTACATCCTGCACGTCAGTTTCGGACAACCTCGGATGCAGCGGGAGGCTGACGAGCCGGTGGTAGTTGCGATAGGCGACGGGAAAGTCCTCCGGCCGAAAGCCATACTTATCGCGGTAGAACGGGTGGAGATGATTCGGAATGAAGTGCACCGACGCGCCAATGTTCCGAGCGGCCAACTCCTCGATGAACACACACCGGTCGATCGAGAGTCGATCGAGGTTGAGGCGCAACGGGTAGATGTGCAGCGCCGACTCGACCTCTGCCCGCTCGGTCGGGATTTGAAGTTCTGCCAATTCCGAGAACGCCGCGTCGTAGGCGTTCACGATCTCACGTCGGCGCCGCTGAAACCTGGCGAGTTTCTTGAGCTGCTGCAACCCAAGCGATGCCTGGACGTCCGTCATGTTGCACTTGAACCCGGGCAACACCACCTCGTAGAACCAGGAGCCTTCGGCACTGTAACGCTTGTAGGCATCCCGGTTCATTCCGTGCAGGCTCCACATTCTGGCGTTCTCGACCAGGCTCTCGTCGCCCAACACCATCCCGCCCTCGGCGGTTGTGATGTTCTTCGTAGCGTAGAAACTCAGGACGGTGCCGTTCCCGATTGTCCCCACCATCCGTCCTTTGTACCTTGCCGGAAAGGCATGGGCAGCGTCCTCCAGAATGAACAGGTTGTGCAGGCGTGCGAGTTCAAGCAGTGGGTCCATGTCGCACGGATGCCCGTAGATGTGAACCGGGAGGATGCCCTTCGTTCTCGGCGAGATTGCGCATTCGACCTGCAACGGATCGATGCACAGAGTGTCGGGCTCGACGTCCACCAGAACCGGCCGGGCGCCGAGATGCTCGATAACGTGCACCGTCGAGCAGAATGTCATCGTAGTGGTGATGATCTCGTCCCCGGGCTTGACTCCCAGTGCGGCCAGCGCCACGAGCATGCCGTCGGTGGCCGAGGAGACGGCCAAGGCTGCTGGCGCCCCAAGATGACGGCAGACCTCACCTTCGAACCGCTTGGTCTTCGGTCCAGTGGTGATCCAGTCCGACCGGAGCGTCTCCACAACCTCGTTGATCTCCTCTTCGCCGACAGCCGGAGGCGAAAAGTCCAGGAAACTACGACGCATCGACGACTTTCTCGGGCATGGTGTTTATGGAGTACTCGTTCAGGTACCGGCCGGGCTGCGCCTCGAAGCGCCGCTTCAGGCGAAAGCCGATCTTCTTGTAGAAGCGATTGACCGCGTCGTTCGCATTGGCGTCCGTGCTCAAGGTGACGGTCAGGGCTCCGCGGTCTCGGGCCTCGGAAACGAAGTTCGTTACGAGTCGTTCGCCGATCCCTCGGCCGGCGAACGCCGGGTGGACTCCAAGGGACGCCAGTTCCGCCCTTGTCTTCTGCGAACCAAGCGTTGCCGCTTTGCCCGCCGTCCTGTAGTTCCGCAGAAACCTCGCAGCCTTCCGGGGATCACCAACGAGTGCGGGCAGGGCGGCAAGCGAGAGGCGGAGCCGGTCGGATCGAAGAGCGGTGTAGAACTCCGGCGGGTGGATGAAGCCGGCGACCGCGCCCAAGAGGCGCGGTCCGTCGAAGGCGCCAAGACAGATCCCGCCCGGGTATTCGATGACTTTCCTGTAGTACCGGCTGAGAAACCGCGGACCGAGCGCGGTCAGGTAGAACCCGGCAAAGGCTGCCAGGTGAAGCGTGACGATCTCGCTGATCTCTGGCAAGGAAACTTGGCGGTACTGGAGGTGACCCCCAGTCATACAGGGGCCCCTGATGCCGCCAGCCGAAACACACGCTCCATCTTTTCTGAACCCCGAGCGAACGACAGGTGTTCGCGATAGAAGTCAGCGCCGCGGCTGCCCATTGCGTGACGATCGGCCTTTGAAAGCAAAGACACTTGCCTCATCGCCCGGGCGATGTCCGCCGGATCGCCTGGGCGACACCGGAAGCCGGCCCCCGCTTTCTCCACCAGCGTCGCCGCCTCCCCGGTCGCGCCGACGACGATCGGGCGACCGGCTGCGAGGTACGCCTGTATCTTCTGCGGAATCGCGCTACGTGACAGCGAGTGGTCCTTGAGGTGGACGAACAAGGCATCGGCCCTCGCAAGTATTCGAGCCACTTCGTGGGGAGGTTGCCGCGGCACGAAGACAACGTTGGATAAACCGAGGGATTCGGCGCGGTGGTGAAGGGCGCGGGCCTCGATTCCATCGCCTACGATTGTCAAGCGGATACCACTGGTGGCTCTAGCAAGGACGTGCGCGGCGTCGAGTACTGCATTGAGGTCCTGAAGGGGACCGATGGACCCGGCGTAGACGACGTGAAAGTAATCGGGGGGAAACAAGCGCTGCAGATCGACTTCGGGACTGTCGCCGGCATCGGGGGTTGCCGACTCGTTACACCAGTTGTAGACGACGTCCACTTTCCCTGGCTTCACTCCGAGGTCGATCAATCTGTCCTTGCACGCCTCGGAGAGGACGACGATGCGGCTGGCCCTTCCGTAGGTCCACTGGCAGAAGCCCTCGACGATTCGTAGTGCGGCCGGACAGCCGAGCATTCCGGAGCCACTCACGCTCTCCGGCCAAAGGTCCTGAATGTCGAGGACGATCCGCGAGCGCCGGAGGCTGGCTATCACTGCTGCGGCAATCATCAAGGTCGCCGGTCCCTGGTACACGTGGATGACATCAGGTCGATTCAGTCTTGGAAGACCGAGCAACGCCGCCGAGAGGGCGAAACTCAGGTAACTTACAATTCGCTTGAAGGTCGAACGGTCGTGGCTCGGGTAGTGCGGCACTCGGAGCACTTCGACGCCGCCGAGGCATTCCCGGTGGAAGACCCTGACGGAGTGGCCCGGATAGATGCTGCCGCCGGGGTAGTTCGGGAAGCCGGTCAGCACCTGCACCGAATGCCCGCGCTGCTGGAGGAACTGAGCGAAGCGAAGACCCTTGAGGAAATTGGGTTCCGGGTCGAAGAGTTGTGTGAGGAGGAGTATGCGCACCGGGGGACAAGGGCTCCTACTGCTTCCGCCACACGACCCGGTTCACGTAATCTGTGTAGCTGGCAATGATCCGGACGACCTTCTCGGACACATTCGCCGCCTCGTAGTCGGAGACTATCCGGAGGGTCCGGCAGTCACCGCGCCCCTGGGTCTCCAGGATCCGAAGGCCCTCTTCGATTCTCTCCCAGCCGAGACCGGTCATCATTACGGCACCTTCCTCCATGCCCTCCGGCCGCTCGTGGTTGTCGCGGATATTCAAGGCAGGGAAGTTCATGATCGAGGACTCCTCGGTTATCGTTCCAGAGTCGGACAACACGGCGCGGGACTCAACCTGTAGCCGGACGTAGTCGGTGAAACCGAGCGGCTTTAGCAGACGCGCGTGCCCGCCAAACGACAGTCCCGAAGCCTCAAGCCGTTGCCGTGTGCGCGGGTGCGTGGACACGACGATCGGAAGGCGTTGCGCATCGCCGAGTTGTTCCAGCGATCTGGCCAGAGTCGCGAGGCGTTCTGGTGAATCGACGTTCTCCTCGCGGTGCGCGCTCACGACAAAGAACCGTTGGGGCTCGAGTCCGAGGCGGGCTAGCACGTCTGACGCCAGAATACGCGGCATGTAGTGGTGGAGCACCTCGTACATCGGGCTGCCGGTCTTGATCACCCGGTCCGGAGGCAGGCCCTCGCGCACGAGGTGCTCCCGCGAGATGTCGCTATACGGCATGTTCACGTCCGCGATGTGATCGACGACGCGACGATTGATCTCCTCTGGCACCCGCTCGTCGAAGCACCTGTTCCCGGCTTCCATGTGGAATACCGGGATCTTCTGGCGCTTGGATGAGATCGCAGCCAGGCAGCTGTTGGTGTCCCCGAGGATCAGGACGGCGTCGGGTCGAAGCTCGCGGAGCACCGCGTCGGCACGCGCGATCACGAGGCCGATGGTATCTGCGGCCGTCCGCCCCGCGGCGTCCAGGAAGCGGTCCGGCTTTCGGATCTCGAGGTCGTCGAAGAAGATCTGGTTAAGTTCGTAGTCGTAGTTCTGGCCCGTGTGCACGAACACGTGGTCAAAGTGAACGTCGAGCTTGGGGATGACCCTGGAGAGCCGAATGATCTCCGGACGGGTGCCGACGACGGTCATCACCTTGAACTTCTTCATGAGCCAACCTGTTTGAATTGGGTGCCGGGAGTCTGGAGGAGCCGGCCAGGGTCCCTGGCCGCACGATCCGGAGATCAACCGACTGGTGCGAACGGGTTTCGAGGAACAACATCCCGAATGAACTCTTGCGTCAGCAGCAGCGCCTTCATCTGTTGCACGTCGAGTCGTTCGGTGTTGTGTGAGGAGTAGTCCACCGCCTCAGTGATCTTCGACTCACCTTGGTCGAAATACTTCCCGTAGTTCAGGTCCCTGGAATCGGCCTTCACTCGAAAGTACCGTCCGAGATCGTCAGCGTTGACACGCTCCTCGCGCGTCAGCAAACTCTCGTAGAGCTTCTCGCCGTGGCGCGTGCCAATGATGCGGGTCGGGTGGTCGGGCTTTCCCAGGAGTTCACGCAGCGCCTCCGCGAGCACGGACAGGGTGGCCGCGGGCGCCTTCTGGACGAAGATGTCCCCGTTGGCGCCGTGTTCGAATGCGAAGACGACCAGGTTCACGGCGTCGTCCAAGGTCATCATGAACCGTGTCATGGTTGGATCGGTGATCGTCAACGCCTTTCCCGCCCGAATCTGTTCGACGAAAAGCGGGATAACGGACCCCCTCGATCCCATCACGTTGCCGTAACGTGTTCCGCAGATCACCGCTGCCGCGGGATCGAGGTGGCGCGACTTCGCCACCATGACCTTCTCCATGAGAGCCTTGGACATACCCATCGCGTTGATCGGGTAAACGGCCTTGTCCGTGCTCAGGCAGATCATTCGTCGAACGCCGCATTGCACGGCGGCGTCGATCGTGTTCTCCGTTCCCATGATGTTGGTACGGACGGCCTCCATCGGGTGGAACTCGCAGGACGGGACTTGTTTGAGGGCGGCGGCTTGAAACACGTAGTCGACGCCTCGCATGGCGTTCAAGACGCTCCTGGAGTCGCGAACGTCCCCGATATAGAACCTGAGCTTGTCGCTGCCGAAGAGACGGCGCTGTTCATCCTGTTTCTTTTCGTCACGGCTGAAGATGCGAATCTCGCCGATATCGGTAGCCAGGAACCGTCGGAGAACGGCGTTTCCGAAGGAGCCGGTGCCGCCTGTAATCAGAAGAACTTTGCCTGCAAACACGGGCGAGCCTCATGGGCGGCGCTTCGCCGCAGAACGTGGTTCCGCCATCCAACGCCGGTGCGGCGGCTGAATGACAACCTCTCTCACCGGGGCACCGACTGCGGGGTCAAGGCGTAGGGTGTGGGATCGTCCACGAGTTGCTCAATCAACCGATCCCAGGACGGGCAGTGATAGCCCGTGGCCGCTTCGAACCTCGAGCCATCGAGACTTCGGTCGTTGACTGAACTCCCGTTTGGCTCGATCTCGACGTTGAGATGGTACGCGTCCCGAATACGGCAAAGCAGCTCATATTTGGAGATTCTCCCGCTCGATACCTGGTAGAGGCCCGAGAGGCAGGGGTGTCGGTCGATAATCTCCCCAACCACGTCAGCCAGGTGATTCGTTGTCACCCCGGACCACCAGACCCTCGTGAAGCCACCCACTCGGCGGTGTCCGCCGAGGAGAAACCAATCCAGGAGAGATTTGTGGTGGTCGAGCTCACGGCCGACCATGGAGGTCCTGAGGGTGAGTGCATTCGCTTCCGTCGTCTCGCCAAGGAATTTGCTTCGCCCGTACAAGTCGTCCGCGTCCGATTGATCCGCTTCAGTGTACCGTCCTTTGGCCCCATTGAAGACGCAGTCGGTGCTGAAGTGAATCAGCCGTCCGCCCCATCTCGCTGTGGCGTCGGCCAGCAGATGCGGGAGCAGCGCGTTGATCGCAATCGATGGGATGGGGCCGTGCGCCTCCGCCCGCTGCTTGATCACGCCGACACAATTGACGACAACGTCCGGCTGCATATCCTCCAGCATTCTCTGGAGCGCCGGCCAGTCGCGTGCGTCAACCCCCTCGAGACACCGCGAGCTACGGAGGAACGGGAGTGGCAGCTCCGACGCCGGTGACCGGACGGTCCACCACGTGTCCGGGTGATTCCTTGTCAGTCTCTGGACCATCTTGTGGCCCAGCATGCCCTCACCCCCGAGGATCAGGACCTTCATGCGCGTCCCCCAAGTTCTGTCCCCGCCCGGCCGACGACATCCGCCAGCCCGTCTTCGCTGCCGACAGTCGAACTGAAGGAGGCGTTGAAGACATAATCCGCCCCTGACATCGCTTCAGTCAGGCTCTCCAGACTGCGAACGTGATCTGTTTTCATGCGCACTCTGTCACTGGGGTATTGGCGCTCCATCTCGTCCTGCTCCTTCTCGTCGCGCGAAAGAACCCGGATCTGCGCGATGTGAGTTGAAAGGAAGCGTCTCAGCGCGGCGTTGCACAACGAGCCGTTGCCTCCGGTGATCAGTAGAAGGATGTCGTCGAACACGCGCCCCCTCTTGGAGAAGCGAGTGGACATCACGAACACCGAGGGTGATCAGCGACGACATCGAGGAACAACCGGCGATTCGCCTCGACGTTTGCGGGGTCGTTCGCGATCCGGAAGCTCAAAGCCCTCGCGTTCGCCGCTACGCGCTCGAAGTCGCTCTGCGACCAAGCAGCGACCTCTTCGATTCGCCGCGCAAACGCCAGCTGGTCATCGAGTGGCAGTTCCCAGCCTACGCCGTTCTCTGCCAGTTGCCGCCAAGGTGTCTGGTCACTGATCAGCAGCGGCAGACCCGCACGCAGCGCCTCATAGATGACGTGGCCGAAGTTCTCTCCCCGCGTCGGAAACAGGAACAGGTGGTGTCGCGTGAGGGTCTCAATGACCTCGCGATGTTCGACCAGCCCCTTGTAGGCCACCTCTACATGTGGGGGCAATCCAGCAATCAGGGTTTGGCATCTCGCCCAATACGCGGAGTCCTCGATCGGACCAAAGATGGAGAATTGAACTGGAACACGAACGTGGGATAGCGCTCGCAGGGCGCCGTCGAGGTTCTTCTTCGGGCTGATCCGTGAGAGGAAGCAAGCGCGCAGGGGCATCCCAGGACGACGGCCGACGTTGGCCGTTCCGCCTGGATTGGTCTCATCGTCGAGCGACACCATGTCCGGAGCGATGACAATGTTACCAGCCACCGTGACCCGGCCAGGCAGGTTGCCAATCGGGGCTACTGGGAACCTCCGGCAAATGTCCCTGGCCTCGAACGCGGTCGATGCTTGCCAGACGAGGCGTGAGTAAAGCCCAAGCAGTGCAACCAACCGGAGGTACACCTCCTTCTTGAAACGCTTGATTCTCAGTGCGCCTACCGAAAACTCACCCCGGGGGGCAATCACAATCGGAACTCCGGCAAGTCTCCCAAGGCGCCGATTGATCAACACCGGCTGCGTGAACCGCGGATCGAAGAAGCTGTTGAGGTAGATCAGGTGATGCGGTGTTGTCCGCACGATCTGGGCGATCTCCCGCAGGCGGAGTCGCTTCGGAGGAGTGTATAGGACCCACGCTTTGCCGCATCGCATCCATGCGCCCGGCTGGATGTTGGGGTACGGATGTCGATCGCCAAGGTCGCGATCGAACGCAACGATACGGAACTCGAATTCGTCTCCGAGCCGCTCGACCATGTTCGCAATGGTCTGAATCGGCCCGCCGGCGCGCTCTCCGGGCAGATAGTGACCGGCGAAAGTCAGGATTACGGGTTTCATGAGACGGAAGCTCGATCTACGATGTTCGCGAGTCTGAGGTTGCAGGTCACACCGCTGGATGAGTCCTGTGGACTGCTCAGCGGAGCCTCCGCCGGCGCCAAACACCGCGCGCCGTGGCAATCTCAATCACCGGTCCGATTCAAGGCCTCGTCCCCGGCCATCGGGCCGGCAGCGTAGAGGGGTGTCGGGGCACCGGCCAGGAGCGCCTCGGAAACTCGGAGGAAGCGGGCTGCGGCAATTCCCGGAGACCACTCGTCGAGGATCGTCCGCTGGCCCGCGGCCGCTATGTCCTTACGCCGCTGGGCCTTCACGTACAGCTGACTCAGGATTCCGGCGAGCTGGCGGTAATCGCCTGGATTAAACAGAAGCCCGTTCTGCCCGTCCCGAATGACGCTCATTGCCGATCCGGCTACCGAGCTCGCGACGACGACACATCCCTCGGCCATCGCCTCGTTGACCACAGCGCCCCAACCTTCGTAGCTGCTACTCGGCAGAACAAATACCTCCGAGGCCCGCATCCATCGACGGACGTCGGCTGCCGCACAGCTCGGAAGAAACGTCACTCTTCCGCGGAGGTTGAGCCTATCCGCGAGCGCTCTCAAACGCGGCTCCAGAGGGCCGTACCCAATCAACGTCAAATGCGCGCTTTCAGCGTGTTCGGCTAGCAGTGCGAACGCCCTAAGGAGGGTATCTACCCGCTTCCACCGCAGCATGCGGCCGGCCCACAAGACGCTGAAACCCTGTCCACCTCTCGCGGCAAGCGGCTCCGTCACTGGTTCCGGCGTGAAATAGCCCCAACGCCACAGCCGGTTGGGAAAGGGCGTGAGGAAACGAATGTCGCGCGCGGCGTTGGCACCGATCGCAAGGAAGTGAAAGAGCGGTGAGGCCGCCAGATGGCGAAACGTCAGCGCCATCTTCAAAAAGGGCGGATGGAGCAGCCTCGCTCGGCCGATTGGTGGTTTCCACCATCGCTCTGACATGTAGAACGTGAGCTTGCCTGAGTTGAGCCTTGCACTAAACAGATCGAGGGAGCGCTCGCTACACAATACGACATCTGCCTGATCCCACCATTCTCGGAGCTCGGTGCTGTCCTTCGCCTGCTCTCCCGCGCGCAGAAGCCACGTCGCGGTCTCATTCTGCGACCATCCCAATCGATTCCTGTCCGGACTTGGCGGACTTACAGCGGCAAACCGGAAATCTCGAGCGCCGAGGGCCGCGGCCAGCTGCTTCGCAAGTGGAAGTTGGTGGTGACAGGCGAGGTTTGTTACTTGAAGAACCTTCACTCAATCACCTGCGAGGGTAGGAACCGGCCGAGCGCGGGGTCCCAACGCTTGATGACCGTACATGGGTTCCCGACCGCAACCGACCAGGCCGGGATATCCCGGACCACAACACTCCCCGCACCAACGACAGCCCGGTCCCCTATTGAGACACCTGGAAGGACCGTTGTGTTGGCGCCAATCCACACGCCGTCACCAACACGAACGGAACCGCCGATGCCCGCGCCGGCCGAGCGAACCCCCGTCATATCAACAAGGTGGGAACCACTGAGAATCACGCACCTCGGTGCAATGTCAACGCGACTGCCAATCACGATTCGGGCGGAGCTGCTACCTGTAATCAGAACCTCATGGCCCACGAATGTCTCGTCACCGATCTGCACTTCGCGCAGAACTATCGTCGCGGAACTCACGATCCGCGCCGACCGCGAACACGCGACGCCAGCCCATCGCAACAGGCGTGCTCTCAGCCCGTATCCTCGCGTCAGCGGCATGATGGCAAAGAGGTGATTGACGACTTGGAGCCGCAGAGTGCTAGCCACGCTTCGGTCCTCCCGCACTGCAGCGCACTTTCTGAAGGGTCGTACTGACCGTCGACAGATTCTGGACGCCGTTGGCCACTCTCGACTGCCCCGTCAAGGACGCTCGGCGTCGGGAGACCTGCGAAAACGGGTCGATGTTCGTCTTGTACCCAGAAGCCAGGTTGCCCAGTACCGACACCGCGTGACCTTCATCGACAGGTGACACCCTGCGGTCTCCCGGCGATGCCCGAGAGGGTTGCGGCAAAGCGCTGCCGGATGCCCGTCTCTTCGTGATTCCTCAGCGCCACATCTACACCCCGCCGTACCAGCGTTTGGCGCAAGTCCTTATCGTCGATCAGCCGTCGCAGACCAGTCACGAGTTCGTGCGGATTGGGCCGATCCACTACGTGCGCCCACCCGTCTCGACGGGCGTAGTCGACGATGCCGGTGACTGGGGACCCATACACCAGGACCGGCCGTTCGCTCATCATATACAGGTGGGCTTTGCTCGAAATCGACAGCCTGATCTCCGCCGCCATTGCCGCGTCGAACGTTTCGGGCAGCAAGAGAATGTCAGCTCCTCTCAGATAGGCCGGCAACGCATCATGTGCAGGCGGACGTAGAACCTGGAGAGTGGCTGTATCCCTCAGGAGGTTCACCGCCTCTCGTGGCACGACCGGCGCAAACGCAGTGACTTTGATGTTGTAGCCGGCCTTGCCCAGTGCTCCGGCTGCCTGGCAAAGATCAGCCACCGATTGCCAGCGGCCCTGCCCAAGACCTCCCGAGTACACAACTGATACCGCGCCCGGCGCGCCCAGCCGGACAGGCTCGACAGCACGGAACCGCTCAATGCGGTCGCCCATCATCATCGGCACAAATGGCTGGCCAAAGCGTGCTGAGTACTCTGCTGCCATGCGATCGCCATTTGCAAGCCGCGCCGACGAGCACCGCACGAGCTCTTCTACCGCCCGCGCAACGCTCGGGCGAACCGCCCATGCCACGACCGAGTCTCGATACAGGTATGTCGGCCAGTCATCGCCGGTTTGGAAGCAGACCGGTATGCCCAAGTGCTGCGAAAGGGCGATCGGCAAACGGGCAAACGTCAGGCTGTATCCCTGGCAGTAGATGACTTCCGGATGAAAAGAATCGAGCCATCTCAGTAGCCTCTCGGAGAGGCGCGGTGGGAACAACAGCTCCCAAAGCCCAGATCGGAGCAGCGTCGATGCCACTCGACTCCGCGACCGCGCCATTCGACTTTGGCGCCGGAGTGGACGCTGCGTGTCCGCGCGCATGTCAATCGGGTAGGTGCTCTGCCCCACGCTTGACTGCTTCAATGCGAAGAAGAGTGATCCCAGGTGCCGTTCAGGTGGCCCCAGCTGGAACGTCTGCGCACAGAACTTGTCACCGCCCTGGTCGGCCCCCGAGTAGATTTGGGCCAATCTCGTTGTCGGCCACCCGCCGAACCAGCTGCGAAGCGACAAGCCATGGTCGTCGGTGCGATTGATGCACGACATGTATACGATGAGGACACGCGGGTATTCAGTCACGACGCGACCTGGCGGATGAAATCGAACGTCTCCCGCGCGCTACGTTCCCATCTGTATTCTTGGGAGTAGCAGAACGCCTGCTCGCCCAACCGGCGCCGTTCAGTCTCGCTGGCTATGAGCTCGGCCAGCGCGGCCGCGATAGATGAGGCGTCGCTTGGCTCGAAGTAGACGGCTGCGTCTCGCGCGATGTCACCGAGACCGGTCGCGTTAGAACACGCGATGGGCAGGCGGGCGCCCATCGCCTCGAGAAGCGTGATCCCAAATGTCTCGCAGGCGGACGCAAAGACGAACAGATCGGCATCCCGATATTCATTCAGGAGTGCCGCACGAGATGCCTCGCCCACTACTTGGACGTAATCCTCGGCACCCTCTCGCCGAATGAGTCCCTGCAAATCCGTCAAGAAGCCGGCCGGTCCACCTCCGACCAAGCGCAGCACGAAATCTGCGCCCCGGCGCTGCCGAAGCTCTGTTACAGCCCGGATCACCTCTGCCTGTCGCTTATACGGCCACACGCTGGACACGTACAGGATCCTGACGGGTTGGTTCAACCGATACGAGGGTCGATTAGGGAACCGGAAGTCGTCGTCGAGACCGTGGGGAACAACGGTGTCTCTCGGGAGGCCCGGGAGAGCTTGCCGAACCACCCGCCGTGAGTGCTCCGACAGGAAGATAACGCCCGAAGCTCTCCTGAAGGACCGCGCTTGCCGCGCACGATATCGGGCGAAGCCGGCATACCCAGGTACGGCGAGGAGCCGCTTCATCTCCCGATCGTCGAAGAGCAGGAGGTTGTGGCAGGTGACGACAGTCCTCGCGCGCCGTCCGTAGGTGCGTAGTTGACCGGATGGGTAGAACTCGACGTCGGGGCGAAATCGTCGGACGACCGTCGGATAGTTGGCGAGGTACCAAATGTAACGATGCAACCTGGAGCGACTGCCCGGCCAGGGGTGAGCGATTACCCTTACGCTTTCGTCCAGCGGCATCAACTCTTGCCTGAATCCGGAGTCACAGACGAAAGTGACCTCGAGATCCGGCGGTATAGACCCGCTGGCGAAGAGGCCGCGGCAATAGCGAAGATACCCGCCACTGCCGCCGGTGTCGCCATACACCAACAGTCGCATTCAGCGTCCGCGGTCAACAGACCCGCGTCTTTGCCTAACCGCGGCGGTAAATGGCCGTGGCAACTCCTCTCCGGGCTGCCATTCAATTTCCAGATCAATCCCTTGGTCGCCGGGAAAGACACCTCTGCCGCAGATCTCTGCCTTTGGCGGGAACCACATAGAGGGTGTCTGGCCAAGATAAGTTGCCCACAGACTAAACGTTGAGCGCGATGTGATGATAGCGGCCGCTTTCGATAGCGCAAGCAGGTCCGTGATGGCCGTCGCGAATGGGGATCGCCGAACATTCGGCAGAGCGAGCAATGGGCCAAGTTCCGCGTCACTACCGTCGGAGAAGATGATTGCTGGCAGGTCCTCCCCTACAGTGCGGCGTAGCTCCTGAAGACCTGCGATGTACCAGTCCAGCGGGAGGCGAAAGACGAGCTGGTTCGCACACTCGCTCTGCGATGGATAGTCCCCCAGGCGAACGTGAACGCCGATGAAGGGTTCCTGGAAAGATGCGGGCCGGCGATGAGGACGAGTCATGCGCAGAAGCTCGGCTCCGACTTCGCTGTGGCGCCCAACGAGGCGCTCGAAGCGGTTCATGTCACTGAAGCACACCAAGGTACTACGATTGGTCGGTGGCTGGGCCGCGTTGTCGCACCATCGTTCTACCGGTATTCGCCTCGCAGTCGCCAGCAGGGCGAGCCGTCTCAGTCCCGTGATCTGCGTGCCGCCACTGAAGAGGCGTTGGTACTGACGGGAATCGCGCTCCCGACGCAAGAACGGACCCAGCCTCGCCTTGGTCCAGATTGGGCTCACGCGCTCAATGCTTCGGTCCTGGCACCAGAGGTAGCACTCTGCCCACGGGGTCAGCATGTTCGCCAGTCCCGCCCTGGGAAGCGCCGGGTATCCGTAAACCCTGTTCAATCTTCGACTGCCTACAGTCGCGTCACGACGGCATTGCCGGTCGGGACAAATGGGCGATGGCTTCCGGGCCTCCCGCCGCAAAGAGGTACCACAGGGCTATCGTTGGCGTGACGAACGCGATGGGATTGTATAAGCCGCCTAGGAGGAAGACCACGCAGCACGCTACTCTTGCCTCTCCCACGAGCGCTTCCGCTCGGCGCTTCATCGCGGCGAGCGCTCGCCAGCTGGCGGCGAGAACAAAACCCGAGTACAGAAAGAGGCCGATCAAGCCGTACTCAGCCGGAACGTCGAACAGCGAGGAGTGTCCCCCGACCTTGTTGCCAAGGAGAGGGCTCTCGACACCGGACACTGGTCCGATTCCGAAAAATGGTCTCTCGACAACAGTGTCAATGGACTGCCGCCACAGCTCCGCCCTGTTGGTAAGGTCCCCTTCAAACACACCCTTTTCGAGCGCGCTCGATGACTGGCGTCCCCACTTGTCCGACAGCATTTCGCCTTGCTCGCTCGTGGCCAACAACCCAAACCACATGGCTAACGCGACTGGCGTGACAATAGCCAATACTCGCACGCCGAGTTGTCTGTTCTTCGAAGAGACAAGGGCCAAGGCGATCATGCTGAGGAAACCCGTGACCGCGAGGATGACAGCGCCCATGAGGGTGGCGAGGGTGATTGCGAGAACGACTGCCCACCATGCGGCCAATAGCGTTATCTTCCGCCAACCGATGCTCCGGATTGCCACTGCAAATAGCACGGGAGAGATGATCGCGCAGCCGGTGTAGAACCCGTACTCGCCGACTCCACCCAAGAATCCAGAACGGTAGACGTCGGAGGCGCCACCGAAGTACATCACCCGTCGGACAACTCCTGTGCTTGTCCACAAAATCGGAATAGAGCGCATCGCCTCGATACCGAGCAACAGGAAGAAGGACGATGCTATCGGCTTACGATAGTTCTCCCCCAGCGCAGCGCATGCTAAGTCCAAGGTAGCCAACATCGCCAACGTGATAACCATTTGGGTGTGCGGCCATCCTGCGTACCCGCGCCCCAGCAAGAAGTTGGCGATCACCAGGCACATCCACCCAATCAAGCACCACAGCTCAAGTCGACGGCTGCGTGCTACGGCAACGGCGCGGCTGACCAAATGCGGCCTCTCGTAGAGCGCAGTGAGAATCCATGCGAGGTAGAGGAGCCACGCAGCCACCAAGCCATGTCCAACCAGGGAAACCGACGGCAAAACCAGCGCCGCCACAAACGCGACAGCGAAAACGCTGCTCAGGGCCCAACGGGCTCCACCAGTCTGCGCGACCGAGCGATTCGGCGGCAGTCGCGCGTCCCACGGAGTGGACGGGGCCGATGCCGCGACGCTTGAGAAGCTTCCTCGCCGCTTGCCCGCACCCCGCACCGTTTGAGTCAAGTAGCTATGCTCCTCGCGCATCGTCCCGCGTCGCGCTGAGAGGAAGGCTCGACCACGTGTTGCCAGACGCCTCCAGGTAGTCGCCTAGAGCCCTGACTGCTTCACCGATATCCGGGATGCCGCTCTCCCTGTGGGCGATCTGTGCGGCGGGTGGCGTTTGCCATCGCGGAGCGCGGCGCTTGATGAAAGACCGTACGCGAAGGCCCCACAAGTACCCGTACTCGGACAACATGCGACCGGTACCGCCTGCCAGTGTTTGCTCGGTCGACTCCAGGGCGCCACGGAACGCGCGAAGAGTCTCGAGCGCAAAACCTCGATGAAAGAACAGGCACTCGGCATAGAGCCGGGCCACGTTGAACTCGGGCAGGAGATCGCTTCGACCGATAGCCGCCAGAGCCGTCACGAACGACTCGGCCCACACTGTTTGGACCGAGTAGAACCGAGGAACAATGTGAGACCAGGCCTGGAGATACTTGCGCGGCAAGTGGCGCTGTTCGTCCAGGCGGCCCACGTGTCGGTTGAGACCGCTCAATCCCGCGTTGCTATTGAACGAGCTCCCCGGTAGAAAGAGCGGGTAGTTTATGTAAGATGCTCTCTCCACGACCCTGCACAGGGCGACAGCTGAAGCCATGTCCGGGCTGACGCCTGGAAAGCAGACTCCAGCGAGATCCCGAAGACGCCGCAGACACTCTCGACGAACGATCCCGTAATACGATCTTGGGAGACGGTAGAAATGTTGTGCCGCAGCCCTCGCGCACTTCCTCACTTCGTCCGCTACGTCTACAGACGACACATCGCCTGAGAATGATCGAATGAGCAGTTCTCCTGGTTGAATCGCGCGGCCTGGCAACCGAAGATCCGGCCACACGAAATGGGCGCTGTTCTCCGGAATGACCGCATCAATGGACTCTCGTCGTGCCCATTTGACGGCGTTCAGAATGTCAGGGTTCACGCCATCATCGTCGCCGATTACGCAGACGTATTCGCCCTGAGCTCGCTCCACCGCCCGCTCGTAGTTCACGGTCATCGGCAACGGTTCGTCTGTGTGCTCATACCTCAGACGGGCGTCGTCCGCACCAGAAGCCAGCCAGGAATCCGGCGCTCGCAGCTCGCTATTGTCCTGGATGATGAGTTCAAACTCAGCGCTCGGCATCGCTAGAATGCTCCGAACGGCTGGTCGAAGGTAGTCCGAGCGATTTCGAGTAGGAATCACAATCGACAGCAGCGGTCGCGAGTCGGAAGACGGCATTATTGTCGATAACCTGATTCTGATCAGAGATCGATCGAGACGCGAACGGACGCCGCCAGCGCTGGGCTATGTCTCGGATTTGATCCGTGGTTGGGAACGAACCGGTCGTGCGGATTCAGTGCGTGCAGGTCGACCAGGTGGCCAAGTCGACCTGCGCGCCGTCGGTCCTTGCCGTCATCAGATCGCCCCAGTGAGGCGACGGTATTCAGACAAGACCAGCGTCCGGGTGGTCTCCACTGAAGCCATGGCCGCGGAGAATGCCGTGATCCCCGATAGTACTAACAGCAAGAGGAGGTCGGTTCTCGGTTGTTGCCCGTGGATGACGAAGCGGAACGGCAGGGCTACGGCCAGCGATGCGACCAGCGGCGCGCCGAGATCAACACAATACCACCGCAGCAACTCTCCCCTAAGGACGCGGCGGTGCATCACTGGAAGTGTGAACAGGATCACTCCGACGTTGAGGATGAGCCAGGTTGCTGCTCCGCCAATAGGGCCGTACCTGAACGCGAGTGCAATTGTGAGCGGGAACAGAATCAGGACCGAGACGAGGTTCGTCCAGAAGCTCAACCTGGTCCATCCGTGCGCCAGTTGCAGGGCCCACGGTATGTGACTCATCCCGTGGAGCCCAGTTCCGCTGGCGAGGAGAGCGACGATGACCCAGGTCTTCTCCGCAGTTAGGGGGTTTCCTGTCCAGACGAAGATGACTTCCCTCGGGAAGGTCGCAAGGATGACAACCAATGGGATTAGCGCGACGCCCATCAATTGCGAGCTTTGATGATAGAAGCGCCGGATGTCATCTTCAACTCCTCGGGCGACGAGCTGCGTGAGGCGAGGAAACATGACGTTGTAGATTGGGTTGACTACCATGTAGAGGCCAGCTGGAACGACACCGGCGAGCGTGTAATACCCAAACTGTTCGAGCGTCAAGATCCTGCTCAGGAGCACTTTGTCCGTTTGCATCAGCGCCACGCCAAGAGCACTGATCGCGGTAATTCCGGCGGCGAAGCGCCAGACTCGACGAAGCTGCACTGGATCGAACTGCGGTGGTTGGCCCCCAAGGGGTAGACATCGCCAGAGCGAAACGGCCGCAAGAAGCGTGGAGAGCCCACTAACAGCAACTTGCCAAGCGAAGAACGCCTCGATCGTCGGCGACACGCGAGAGAGTATGAGAACTGCCCCAACTCCGCGCAGCGTGTAGCAGCCCGCCTGCAACATGCTCAGCAGGGCTTGTCGCTGCAGCCCGAGCAGTCCGCCCGAGTAGAAGCTGAATGGCCACTGGAGGACGGTTGTTGCCGAAATCAAGAGCAGGGCGGCGCGAACGGTCCCACGTGTCAGGTGGACGGTATTCACCCAGTGGTCCGCCAGGAATGGCACGATCGAGAGCAGTGCCAGTCCCAGCGTTATGCCCAATCCCCAATAAACCCACTCGAGAGTTCGAACCAAGCGCCTGGCTTGGCCTCGGTAATCAGGATCAGTCGAGGCCCTCGCCATTTCCCGGTTCATCGTCGTGCTCAGCCCCATATCGAGCAGGCTGGACAGTGCCTGAATTGAGCCGAAAAGTCCTATCAACCCGTACGCTTCAATACCGATGTACCGCACATAGACCGGAACGAGGAGCAGGCTGAGCAGCGCCGACCAGATGTTCGCACCGAAACTGGCTATAACATTCGATTCGGTCGACTTCGGCGACTCCAAGAAGGACTTGATGCTCACGGTGTTGTCAATTAGCGGGTCGGCGGCTGCAGATCGGATCGAGAATCGTGTTCGACTGACCAAGCAGTACCGTAGATACTCGCCGGGACGCCTGCTGGGCACTCCAGCAAAGGACTGCTGCGTCCCCCCTGGACGGACGTGGAGAGAGGAGACGCCAGGACGTTACAGCGTCCCGAACCGATGCGAGCGACTACAACTCGCCTTGCGGATGGCATCCAGTCGGACACGAGAGCCCTTCACACCCAAGCACGTCCATCTGCCTAACGCTGCTGACGTCTAACGTCATCCCGTTCGACATCCCAGAGCGGCATCACCCTGGCTACACCTTGAAGGGAATGTGGCGTCACGTCCCCGAGTGGACGACGGACGAGATGACCTACGACAGCGGCTTGATCATCCTGCCGCACTTACCGAAGAGAGGAGCCTGAATGACAACAGAACAGCAGACACGCGACCGCCTGGTCGGGTTTCGCGTCATAGCGCACGAACACACGTTGCTGCGCCAAGTGGCAGCCGCCGACGAACGCAACGTAACGGGACTGCTCCGCAAGATGCTAGCGGAGACCGTCGCGCGGTTTGGAACTACCAAACGCCAACGCACAGCAAAAAGAGAGGAGAACACATGATGAACAAGCAACTTGCCGAAATTGAAATCCCGAAGAACGCGACTGACCCGATCTTCCGCCTGCTGCTGAAAGACATCGCCAAGACACTGAAAACAGCCAGAGCGATGAGCAAGAAGCGAATGACCATCTTGATATCGCAAGGGGAGTGATGGGACTCTCCGCAAGATGTTGGCAGAGACCGTCGCTGGATTTGGAACTACCACACACCGACGAACAGCAGAACAGAAGGAGAGAGCCGAATGACTACACCGCGCACGCACCGACTACCCGCACCGCTGACCATCACCGCGCATGTCTCGGGCATGGAAGCCGAACGAGCCGCCGTCATCAACGACCTTGAGAACTACCTGGCAATGCTGACGAGCAGCGCCACCCCGCCCATCGTGAGTAGTATTGTCGTGGTCCTCGCATTCGACCGCTTGGAATACTTGCACGAACTGGACAGCGAACAAGACCTGTCTGGACTAGACAGACGACAGGACACAAGGAGAGCACCCGATGAACAAGCCACCCATCGTCGTCGAAATTCCGACCAACGCGACCGACCAGGTCGTCCGCATTCAACTTGAAGAGGTCCAGAAAGCCGTCAAGCAGGCTCGCTCGGGGCGCAACGAGCAAGTAATCGTCAGGATTGAGCGGGGGGAGTGCCCGAAATGACCAGTCTGATCGATACTGCCAGATTCACCACTTTCCGTGCGCGATCTGGTCTTGAATCGAGTGCCTAACGACGAAGCTCGAGCGCCACTCTGGAGTGCAGCGGATTAGCGATCAGGTGTGGCGCCTTGTGAGGCTTTCTCGTATCTCTGCTATTCTCCACAGCGCCAGTGCTTTGTCGCGATAAGCGCCATCCCCCTCCGTGCATCCCTCGTCAATCACCTTGAGTGGCTTCGGGAGCACAAAGGGGAACAGTTCTAGATTGATGGCGCGCCACAGCCCTGTCGGAATGTCGTGATTGTCCTTTCTACCGACAAATGTTGTTGTGAGAAGATACTCCGATTGGCTATTGCAGATGTTCTCTAAAGCCAAGGCAATATCCGCAAACGACAAATGCACCAGGCAGTCTCGACAAAAGACTAGATCCACTTTGGTCAGTTTGTCTTCGGTCAGGTTTAGCTGCTGGAAGCGGACGCCATCTCTTGCGTAGCTCGCTCGGTTCTTCTGGATTAGCTCATTGACGATATCTGCGCCCGTGTAATCGATACTGTTCAGGTCAACGCTCTTCATCCAGTGGAAGTCGCCACATGGTATGTCCAACATCGTGGAGACATTGATCTCTCTAAACAACTTTGGTAGTTCGCAGATAATGACTCTGGTCTGATCAGCATCCGACCCAGGTCCAGAAACAGACTCCTTTCCGCCAAATGCATTCCTTCTATAGATGTCCGTGAAGATATCTTCTCGGCTCTTCGACTCCAGCCGATGACGGTCATGCCAATTACGCAACGCCCTGTATACAAAGGGAAGTATTGGCATCTTCTTTGCGATTCCTCTTGCTGCGCCCATCGGCTCATGCGCTTCACACAGAAGAGACGGAACGCAAGTCTTGGGCGCCTTGTGACCAGACATTGAGACAGCAGAGATACCGTCAGCCAGAGTTTCTGCGGACGCCAGAGCACCTCGGCAAGAGCGCCTCGAAGAGGTTTCCAGCCCTCGACGCCGGAAACGCTGTATCCGAGGCCAAGCAGATCCTGAACGGTCCATCCAGAATGATGGCGCTGCAGTGGGTTGCCGTATTCATCGCCTTGTTCGAGGAACCCGTTTGGCGCGTAGAGGATCACGGCATTTCGTGCGATGGTCTCCATCTGGTTGATGAGTTCCAGCGCCTGATTCCGTCCAAGATGTTCGATCAGGTCCGAGGCGAGAACATAATCAAACGTCTCTGGCGCGAACCGCGTGGAGAGCTGCAGGACGTCCATTGCGTAGTATCGGTCGTGGATCCCTCGCGCGCGGCTCTGCTCAATCGCCGGTTCGAAGGCATCAATCCCCACCAACTCAATCGGACGCACGTCAAGAAACTGGACCGGAGAGTTGAAACCGCAGCCGACGTCCAAGACAGATTGGCAGTTCCTGCCGATCTCCGCATTCAACAGCCGGATGTACTGACCATCCAATCGGCCGCAGGTGTTTCGCCAGAGGCGGCCTAACTTCGACCGGACAGAGCGTAGGCCGAGTGAAGAAGTGGCGTCCATCAGGCGACAGCCTTTTCGTCGGTTCCTGCGCTCAATGGCGACGGGCATACGTGCTCAGACGAGTTGCTCCTCGCTTCCACGTCGTGGTGCATCTTGTTGAGGGCGCGCGCGAAGCCGGAAGGAAAGTTGGGGTGGGCCTTGTGGAGAGCCGTCTTCTGTTGATCCCCGGGCATGCGGAGTCGCCGCGTTCGGCGGTGCCTGGTTTCCACTTCGTTGTTTCGTCGCGCCTGCGGGACGGTTACTGCACGTAGACACAACTCGAACCCAGCCGCCTTGGCGCGCGGCGGCCAGGTCTGCTTCGTGCCGTCGAATGGATCTTCCGGAGTTGCACCGTCACACCCGTCGGCCCGTTGGCACAGCATAGACATCGTACGAAAGTCCCAGTTGACGTGGCGTCTGGGCGGAGATGCGCCGGAAAACCGCCTGACCCGAATCCGTCGACGTGTGCAGACTGGCCGGTGCCGCTTCGGCGGGCAGCGCTCCGGGATCGTAGCTTGGGACGATCTCACGCAGCCTGGCGAGAGTGGCGGCCGCATCGCCGTCGCGCGCGACGCGGGTGAGTTCCATCACGCGGCGTTCCATGTGCGACAGGTCTGGAATCGATCGCCGCCGGATGCGCGTGATCTTCTCGATGCCTGACGGGTCCGGGTCCTCGGCGGAGCCGAGCAGTTCCTCGTACAGCTTCTCGCCCGGCCGCAGGCCGGTGAAGACGATCGGGATGTCCTCCTCCGGAATGAACCCGGACAGGCGAATCAGGCTGCGGGCCAGATCGAGCACCTTGATCTGCTCGCCCATGTCGAGGACCAGGACGTCGCCGGACTCGCAGACCGTGGCGGCCTGGAGCACCAGCAGCACCGCTTCCGGAATCAGCATGAAGAACCGTCGGATCTCCGGATGCGTGACCGTCACGGGCCCGCCCGCCTTGATTTGATCCAGGAAGCGCGGGATGACGCTGCCGTTGCTGCCCAGCACGTTGCCGAATCGGACGACGCCAAACCTCGTCCCGTTGGCGTGGCCGCCGTTGGCCATCGCCTGGACGATGAGTTCTCCCACGCGCTTGGTGGCGCCCATCACGCTGGTCGGGTTCACCGCCTTGTCGGTCGAGATCATCACGAAACGCGAGACGCCGTGGCGGATGGCCGCACGCGCAAGAACCCAGGTGCCGGCGACGTTGTTCTTCACCGCCTCGCAGGGATTCGCCTCCATGAGCGGGACGTGCTTGTGCGCGGCCGCGTGGAAGACAATGTCCGGCCGGTGGGCTGCCATGGCGGCGTTCACGCGCTGACGGTCGGTCATGTCGCCGAGGACCGCGCGCACGGTTGAGCGCGGAGTGACGCGAGTGCCGTTCTGCAACCGACCGCGCAGGTCGTTCTCGATCGCGAACAGGCTGTTCTCGCAGCGCTCGAAGAGCACCAGCGCACTCGGGCCAAACGACAGGATCTGCCGGCAGAGTTCCGAGCCGATCGAGCCGCCGGCGCCGGTCACCATGACCGACCGGCCGGCAATCAGGTTTCGGACCGGTGTTTGATCGAGGCCGACGGGCGCGCGGGGCAGCAGGTCCTCGATCGCCAGCTCGCGGATCTGGTTGACCGACACCTTGCCGTCCAGCACGTCGCGCAGGTTGGGCAGCGTCTTGATCGGCAGCTTGCAGGGTTCGAGGACGGTAACAATCGCGCGGACGACCGTCGGGCTTGCGGCTGGTATCGCAATCAGGACCTCGTCGGGCGTGTTGGACTCGATGATCGCTGAAATGTCGGCGCGCGTGCCGAGGACCGGCAGCCCGTGGATCCGCTGGCCGACCTTGTTCGGGTCGTCGTCCACGAAGCCGATCGGCTCGCCGTTGTAGAAGGCGCTTCGCTGCATGTCGCGGACGATCATCTCGCCCGCGTCGCCGGCACCGAACACGAGCACTCGCCGGCCGTGTTCGGGCCGATTCAGCTCGCGCGCCAGCCGGCGGACCGAACGAACGCCGACGATGAAGCAGACGAGCAGGACCGCATCGACGACGTAGACCGACCGCGGGTAGACATATCCGCCGAACATGAGGCGGACAAAGAGCAAGAACAGGACGGAGCTGGTCGTCACAGCACCGACGATGTTGCGGGCGTCGCGGATGCTCGTGTAGCGCCACAGCCCCTGGTAGAGGCGGAACGGGATGAATGTGACAGCACGTATGAGGATGAGGCTGGGAAGGATGCCGCGCGCCCGGACAACCAGGTCCGGCGGGACCAGGCCGTCGAACCGCAGCCAGATCGCCAGGTAGTTGGACGCCGCAATCATCGCCAGATGAACGGCGACGACAAACAGCCGCCGGTGGTCCATGACCACCTGTGCGATGCGCACATCGAGACCCACGACCTCACTCTCGTGGTGAGCGGCGGTGCGTGTCATCTTATGGCCTCGGCGGCGCAAGGGTGTCTCTGCGGACCGAAGTGGCGGGTCGAGGGGCCTGCGCGACGGCAGAGTTGTCAGGAGGTGAGGTCCGATCTGCGCCGCTCTTCACGTCGCAGATGCGCGTCGTACTTCTTGCCTGGCCCATTCCGTGTACTCCGCCAACCCCTGCTCTATGCCTATAGCGGGAGCATAGCCCAGCGTCGTCCTGGCGGCGCTGATGTCAGCTACGCTGTCGCGGACGTCGCCGAGCCTCGGAGGTCCGTAGAGAACGGCAGGTTCGACGCCGCTGACGGAGTGGAGAAGCGTAACAAGACGATTGATCGTAATGTGCGATCCGCTGCCGATGTTGAAGGCGCCGCTCACGCCTCTGGTTGCCGCAGCTCTCATGTTGGCCTGGACAACATCTGCAACGTTGACAAAGTCCCGGGTTTGCCCGCCGTCGCCGAAGATTGTCAGGGGGTCCCCCCGCAGTAACCGGAAGGTGAAGATCGGTATCACGTTTCCGTAGGCGTCGAATCGCTGGTTGGGGCCATACACATTGAAGTATCGAAGGCAGACAGCTTCAAGCCCGTAGAGCTTTGCGTACGCCAGACAGAGTTTTTCATTACAGAGCTTGGTGCACCCGTACGGCGTGTCCGGTTCGACCTGGTGGTCCTCTCGTATCGGCAGGGTCTTTAGCTCCCCGAAGACGCCTGCTGAACTTGATGCAACTACCTTCCGCACCTTGTGCTCTCTAGCGGCCTCGAGGACCCGAAGCGTCCCGACGACATTGATCTCGGCATCGGAGATCGGATCGTCAATGGAACGTTTGTTGCCGACCGATGCGGCAAGGTGAAAGACGACCGTCGCTTTTTCGATCGCGTGGCGAACCGCACGAGGATCTCTGACATCTGCTTCTACGAAGCGGATCTGCGGGAATGGGTCGAGATTATTCCGGTAGCCCGTGCTCAGGTCGTCCAGCACCGTTACCTCGCATCGGTTCGCGACCAGCGACTTGACGAGATTCGAGCCGATGAACCCGGCTCCGCCGGTGACAAGAACACGCTCGCGAGCCAGCAGGCTCCATTCGGTGTGCATTACACCTTCGTGCCAGGCTGGTAGTAGTCGGTGTAGGACTTGCGGTAGTAGTGCGAGTAGTAATACGGGTTGCGCTGGACATTCACGCGATTGAGAACACCCCCGAGGAACCGGGCCTTAGCTCCTTCGAGCTGGTCCAACGCGGCGGAAGCAGTGTGCTTGCTGGTGTGCTCGCAGCCAACCACGTAGACCACGCCGTGCGCCACGTGGCCGATGACGGATGCGTCGGTCACCGCCATCACCGGCGGCGAGTCGATGATCACGAATTCGAAGTTCTCGACCAGGGTCGCGAGAAAGTCCTTGAAGCGCGTCGAGCCGAGGAGTTCCGACGGGTTCGGAGGCGTTACACCTGCCGGGAGAACGTACAGGTTCTGGATCGGGCCCTTACGCACGGCCTCGCTGGCCTTCGCATTTCCGACCAGCACGTTCGAGAGCCCGGGAACCGCCATCTGGCCGAGCACGGAGTGGACCCGCGGCTTGCGCATGTCCGCGTCCACGAGGAGCACGCGCTGGCCGGCCTGCGCCAGCGCGATGGAGAGATTCGTGGCCACCAGCGTCTTGCCCTCGCCGGGCGCGGTGCTGGTGACGACGATCGACCGGCCGCCATCCTCCGCGGATGAGAAGAGCACGTTGGTCCGGATCGTGCGGAACGCCTCGGCGAAGCCGCTCGGAACGGCGTTGTGCAGGAGCGCGTCCTCCGCCTCGTAGCTCTTGTCCGTGAGCGCGGGGACGAGGCCGAGGAACGGCAGGCCGAGGTAGTGCTTGATCTCCTCGGGCGACTTCACGCGGTTGTCCAAGGACTCGAAGAAGAACGCCAGGCCAACCGCAAGGATCCCTCCGCCGAGGATCGCGAGCAGCAGATTCCTGGGCTTGTTCGGGCTGATCGGCCCATGTGGGACGGTGGCCGCGTCCACCACGCGGATGTTGCTCGACTTCAGCTCCGCGCCCACCTGCGTTTCCTTGGCGCGCTGCAGAAGGCTGTCGAACATCTGACGGTTCGTCGTGGCGTCGCGCTGCAACACCCCGTAGTCGATCCCCTTGCGGCTGAGCGCCATCGCCTCGGATTTCTGCTGT
>Ga0209048_10001394_pt1 | contig 25031 bp, 24 predicted proteins | sample FrelakmetCRP12CR_FD_187146 | JGI IMG/M metagenome (GOLD analysis project Ga0209048, IMG submission 187146) | Freshwater lake sediment microbial communities from the University of Notre Dame, USA, for methane emissions studies - CRP12 CR (SPAdes)... | ecosystem: Environmental > Aquatic >... | reverse complement strand
CCTCTACCAGGTGGTCCCGAAACTCATCCAGGAACTCAAGTCAGCTTTGAAGGCATAGACCAGGCGGTTGTCCATATGGCAGAGGAAAAATTTACGGCAATCATCGTCGGCGCCGGTCCCGCGGGGAGCACGGCGGCTTATATCCTGGCCAGGGAAGGTCAGGACGTCCTCCTTATTGAAAAGGGTACTGCACCCGGTGCCAAGAACATGTTCGGCGGCAGGATGTACACCCACGCCCTGAACCGGATCATTCCCGATTTCTGGGAAGAGGCCCCGGTCGAAAGGCCGGTCGCGCGAGAGATCATCACCTTCCTGAATGGTGACCAGAGCGTCTCTTTGAACTGTCAGGATGCCGCCTGGGCCAGGCCCCCCTATCATTCTTTCACCCTTTTGAGAGCGGAATTCGACGCCTGGCTGGCATCCAAGGCGGAAGAAGCCGGCGCCATTCTTGCCTGTAACATCCGGGTGGACGAACCGCTCATGGAAAATGGCAGGGTCGTGGGGATCCGGGCCGGAGAAGACGAGATGCTGGCTGACGTAGTCATCGCCGCCGACGGCGCCAACTCGATCATCGCCCAGCAGGCCGGCCTGGCCAGGATGTTTACCGCCGGCCAGGTGGCAACCGGGGTCAAACAGATTATTGAACTGCCCCCTGAAACGATCAGCCGGCGCTTTCAAGTCGCTGACAATCACGGAGCAGTCCAGCTCTTTGTTGGCGATTGCACCAAAGGGCTGCAGGGGGGAGGCTTCCTCTACACCAACAAAAGCAGCGTCTCTTTAGGATTGGTAATAAATGCGGGAGCGCTGCAGCGCAATCAGGTGAAGATGTCGGAAATTCTTGAGGAGTTCAAGGAAAACCCCCACGTTGCTCCGCTCATCGCCGACGGACAGGTGGCTGAGTATTCGGCCCATCTGGTCCCGGAAGCAGGCCTTGGCATGACGCCGCAACTCTTTGGCGATGGGGTTCTGGTGGCCGGTGACGCCGCCGGCTTCGTTCTCAATCTCGGCTATATTGTGCGCGGCATGGACTTTGCCATTGCCTCGGGTGAAGCTGCTGCCAAAGCCGTCATGGAGGCAAAGACCAAGAACGATTTCTCACGTCATGGGCTTGCTGGTTATCAGAAGTTCTTGAATGAGAGTTTTGTTCTGAGGGACCTGGAAGCCTACCGCAAGGCCCCGCAGTTCCAGGAGAACCACCGTCTCTTCAATGAATATCCCAGGCTTGCAACCGGTTTGGTCAGCAAATTGTTTACCGTTGACGGCGCCCCGCCCGTTCACCTTATGGCGAAGGTTTGGGGCCAGATCAGGGAAAACCGGATCAATTTGTTGCAGTTGGCCGTCGACGGCTGGAAAGGAGCGAAGGACCTTTGAAACGCTTGAGCATTGAACAGCTGCTGGGACTTGACAAGTTCGCCGTTGATGACGATGAGGCTCATATTGTCTTGAATAAGGCAATGTGCGCTTTGTGCCAACCCAAACCCTGCACCTGGGCTTGCCCGGCAGGGCTCTATACCGTGAAAGACGCCGAGATGAGTTTTGATTACGCCGGTTGCCTGGAGTGCGGCACCTGCCGCGTCGTCTGCCCACAGGCAGGCTCAGCGATCACCTGGAAGTATCCACGCGGCGGTTTTGGGATCAGCTTCAGATATGGTTAAGGGGTTCAAGGGAGTCTCTTGCAGAACAATTTTCGTTCGTGGTTCGATACCTCACCACGAACGAAAATTCAGCACGTTACGGATGCAAAAGTCCGTTCGGCCGGAGGTATCGAAGGGTGAAGAGGACTTTTGCAGGGTGTTCAAGGAATTATGTATTGGAGCCCATTGATATTCGGCGGGGGGTTCCGGATTACTGGGCAGCCAACAAGCAATGTCTAGGATCTTTTCGAGAGGAGGTTTTTGAGGGAACGTGATGGTTTCGGGTGATGGCCTGTACGCTTACAGATTCGATTCTAACAAGGAAGTCTCTCAGGGGAGGGTTATGCATGAGTGAAAGAGTTGCTGCAATAGCCATTGATGGAGGGCAGATCGCTGAACTGGCAAAGAAAATGCTTACCTACCGGTGGGTCTGCTATGGGATGCTGCTGCTAACCTACATATTCGTCTATTTTGATCGTGTCGCACCTGCAGTGGTGGCGCCCGAGCTGATGAAGGAATTCGGTCTTACGGCAACGAGCCTCGGGATTCTGTCATCCATGTATTTTTACCCTTACGCTGCGATGCAGATCCCCTCGGGCATCCTGTCTGATTACCTTGGCCCCAGAATTTCCGTGGGCACCTTTTTCATTATTGCGGCCATTGGCACAGCCATGTTCGGCTTGGCGCACAGCTTCGGTGTGATCATCTTTGGCCGCTTCCTCATGGGCGTCGGTGTGGCGGTTGTGTGGATACCTTGCATGCGGATCCTGGCCAACTGGTTCCGCCCCAATGAATTCTCCACTCTCACGGGCATGATGCTCACCTGGGGCAACGTCGGGGCCGTACTGGCTTCCGCACCGCTGGCATTCCTGGTGGGTCTGGTCGGGTGGCGGTCTTCGTTCTTCTGGCTGGGTGGGTTCATGATAATTCTCGCTATATTGAACTTCATCATCCTGAGAAACAAGCCAAGCGAAAAAGGATATCCAACGGTCTCCGAGATTGACGGCGTCGAATACTACCAGCAAATGGGCGTGAAGGTTTCTTTTGCTGAGAACGCAAAGAAGCTCTTCAAAATGAAAAACTACTGGCTGATCGCGATTTACGCATTTACGATCTACGGTACGGTCATGGGGTTTCAAGGTCTGTGGTGCATACCCTATCTGCAGCAGACGTATGGTTTACCGAAGCAGCAAGCCGCCAACATGCTGATGCTTTGGCCCATCGGAATGGCTTTGGGCTGCCTCGCTGCGGGATGGGTGTCCGACCGGGTGCTGAAGTCGAGAAGAAAGGCGTCTCTTTACGGGATGATCATCTATGCGCTCACTTGGTTGCCGATCATCATCTGGCCTGGTGTGATGCCGGTCGATGCGTTCTATCCACTCCTTTTCATCATGGGGTTCTTTTGTGGAGCCTACGTACCGAACTATGCACACATCGCCGAAGGTCAGCCGCACAGTTTCATTGCAACGGCCAACGGGATGCTCAACATCTGGTATTTCATCGGAGGAGCTCTCTTCCAGGCTGTTATGGGGCTGGTACTGGATGCTTATGGGAAAGTCGGGGATAAGTTCCCCGTTGAGGCTTACCAGAAATCCTTTATCCTCTGCCTGATTGCCCTCGTCATCGGTGCAGTTGCCATGTACTTCACCACCGATACCAAAGTGGTGACCAAGAAAGCAGCGTAGAAGCCTCCTACCACGCTGCGCATATCGGCGCAAGGTATGTGGAACTAGCCTAGAAGGGGTTGCAGGCGAGTCCTGTAACCCCTTCACTTCTCTCAACCTCACGACCAAACGAATCCACGAAGTCACACGAAGCCTTTTTTTCCAAGAAGACACACTAATCGGTACCACGGTTGCATAATCAAATAACGAAGCTCCTCTCACTTCTGATTGCACCCATTCTCACCTAAGGTAGAATTGGAGCCTGGTTGATGACAGCTTTCTATTACTCCTTGACCGTCTGGTGAGTTGAATCCAAAGTTGGCCGTCTCTTTGGCAGAGCAATCAACGGCTGAAGTTCGCTCCAATTCCAGGTGGGAGCTTGTGGAGATATTTCTGAAACAGGCCAGGGCCATTCACGTGGCAGAGGCGATTGAAGACTGAGCTCATCCTTGCGAACGGGATGGGCCACCACGAGCTGACGGGCAAAAAGAGCGATTTGCTTCCGGGGGAGGGGGGCGGAAGCCCCATACCGCAAATCGCCCAGGATCGGATGGCCGACCTGGGCCATCTGCAAACGAATTTGATGGCGCCTTCCAGTCTCCAGACTCACTTGCACCAGACTTCTGGCGCCAATGGTGTCGAGCAATTGATACGTTAGCCTTGCCTCTTGACTAAGGCTGGTAGGATTGCCGACGATCCGGCTTGAGCGGTCATCGTATCGCTCGATCTGGTGGACCAGCCGCCCGGACTCTGACTCTAACTTTCCTTCGAGAATAGCAAGATAGTATTTTTTGACCTTTCCCAGACGAAACTGTTCACTCACTCGCCTGGCCGCTTTGGATGTGCGGCAGAACAGCAGCACTCCCGCCACGGGACGATCCAGGCGATGAACCAGACCGAGAAAAACCTCTCCTGGTTTATTGTAACGTTCTTTCAACCAGGCTTTGCCAAGGTCCAAAAGAGAAGGTTCTCCGGTTTGATCTCCTTGAACGAGCAATCCCGCTGGTTTATAAAGCCCGAGGAGGTGGTTGTCCTCGTAGAGAACGGGCCAGTCCGGGTGGAAAAAATATTGACCGCTCATCATTTCCTGCACTATTCCCTGTACTGCTAACGCGCAATTTCTTGAAAATCTGTCAAGATTTTGCTCTAAGTTATTGTTGTCTCGGCGACTTCTGCTTCCCTGCGGTAAATCTTTCTTGGCTGCAGCCAGTGGCTGTGCCGTGGCCTAAACTCCAGAGAGTTGAACTGCAGCCATGTTGAATCATTGCATCGAACACGGCAATAGCCACTAAGCGTGACATATGCCTCCAACAGATCGCAAAGAAATTGATCACCCAATTCGACCAGAGCCGAAAAAAATGGCCGAACTGCTGAGATCCTGCGGCTTGAGCCTGTCCGATGCCCAGGTGAAAAAGCTCTGGAATTATCATCGGCTTTTGCGGCAGCACAACCCCGAGCTCAACCTGACACGGGTCCATAATTTTACCAACATGGTTCTAAAATTGTATGCTGATTCTATCCTACCCGGAGAATTGATCAAACTGCCTTCCTCTCTACTTGATCTGGGAACCGGTCCAGGCATGCCAGGGATTCCGCTGAAAATCGCCTATCCGCACCTGGAGGTTCTGCTTGCTGAAAGCCGGCAGAAAAGGGTGGATTTTTTGCAGATCGTCAAAGAGTCATTGAAACTGCAAGGACTTGAGATTATCGGAGAGAAAATCACCCCGAGCTTTCAGAATTCTTTGGCAGGTGTCATCACGAGAGCACTCGAGAGTATCGCGACCACTTTGGACCGTATCTCAGGGTGTCTGAGCAAGGACGGCTTGGCGATTTTTATGAAGGGGCCAAACTGTGACCAGGAAATTGAAGAGGCACTGCAGCGCTTCGGTGCGGAATACGTGTTGCTTCAAAACCGATCGTACCATATTCCCAACACATCCCACCAGCGCCGCCTGGTGGTGTTTCAGCGCAAAGGCGAACCTCCCTGGCTCAAGAAGGTGCAGGCAATGAGACGACATGTTTCCCGCAAGATCGACAGTGAAAGAAACGAGCTTTTCAGGGATTTGAAAAAGCTTCTTGGGAGCCGCGGTATCAAGAAAGGGCAGAGAGCTCTGGTAGCCGGGGCGAAACCAATAGCTGAGATCCTGAGGCAAGCACCGGACCTCTGTGAAGCCTGGATCAGTCCGGGTGAGGCATTCCCTCCGCCCGGAGATGCTCCCGAGCATTTGGCCTGGTATCAGTTAGAGCCGCCCCTCTTTGATAAAATAGATGTTTTCGGGACAGGATCACCACTTCTGAGCATCCGCATTCGGCCAATTCCCAAATGGGAGCCGGGGGACGGCCTGCCGGAGGGTTGCTCGCTTTTCATCCCGTTTCAAGATCCCGAGAATGTGGGGGCCGTAATTCGTTCGGCGGTTGCCTTTGGGGCCGCTCAGGTGATTCTCCTCGCGGAGAGTTCCCACCCCTATCATCCTAAGTCCCTGCGGGCTTCAGGTGGTGCGGTGCTTTATGCCCGCCTGCTCGAAGGGCCGTCGCTTGGCGATTTGCCCGAGGATTTGGCGCTCCTGGCGCTTTCGACCGATGGGAAGGATGTTTCCGAATTCGCATTCCCGGAAAGATTTGGGCTGCTAGTCGGCATGGAAGGACCGGGACTCCCGGAATCGTGGAAAAAGCGAGCCCTGGCCATTCCCATTCACCCGGAAGTGGAATCGCTCAATGCGGCAACTGCCGCTGCCGTTGCACTCTATGCCTGGTCGCAGTCAGCGAAGAAGAAGGGGGGCAGCCTTTGACCTAGGACAGTTTGGCCTAAACAGCCAATCCATCGGGCGCGCAACCACGTCCTCTTATTTAATCAGCAGAGAAAAACCAGGGTGTGGTGGTGCTTCGCTCGTCGCCGATCCGCATGTTATCTGTAAAAAGACAAGATTACGTAGGGCATGAAATGTTCGGTCATCGAGATTCTCACAAGAATAAGCAGTCTTATGAACATGAACAACCACGCGATGCTCATGTCCACATGCACGGCGCCATAGACCCATCCGTTCTTACCACTCAACGAGGAATTTGGGCTGTCAAGTGGTCATTCCTTGGTTTATTCGCTACCGCGACTTTTCAAGCCATTATCGTCTTCCTTTCCGGAAGCGTGGCGCTTCTCGCCGATACTATCCATAACATCGGTGATGCTGCTACTGCCATCCCACTATGGGTTGCTTTTAACCTTGCAAGGCGAAAACCGAGCAGCAGATTTACTTATGGCTACGGTCGGGTTGAGGACTTGGCAGGGGTGGCCATCGTGCTCACCATTTTCTTTAGCGCCATCCTTGCCGGCTACGAATCAGTTAATCGCTTCTTTCATCCACAACCAGTGACGTATCTCCGGGCAGTGATCGTTGCAGCGGTGGTTGGTTTCCTCGGCAACGAGGCTGTAGCAAAATTCCGCATCAAGGTTGGCAAAGAAATCGGCAGCGCCGCTCTCATCGCCGACGGTCATCATGCCCGTGCAGACGGCTTAACGAGTTTGGCCGTACTCTTCGGTGCTGTTGGAGTATGGATGGGCTATCCATTGGCGGACCCTGTCGTGGGTTTTCTTATCACTGCTGCAATCTTCCGAATTGTATGGGAATCGGGCAAGTCCATTTTCGCTCGCTTACTGGACGGGGTAGATCCGGAGGTCATTGACGAAATCAAACATTCGGTGAATCACATCAAAGGAGTTCGCGATCTAACTGAAATCCGGGTCAGGTGGTTGGGGCGCCGGTTGCACGCGGAACTGAATATCGCCGTAGATCCTAAACTCTCCGTGGAGGAAGGGCACGAAATCGCATCTGAAGTCCGCCACCAGCTCTTGCATCATCTACGCTATCTTTCCCATGCAACGATCCATGTCGATCCGGAAAACGCGTCGGGGGAGAAGCATCATTCCATCACCGAACATGCACACGACACTTTGCCTAATCATTCGCATTGACAGGGGAAGCTACTCCATGCTCCTCCCTTGCTCCCACAAACATTCATCCTGCAGCTCAAGCCGGATAGGGCCAGGCTTTATGCCTAGCCGAAAACCCTAAATGAGGACCTTGCCGGTGCCGGTAGATTTCGCCGCTAAACGAGTCATCTCCTGTCTTCCGATGTAGCGGGGTTGGTCAACTGCTAAACGGAAGGTTCCCTCAGGCTGACTGGAAACCAGCCGCAGAGTGTAAGCGACGAGGCCACACTCGTTCCCATCTCGAACACGGTCGTTAAGCGCCTTAGCGCCGATGGCACGGCGAGGACAACTGCGTGGCAGAGTACGTCGCCTTCCCAATCCGTATTAAAAAATGCCGGGAAGAAAATACCCTTCCCGGCTTTCTCGTTTTTTGATGCCCTCGAAGGCCGCATTGGGGACCCAAATAACCGTGCTGAATCCAGCAAGCAGTGTTAATATAGAAATGATTGTCCCTTTCCGGTCGGCGGCAAAGGGGAGTCGATGCCGAGTGCCAGCATAAGGAAATGGCTCGTGCCGAACCGTTTCAGGAAGTTTTTGCAGATTATCGAAGCGATCAACAGGGAAGGTGTTGAATACGTTGTGGTTGGCGGAGTTGCCGTGAATTTGCAGGGGATTGCCCGCAGTACGGAAGACATCGATATCTTTGTTCGGATGTCGCAGCTTAACGTAGAAAGACTTCGGAGAGCTCTGAAGGCAGTGTATGAGGACCCGGCCATTGATGAAATTACCCTGGAGGAGCTCCAGGATTGCAGCGTCCTGCGGTATGGAACCCCGGATGATTTCTACATTGATATCCTTGTGAAGCCTAGGGATTTCGCCGCCTACGAAGACGTGCAGGCCGAGGATGTGGAGGTCGAGAACGTGAAAGTCCATGTGGCGACTGTTCAAAGCCTGCATTGGATGAAGGCGGGTACCCTCCGGCCGAAGGATCGTCAAGACGCCATCCTCCTCGAGCAGATCATCCGCGAAGAAACCAAAGAGCAAAACCCCCGGAGGTGACGAATGTCGCTACAAAAGTTCCCCTCTCCCGAGGAAGCGGAGCAAGCGCTCATCTGTCTCAGACCGGATGCGGCTTACTTCGAGAAGCTGGTCGAGCTCTACGAGTTGTGGGATAGCTTGATGCCTATGACCTGCCCACAGGGGGTTTTCAAGTATCGGAGCATCGAACAGGCTGACGAGGAGAGCCAAAGGTGGCAGGTCCAAAACGCTCTGCGAATACGCAAACACAGGAGAGGTGCCTGACGGTTTCGGCCATGCTCCTCTTCAGCGGCCAAGACGGCTGGTCCTTCCTGCCAATGATAGAGCCCGGCATTCTTCCGTCCCCGCCCTCGCCGGTGCGTATTGGTACAATAAGGGCTACGACCATTACGTGCGCTGCGCGCGCGCGGGGGACCCGGGTCCCAGGTCCCCTTGACCCCTAACCCCCATGACCCGGTGGGTCACAACGAAGGATGAAAATATTGTCGAGTAAGAGAACCGAGGAGCAGCAGAAGAAGTTCGAAAATGCCGGCCAAAACAGCAAAGGCCCATTCCACGAAGGAATGGGCCTTTTTCAACAATTATACTGTAGGGGTTAGGTCAGTTTGCACCGGACCGGTTCATGCCACTTCTTCCTTAACTGAAGTAGCGATCCGATAAAGCACGGTGAGCACGAAGAAACCGGTGGCCCACACGCCAAGCGCGATCATGACCTCCGGAATGCTTGGGAAGTACTGGCGTACCTGATCGAAGGGGTTGGGAATGAAACCGGCCACAATAAGCCCCAGCCCTTTCTCAAGCCACATGGAAAAGAATACCGCGGCGCAGGCGATCTTCAGTTTCTTCTCATCCCTCTTGGTGTTCGGATTGAGCAGCATCACCAGCGCAAACACAGCAAGAATGGCGAAAATCCACATAAACGGGACCAGGGCTCGATGTCCTTCAAGACCCTTGAAGAGGTAAACGAGCGAATGCATGTGCGACGGGATCTGGCTGTAAAAGGCAGTGAAAAACTCAAGGCCGACAAAGAACACGCTGATGATCATGGCGTAGGTCATGATCACTGCCAGTTTCTCGATTGCTTCCTGGCCAGGGTCAAACTTGGTGTTCTTCTTGACCACATAGGCAAGGAGAATGAGCAAGGCAGGGCCCGAGCAGAATGCCGATGAAAGAAAGCGGGCCGCCATGATGGCGGTCAACCAGTAGTGTCTGGCTGGAAGACCGGCGTACAGGAAGGCCGTGACCGTATGGATACTGACCGCCCAGGGAATCGAGATGTAGATCAGAGGTTTAACCCAGTTGGGATAATGAACACCTTTGCGTTCGGCTTCCAGGACGTTCCACCCGATCAAGATGTTCAGGAACAAATAGCCGTTCAAGACGATCATGTCCCAGAACAGAATCGAGTTGGGTGTCGGATAGAGTAATACATTCAAGAGTCGCATCGGTTTGCCGAGGTCCACGATAATGAACAGCATACACATGGTCACCGAAGCAACGGCCAGGAATTCACCCAGGATGGTGATCTTACCAAAGACCTTGATGTTGTGCAGGTAATAGGGCAGGACCACCATTACTGCTGATGCGGCCACACCAACGAGGAAGGTGAACTGGGCAATGTAGATTCCCCAGGAGACATCCCTTCCCATGCCGGTGATGGTAAGACCTTTGTTGAGCTGGTAGAGGTAGGCCGCGAAGCCCAGCCCCATGAGAACCAGCAGCGCCATGAGAAATCGATAGTATTTTTGACTTCCAGTGAAGGCTCTCTCAAGCATAACCCACCTCTTAAATGATGTAGTAAACGCTGGGATCAGTCCCAAGTTCGGGTTTGCGGCGAATGGTGAAGCGTGACGCCAGGATCTTCCTCACTTCCGATTTGGGGTCTTGTAGATCGCCGAACTTAAGGCAACCATCCTTACAAGCTTCCACACAAGCAGGAAGCTTGCCCACAGCCAGCCGCTCATCGCAGAAGTTGCACTTCTCAACCACACCGCGCTCTCTTGTGGGGAAGGTCATGTTCAGCTCGGTCTTGATGTAGTCGCGCGGATCTCTCCAGTTGAAACTCCGAGCTCCGTAGGGACAGCCTGCCATGCAGTAACGGCACCCGATACAGCGGTGGAAATCCATCATGGTAATGCCGTCCGCCCGCTTGAAGGTGGCCTTGGTGGGGCAGACTCTGACACAAGGGGCCTGGCCGCAGTGGTTGCAGAGAACCATGAACGGTTTTTCTTCAAAGCCTTCTGGCATGAAGTGGCTCTCCTGGCCGGGGAATGCATTCTCAAAGTGCTCGGTCCACAGCCACTTTACTTCTTCCTTGATGGTCCCGATATCGGGAACATTGTGGGTCACATGGCAGGCGAGGATACAGTCTTTGCATCCCGGTTTGCCCTTTTCCCAGCATTTCTTCACATCTACAAGCATGACCCAGCGCTGGCCCACCATGGCGTTCGGGTCATTCATGACCTTCGGCAGGTCGGTCTTGCCCAGTGCATCGACGACCGGTAAGGCCCCAAGCCCCAATGCACAGAGTCCGCCGATTTTCAAAAAGCTTCTTCTGTTCGTATCCATTACTTGGCCTCCTTTGGGGCAATGTGGCAGGTCCAGCAGTAGGGAACGCTTCCCAGTTGCAAGCCGGCGTAGACATGACACTGGTCGCAGAACTGGCTCTTGTTGGAGTGGCATTTCATGCACTCGTTCTGCAGGCTCATGTTATATTTTTTTCCATCGGCGGCTTCATAAATCCGGTAACCATTCCGTACTACGTCGGTCCGCCAGTCGTTCAGGAGTTGCATGTGACCGGTCCGCATTTCCGCTTTGGGCAGCACGCACTGTTTTACGGCCATTTGTTGGATAACCGGCGTGTCGATCTTGATTTCCGGCGGGGGGGCGGCCTTTCCCATGTTGTACCAAAGGGGAAAGGTTATCAAACCCAGAAAGACGATCAATCCCGGGATGATCTTATCGGCATTATACATCTTCATCTTCGCTCTCCTCCATTCCTGCTAAGGGTTCACCGCGAAGGTCAGTGGTCCGCTCCGTTTCTCCCTCCATCACCATGGCGTTGCCCACCAGTTCGTGCACTCCGGTAACCCCTACTCCGGGCACCCAGTAGTCCATCGAGGCTGTCAAGACAGCCCGGTCAATAGCGCATATGCAGGCCATCATGTTGACGTCATGCTTATCGTGCACATACTGGACCGCGTTCGCCCTGGGGAGACCGCCGCGCATTCTCATTTCCATGTATTCATCCGTATTCAACCCGGACCCGGACCCGCAGCAGAAAGTCTGCTCTCTCGTGGTGCCGGTCGGCATCTCAAAGAAGTTATTGCAGACGTTTTTGATGACATACCGTGGTTCTTCGAGAAACCCCATACCCCGTGCGGTATTGCACGAATCGTGGTAGGTCACCCGCCAGTGGTCATTGCGACTCGGGTCGAGCTTGAGTTTGCCATTCTTGATGAGGTCGGCGGTGAACTCGACGATGTGCGTCATCTTGGTGGCTCGGGCATTGTCGAATCGGGTCCCGGTAATGGGGGAAACCGGCACTTCCAGGAAGTCTGCCGGGCCGTTCATGGTATCCATGTACTGGTTGATGACGCGCCACATGTGACCGCATTCGCCGCCCAGAATCCATTTTACTCCCAGGCGTTTCGCTTCGGCGTACATCTTGGCGTTCAGGCGCTTCATCACTTCGTGGGAGGTGAAAAACCCAAAGTTCCCGCCCTCCGAGGCATAAGTGCTCCAGGTGTAATCCAATCCGATCTCATGGAACAACATCAGATAGCCCATGAGTGTGTAGGTGCCCGGATCGGCGAAGACGTCCCCCGAGGGGGTGATGAAAAGTACTTCCGCACCTTTTCGGTTAAACGTGGGCTCCACCCGGATCCCGTTTACCGCTTCGATCTCGTCCACGAAAAACTCGATCATGTCTTTAAAGGCATGGGGCTGGATGCCAAGGTGATTGCCATTTTGAAAGCAGTTGGCGGCGGGACCAACAACCCAGTCGATGTTGCAGCCTACCAGGTTAAGGAGTTCTCGACCCATCAATGTGATTTCGGCAGTGTCGATGCCATAGGGGCAGAAGAGCGAACATCGGCGGCATTCGGTGCATTGAAAGAAGTAGTAAAACCACTCCTTGAAAACGTCCATGGTGAGCTCTCTGGCGCCGGCTATCTTGCCGAGGAGCTTCCCTGCTGTGGTAAAGTCATTGCGATAAACCGAGCGCAGCAGTTCCGCCCGGAGGACTGGCATATTCTTGGGATCTCCGCTGCCGATCCAGAAGTGGCATTTGTCCGCACAGGCTCCGCAGCGAACACAAATGTCCATGAAAATCTTGAAGGACCGGTACTTGTCAAGCCGCTCTCTGATGCCTTCGAGGATGATTTCCTTCCAATTGCTGGGGAGTTTCCAATCTTCGTCGGGGGGAGACCATTCTCTGGGATTGGGCAGGCCAAGCACATTAAGGTTTTTAGCCTTTCCAGGATAACACCACGTACCCGGCCTGAACACAACAGGTGTATCCATCCACTCCGTTTGCGGCGGCTTGTGGTCGATAACGAGTTCATGTGGTTTTGGGACTGTTGCCATATCTGCTTTTACTCCTTTTCCACGGGTAGTCCGGCTTCAATCATCTTTTCCCTGAAATGGTCCTCATACTCTTCGTACGTGTGGACCTTCACAGGATAATTCCACGGATTGATGTGCCTGATCATGCGGCTGTCATTGGGCATGTTCCTGGTCGGACTGAGGAAGACGCCGCCGAGGTGCATCAGCTTGCTGAATGGGAAGTAAGCCAAGAGCGTGCAGACCAGAAAAAAGTGAATGAAGAAGAGAACGCCGATACCTTCAGGAACAGTGGGATGGAAGGTGACGAGCCCCATGGTCAGTTCCTTGACCTTCAGGAGATCGACCTTGGTGAAATAGCGCATCAGGACTCCCGTAGCACCCAAAGCCAACAGCAGGAACAAAGGAAAGTAGTCGGCGGGAAGGGAGATGTACTTCATTTGGGGAATGATCACCCTTCTGATGAAGAGGTAAGTCACGGCAGCCAGGAAAATCCCGTCAGTGAGGTAGATTCCCGGAAGGCCAACTTGAAGTATGCCGTCCAAGGTTTCGGTCAGGTGCACAAAACCCGGCACCGGCTCGAGAAAGAACCGAAGGTGCCTGACCAAAATGATCAGAAAGGACCAATGAAACAGCAATCCTGCCAGCCACAGCCATTTCTCCCACTGGTAGGCAAGGTTCGGACCCTCTCGCAGTTCCACCTTGCTGTTGCGGAACAGCGAGCGGAATAGCAAGACCTCCAGCGCCATCCTGCCAATGACTCCAGCAGTGGTGGAGGGGTTGTCTAACTTGTTCTGTTTGATCCATGGAAACGAATACTGTTGCCCCGCAGTTGTCGGAATGGCGAAGGGCACCGGCGAACGTGCCCAATCTATGATGCGGTACACGAATCCGCCAAGAAAGGTGAGGATGGCCATATAAGGGACAAGCACCCCGAAAATGTAATACAGGCCAACCAGCTTCACCCCCAGGAAGACAACTGCGATGAGCGCAGCCACTACGAGTAATGAAAACTTGATACCCATTGAGCAATCCCTCGCTTCTAAAGAGTCAGGTTTCTTAATGGTTAACGCCCTTAGATTTCCTTTCCCACTCCGGAATTTCAGCTAGCAAGTCAGCCTTTTGCAGAAGCCTGAAAGTCCGGTTTTTTAGCTCATTCAAGCGCACTTCAAACAACCTTTCCCGGCACTGCACATAGATGTTAAACGCAAGCAGAGCCAGTTCATCGACTCTGGCCTCAAAAGCCACAAGTTCGGAGGAGGAAACTCCACTCTCGTGAATATCATGCTCCAGTTCATTCCTGACGATCTGCTTCAGAGAGAGAACGAACGAAATTGCCTGAGCAGGAGTGAAGTCTTGCACAGCCCTGATGCGAATAATGCGTTCAAGATGAGGAGAGAGTTTTTCAGAATCCATAGTATGCAGGAATTCGTCATAGACGGCCTGAATCCCATGAAGGATGGTATGCCCCACAGGATTGGCAAACTGGTTGGATTCCTTCTTAAGCAGTGTTGCCGTTTCTGGAGCGTAAGTCTCTACGGCGCAATTGAACCACTTCTTGATGATGGTGTTTCGTTGTTTTGATAGATAGCTATTGAGATCCATATCTACAGGGTTCCTTGACGATTTCTTCGATCACACAAGCGGTCATGAATGTCAGAACCGCACCTGAGCTGTTCAATCCCCCCTTTCCAAGAAACAAGATTCTGGCCACACTCGCAGGAACTCAAAGCAGCAGGGAGAAGCGAGCAGCGGCGAAGCAACTGTCTGAGATCAACCCACTCAAGCAAAGAATGTGACCACTTAAACAAATTATGGTTTTGTGTCAAGGCGGAAATTAGTGCATCAATTGTCATTGTGTGGTCAGCAAATTTGTGATTCCCAGTATCCTAATCTGCGGGATTCTTTCGGCACGTAGTCCGGATTGTCATTCCCGTGCAGGCGGGAATCCAGAAAATTCCGATCACCCACTGGATGCCAGCCTTCGCGGGCATCATGGATAGTTGCTGTGAGTGTCGCTCAATTAGGAGTATGTTAAAGTATGTTGTGACCGGCGCCGGTTTGCGCGCCCAAAAACGTCTTGGTTGCCGGCACGGGCAGGGGCACGGGCTCGAAACTCAACATTCGCCATTCAGGGAGTTAGCCTATGATCAAATTCAACGGAATCCACCACCTGGCCATGGCCACCAAAGACATGGATGGAACCATACGTTTTTGGCGGGACTTGCTGGGGATGAGACTAGTCGCCGGGCTTGGAAAGCCGGGCTACCGGCACTACTTCTTCCAAATCTGCGAAAACAACCTGATTGCGTTTTTCGAGTGGCCGGATGTGGAGCCGTTCCCGGAAAAAGATCACGGCTATCCAGTGAAAGGGCCTCTTATCTTCGATCATGTCTCCTTCGAGGTCGAAAAGCATGAAGACCTGTGGACCTTGAAAGACCAACTGGACGCTGCGGGCTTTTGGGTTTCCGAAGTGATTGACCATGGTTTTATTCACTCCATTTATTCCTTCGACCCCAACGGCATCCCCGTGGAATTCAGTTGCAGTGTGAAGGAAGTGAACGTTCGGGAGCGTCCTCGCATGATCGACCGTGCTCCGTCTGAGCTCACTCTGGAGGGTCCCGATCCGCAATCGGGCAAATGGCCTGAGGTAAAGCAATCTACCCCATTGGAGGAGCGGGCGATTTATCCAGGCGAGGGGACAGAGTTGGTTCCGGGCCACAAGAGGAACTGGTTTGAATCCAGCTGAGGGCTAAAGAGGGGTGTTGGTATCGGTTTGGTTCGTTTGCAGAAAGTCCGAAATATCGGCGGCAAGATGTCGGCTGGCGCCCTGGTGTTCGCGGACCGCGGTGCTGGCCCGAATACCCATTGCCATGGCAAGTTCTCGGTCCGCAAATAGGCGAGCACATTGTTCGATCAAATCGCTGGTGTTTCGCACCTGAATTGCCCCTTCTGCCTCTATCAACAACCTTGACACGTCGGGAAAATCGCTCATGTCCGGACCGAAAAGCACAGGCTTACCAGCCGCCGCCGGTTCAATGGGGTTTTGTCCTCCTTTTCCGACGAGACTTCCCCCCACGAAGGCCACATCTGCAAGGCCATAAAGACCGCTGAGCAGCCCCATACGATCGACCACCGTCACGTCTGCCTCGGGATATGCGCCCCGGGTGAGCAGAGCTACACGGAGTGGATCCTTGGCAAAAAGGCGCTCGATTTCTGCCGCTCGCTTGGGGTGGCGCGGAACGATGAGCAGTTTCAGGTCGGCATGCCGCTGTCGCAGTGCCAGAAACGTTGATCGCAACATTGCTTCCTCACCGGGATGCGTGCTGCCGGCAAGAAGCACCAAATCTTTTTCATTGAGACCGAGGCTTTCGCGCAGCCCGACAAGCATTTGGGAAGAGGGGAGGGGGCCTCTCAAATCAAACTTCAGGTTACCGGTATGGCCGATCTTTTGGGCTTCCACGCCAAGCGCCAGAAACCGTTTCACTTCTTCCGCAGACTGGGGATAGACCCGGGCAAAGGTGTTAAAAGCCGGTGCGAAAAGAGCTGATAAAAAACGGTAGAACCGAAAGGACCTTGATGACAGACGTCCGTTCAACAAAAAGCAGGGTATACCGAGGCGCCGCATCTCCATGAGGAAGCCCGGCCAGATGTCCGTCTCGATCAAGAGGAACAATGCGGGCCGAATCTTACTCAGGCACCTTCGCACCGGGAGCAGCAGGTCATAGGGATAGTAAAAGAGAGCATCGATATGTGCGGCGGCCTTTTCCGCCGCGATCTCATGAGCAGCAAGCGTTGATACCGAGAGGTATAACGGCCGGGCAGGCAATTGCTCCCGAAGTTCTTTGATGAGAGGGATACACGAAAGTAATTCGCCAACCGACAGGGCATGAATCCAGACCGGTTTAGAGGTTGATTGGTTGTCTTCGGGATAACATTGAAACCCGAGTCTGCGAAAGACGGTCTTTCTGCGTTTTCGAATGAGAAGCAAGAATGGCAAACAGGGCAGAACTGCCAGCGGCAGCAGCAAATTGAAGACTGCCATGTAGGCGGCAAGGGCAAAACGGGATGCAAGAGCGTAAAGCATCTTGGATCAACGAAAAGGGAGCGTCGATTCGGGACGCGTCCCCAAATTGACAAGTGCATTAGGGATCACGGCGTCAACCACTTGATCAACGGTCAGGCGCCGCATGCAGGCCATTTGTTCGTATTGGGTGGTCAAACAGAGTTTGCGGAAACAGGGGCTGCAGTCCAAACCGACACGCAACACCATATGTTTGTTGCCATAGGGGCCGGTGCGCCAGGGTGCGGTCGGCCCAAATAGAGCAACCACCGGAGTTCCGACGGCGGCGGCAATGTGCATGGGGCCGGTGTCAGTAGAGAGCACTGTGCATGCCAGACGGTAAACCGCGGCAAGCGTCTTCAAGCTGGTTCGGCCCTCGAGGCGTATCACCGGGTTGGTCATGCTCCGGCATATTTCGTCAATGGCCTTGCGATCCTCCATGCCGCCGGTGAAGGCCACGCGAAAGCCCCTTTCGATGAGCCGATCGGCGACTTGCCCGAACCACTCGTTTTCCCAGAGCTTGGTGGGCCAAAGGGTCATGGGGTGGATAGCTACAAGAGGGTCGTTCACTCCTGCTCCTTCAGCTCCAAGCAGACTACGCGCCTCTGCTTCGTTTTCCGCCAATATGGGAAAATCGTAAACTACTTCACTGGTAGGAATTCCCAGAGTATTCAGAAGGATAAGTCCACGGTCCAAAGCATGAACCTCCATTGAAACAGCGGGGATACGCTCATTTAAAAAAAAATAGCTTCCTTCGGAGTGTTCCATTCCGCGCCCGAAACCGACTTTACGGTTCGCCCGGGCCAGTACAACCCATAGGCTGCTTTTGAGGAGGGCGTGAAAGTCGATGAGCAGGTCATAATGGGTGGCGCGGAGTTCCCTTGCCAGTCGGCGGATTTCATCGAAGACAGCAAGCCGGTTTCCGCCCCTAAACTGCTTCATACTGCTCGCCCGGCGCCAGATTAGCAGGCGGTCAAGCGCTTTGTGTCCCCGTACCACTTCGACGGCGGCTTCTTCGATCAGCCAGGCAATATGAGCATGAGGATAGTGGCGGCGTAGCGCCGTCAGTGCCGGCAGCGTATGAGTGACATCACCAATGGCACTCATTTTGACAATCAGAATGTTCAACGCTCTGTGCCTCGACTGCGGATTCCTGCCTCACATCCTGAGATAGAGCTCCCGCGCTCGCTCGGAAGTCATTATTTCTCGCCACTCCGGACCGAGCGCATTCTGCCAAAGTGGATCGAGGCTGAGGGCCACGCGAATCATCTCATTCATCTGCAGCTCGCTCAGTCCTCCTGTCACCACCTTCGGCAGCTCAATGTCGTGCTTCTTCAGCATGGTGCGAAAAGTCCGAACATCCTCAGCGTAATACTCTTCTAGTTGATTGAAGGCGATGCAGTTGCCAATTCCGTGGCGAACACCGAGTACGTAGGACAGCCCATAGCAGAGTGCGTGACAGACGCCAACCTGGGAGTAGGCGATGCTCATCCCGCCGAAATACGAGGCGACCATCAGCATTTCATCGGCAACTCCTTCTTCGATGTCACCAAGGAATACTTCCCGGCACATTACCTGAGACTTCTCAGCAAAAGCCCGGCTAAATTCATTGATGAAGGTGCCGCTGAGGGCCTCCGACGCATGAATAAAACAGTCCATCGCGGTGTAGAAGCGCTGCTCTCTGGGAACACCGGCGAGGAGATCTGGGTCAAGGATAATCTGGTCGAATGCAGTGTAGTCGGAATTGATTCCGAGCTTGCGGACCGGTCCGGTGAGCACCGTAGTTCGTGAAACTTCGGCCCCCGTCCCAGCCAGCGTCGGGATGCCGACATGGTAGACACCGGGATGATGCACCAGGTCCCAACCCTGGTAATCGCTGCTGGAGCCCGGGTTGGTGAGCATCAAGGCTACCGCTTTGGCAATATCCAGCGTGCTCCCGCCACCAATGCCAACGACCGCACAAGGCTGCCGGCTCGAGAGGTCTTGTACGCGCCGGGTTAGCTCATCCACATAGCTGGTTTTGGGCTCGGTGTCGACATTTACGAAAATGACCAGATCATCGGCTGCTATGGGGAGTTGGCGGACGAAGCCTTTCTCTTGATGGACTTCATCAATCATAAGAACGGCAGGACAGTGGCTCTTTTTCTTTTGGGCGGCAACGATGTCGCCAACCTGGTGAACGCTGCCGCGACCGAAGATCAGTTGCGGTACGATGCGAAGATTTCTATACATGGTTAGACCTGCCTGAGAAATCAAGGTGACATGGACGGAAAGCGTTCCTTGACGAACTGCTCAAATTCAAGAACCTGCTCCAGGGTATCAATCTCGATTAAGAAGTCGTCGGAAATACCGACCGCGATGCGGTAACCACGTTCAAGGGCGCGCAACATTTCGAGTTTTTCGATATTTTCGAGCTTTCCTGGCGACATTCTTGAAAATGCTTCCAAAAAGTCCCCGCGGTAGGCATAAAGGCCGAGGTGAATAAGCACCGGACACTGTTCTGCTGCCGTGGAGTCAAAAGCCCCGTGAAATTCCCGGAAGTAGGGGATCGGCGCCCGAGAAAAGTAGATGGCCTGGCCCTCTGCATCGCAAACCAATTTGACGTGATTGGGATTGATGTAGTCTTCCTCGCTGCGGAGCGATGTGCCAAGGGTGGCCATCTCAACGTCGCGTTCAATCAGCGTGGCGAGTTGGCGGACCTGCTCCCCGGTGACCGTGGGTTCATCGCCCTGTACGTTAATGGCATATTCGGCGCGTAAGACCCGGTTTGCTTCCGCAATGCGATCGGTGCCGCAATTATGCCCGGGATCAGTCATAATGGCCTCAAATCCTGCATTTCTCAGGAGTTTCAGCAGGATCTCACTGTCGACGGCAAAGTAGAGGGGAAATTCCGGTGCTTCGCTCCGGATGCGCTCCGCTGTCCAAAGAATCACGGGCTTTCCCATAACCTCGTAGAGCAATTTGCGCGGCAATCGCGTTGAGGCAAGCCTGGCAGGAACGATAATCGCAAATTTCATCGCAGGATCGATCTCATTCGCGCAAGCCGTTCGGCCATTTCGTCCAGGGTCCAGGAAAGTTTGATTTGCATGCAGATCGTTCGGCCCATGATTTCATCCGAACGTGGCATGTTAAGATCGGTTAGGCCGCTCGACCAGCCGGCTTTGTGGACCGCAAGCACGCCAGGACTTCGGAACTGCTTGATGTGGTCCCATTTGCGATGGTAGTGCCAGTTGTTATCATACCAATAAAAACAGCCATCGACCCGGGCTGCCGCAAGCTCTCCAGCGGCCTTTCTGGCCTCTTCCTCGCAAGAGAGGAAGAAAGTCAAAAAAGTTGCAGAATCACCATCAGGATCTGGCACCGTTCGAAAACGCACGCGAGGCAGCTCAGACAGTCCTTCTATGAAGAAAAGTTGGTTCTTGCGCTGGATCTCCAGGATTTGATCCAACTTGCGCAGTTGTGCCAGTCCTACCGCCGCATGGAGCTCGCTGATCCGGTAATTGGCCCCGATGTGCTCGTGTTCGTCAGCCCCCCGGTCCTTGCCGCGGTGGTCATGGCCGTGGTCACAGAAGGCATCGACCAGCTCATAAACACGCGGATCGTCAGTAATGATGGCGCCTCCCTCACCACAGGTGATGGTCTTTACATAATCAAAGGAGAGAATGCCGGCCTCCCCGAAGGTACCCAGCACCCTGCCTCGAAAGGTTGCTCCGAGGGCCTGTGCATTGTCTTCAATGAGAGAAACGTCATGGGCTTTGCAAATCTCGCGCAGTTCGTCAATGCGGGCCATCGAGCCACACATGTGAACAACAAGCACGGCTTTTGTGCGAGGTGTGATAGCGTTTTCCACCGCCTGAGGATCAAGGCAAAGGGTGTCATCGATCTCAGCAAAGACCGGCACAGCCCCGGCAAGGAGGACGGCTTCAGGATCAGCCACAAAAGTGAAGGGCGGCAGGACCACCTCGTCGCCAGCCCCTACACCGCATGCCGCAAGGGCTGCACACACGGCGGCGGTGCCGCTCGAGCACGCATGGGCGTAACGGACCTTCAGACGCTCCTGCAAGGCCTCCTCAAGTTGTCGTGCCTTCCATTGTCCCTGGCGGGCGGCATCAAATCCGTATCGCATGAGAACGCCTGTATCCAGGACGTCCATCACCTCTTTCCTCTCTTCATCACCAAAAAGCTCAAAACCCGGCATAGCTTTACCAATCGTTTTGAAGGTTCCGTTCGGTATGCGAGATCGAAAACTCCCTTTGAGCCAAGCTCAGGTAGCACATGGATCAGGTACTGTCAAGCGGCAAGGATGGGAAGAACCGAGGTATATGCTGATGCAGGGCGATGTTTCCGGAGACCCTCACGGTCTGGCGACGACACCATTGTCAGTTATCGGGGTTGTGTAGTTGACCTTTTTTCTCCACACTCTTTAGGTGCAAAAGGGCGAGTATCTTCTCGAGCTTATCCCTGTAAAGCATAGCCAGACCTACCACAACCACTGCGACTGCCAACAGGATTGTAAATCTGCCGTACTGTTCAACCCGCAAGTAATTGCCTCCGAGGGTAAGGAGTATAGTTCCGAAGAGCCGACCAATAGTCCCTACAACCAGGAACTGCATTGTTGAAAGATGTCCGAGCCCCAGGATATAACAAAGGTAGTCCTTGGGAAAGCCGGGAATAAGAAACAGCAGAAACACAAGCACCAGGCCCTTGTGTTGCAGGAGATAATCAAAGCGCTTTATCGCCCGTTCGGGCACAAACTTCTCGGCGAAAGGCCTTCCGAAGATGCGAGAGAGGGCAAAGGCCGCATAGGAGCCCAGAGTAAGCCCGATAGTCGAGAGAAGAATTCCCACATAGGGTCCATACAGATAACCTCCCAGAAGTCCGGTTACTTCTCCCGGAATCGGCGCTACGACAACTTGAAGTACTTGCAGGACAATGAACCCGGCGAAGGACCAAGGGCCCAGTGAGTCCAGAAAATGCAGCATACGTTTCTTGCTTACGAAAAGACGCAGCATACCCGACTGATAAAGCCAGAAGGCAAGGCCACCCACAATGAGCAGCAGGAGGAGGAGTTTGATCCATACATGGTTTTTGTTTTCTGACTTAATTTCTGAAAACCTCCTCTAAAAGCTTTGTTTTTAAGTGGTTGCCCAGCTTAGTAATGTTCTCGGGGTCTTGTCACGGCCCTTGAGATAATTATCAACATAACACAACTGTGCGTGTCTGCAAAGAAGACGTTGTCTTGACAGTGATTTGGATGTGCAGTAACTTGCTTTTAAAATGAGAGCAAGAAGCTCTTGAGGATTGCCCAAGAATTTGTTCGAAGCGTAATCGGGTCATGAAGGCCAGAGGTGGATCTCCGGAAGGGGCGCGTTTGGCTTTTTTTTCGTGAGGGAGGGTTGATCATGCACATGGCTGATGCGCTGATTTCACCTACGGTTGGTGGGGCGATGTGGGTTGCCAGTGCGGGCCTCACCGCTTACAGTGCCAGAAGACTCAAAGCAAACATCGATGATGAAAAAGTACCATTGATGGGAGTATTGGGAGCGTTCATTTTTGCCGCCCAGATGATCAACTTTACCATCCCGGGCACCGGATCGAGTGGCCACCTGGGTGGAGGCATGATCCTTTCGATTCTTCTCGCTCCGCCCGCCGCTTTTCTCACCATGGCGTCCATCCTCACTGTCCAGGCCCTGTTTTTTGCCGACGGAGGTCTTCTGGCCCTCGGATGCAACATCTTCAATCTTGGCTTTTTCCCTTGTTTTATTGCCTATCCTTTGATCTATAGAAGGATAACAAGAAATCGGGCCACTCCGGGTGGCATTTTGCTCGCGTCAATGCTGGCATGCATCGTCGGGCTTCAGTTGGGCGCTTTTGGGGTGGTTTTGGAGACTTGGTCCTCAGGGATTTCCGAATTGCCCTTCATCACTTTCTCTCTGCTGATGCTGCCGATCCATCTGGCAATCGGGATCATTGAGGGATTGGTGACCGCCGCGGTGGTGACTTTCGTCTGGAAGGCACGTCCGGAAATCATCGAGATGGCGCCCACGGTTAAACGATTGAGCATTCTTTCGATGAGAAAGCTGCTTGTCGGTCTCCTCCTGATAACCGTGCTTGTCGCGGGTGGCTTCTCATGGTTAGCCTCAACCCATCCGGATGGTCTGGAATGGTCCATGCTGCACACTTCCGGGAAAGAAGAACTCGCTCGACCCGATAATGCCCTGCATTCTCTGTTTGCAAAACTCCAGGAGAAAACTGCCATGTTGCCGGATTATAGCTTCAAAGAAGAGGCGCCCGACTCAGCAGTCCGGGAGGAAACACGTGCGACAGCAAGTGTTGGTAAGTCTGTTGCCGGTATCGTGGGGGTCGCCATAACGCTTGTGGTGGCAGGTTTAATCGGGATCTGCCTAAGAAGATTTCGTAAGGTCGGGTGATTTGACGGATAATGAAACTGGAATCATCGTACCTTGACATCGGATATCTGGATCTACTCGCCCGTCAAAACACTCTCATTCACCAGCTTGACCCGCGCACCAAACTTATGACCACCCTTGTTTTTATCGCCTCTGTTATTTCCTTCAACAAATACACGGTAACGGGTCTCATCCCTTTCGTGATCTTTCCGCTGAGCCTGATGGCGCTAGGGAATTTGCCGCCGCGCTATCTGCTAAAGAAGATCTTTATAGCAGCTCCTTTTGCCTTTTTCGTTGGCATTTTCAATCCTATTTTTGACCATGAAGTCATGGTCCGAATTGGATATATGGGGATTTCCGGAGGTTGGATTTCTTTTGCTTCCATCATGATTCGCTTCTTCTTGACCGTAAGCGCCGCCCTGATATTGATTGCAAGCACCGGTTTTGATGAAGTCTGTCTGGCGTTGAGGAAAATGGGAATGCCCGCCAGCCTCAGCACTCAGCTGCTCTTCCTGTACCGGTATCTCTTCGTGCTCATTGATGAGGCTTCCCGGATGGCCAGGGCTAGAGCGATGAGATCGTTTAATGGGAGAGGAATGGGTGTGAAAGTATTCAGCTACCTGATCGGGCAGTTGCTCTTGCGCACCATTGATCGTGCCCGTCGCATTCATCTTGGTATGCTGTGCCGGGGATTCGACGGCGAATTGCGCCTTGTGCGCGCGTTTCGATTGAACGGTCGGGATGTTGCCTTCTTCCTCGGATGGTCAACGCTCTTTATAGTGATGCGGCGTTACGATGTGCCGCAGCTTATCGGGGACTTGGTGTTCAGGATAATAGAATGAGCCACCATATTGTTGAGGTCAAAGACCTGCAATTCAATTACCCCGATGGGGCTTCCGCCCTGTGCGGTGTTTCCTTCCGCGTTACTCACGGAGAATCGGTGGCTGTTGTGGGCGCGAACGGGGCCGGGAAGTCGACTTTGCTCCTCCACCTCAACGGGTGTCTCATCCCCCAGTCGGGGGCCGTGCGCATTGGTGATATGCCTCTTACTAAGAAGACTTTGGAGCATGTGCGACGGACCGTTGGAATGGTTTTTCAGGACCCCGACGATCAGCTGTTTATGCCAACCGTCTATGACGATGTGGCCTTTGGCCCGCTGAATCTTGGTTTGCCTGCCGATGAAGTGGAAGTGAGGGTTCTAGACGCCCTATCTATTGTCGGGGCATCGCACCTCAGCGGTCGGCCTCCACACCGGCTGTCTGCAGGCGAAAAACGCTCCGTTGCCATAGCCTCGGTGCTTTCCATGTCACCCAACATCCTCGTGATGGATGAACCCACCTCCAATCTCGATCCCAGAGCGCGCCGGCAGTTGATTGAACTTCTGAGATCCTTTGAACATACCATCATTGTGGCAACTCATGATCTCGACATGGTCTTGGATCTTTGCTCCCGCACCATTGTTCTGAAGGCGGGATCTATTGCGGCTGACGGGCCGACCCGGGACATTCTTCAAAATGAGACACTGCTGCAGTCAAGCAATCTGGAGAAGCCTTTGAGCTTGCAGAACTGTCCGGTCTGCAATGCCGGCTCAGTGGAATCTATCAAGAAATGAAAGGGAGGAAGCGATGGAAAGATTATGGTTTCTGCTACTGGTGGTTACAGTTCTAAGCCTTTTCGCAACGCAGCTTGCCTTAGCTGAAGAAAAGCCAGCAAAGCCTCCGAGTAAAGCCATTC
>Ga0209048_10001393_pt1 | contig 25036 bp, 18 predicted proteins | sample FrelakmetCRP12CR_FD_187146 | JGI IMG/M metagenome (GOLD analysis project Ga0209048, IMG submission 187146) | Freshwater lake sediment microbial communities from the University of Notre Dame, USA, for methane emissions studies - CRP12 CR (SPAdes)... | ecosystem: Environmental > Aquatic >... | reverse complement strand
AACGTCCAACGCCCAACATCCGACGCCCAACTGCAGAGGCCTCTTTGAACCGCATCGTCTGGTGAAACACGACCCGTTCAATGCGCCCATTGATTGGAAAGACTGCGTTCGTTTCCCTCTTCAATTGAGCGTTGGACGTTGAACGTTGGACGTTGGACGTTTCCCCCTCTTCTTTCCCGCTCCGCTTCCTATGACGTCCCAAAAAACTCTGGTCGCTCCGTCAATCCTCGCCGCCGATTTTTCCCATCTCGCCGAGGAGATTCACCGCGCCGAAGAATCGGGCGCGAATTGGTTGCACCTCGACATCATGGACGGGCATTTTGTCGATAATATCTCGTTCGGCCCCGCTTTGGTCGCGACCGTGCGAAAACAGACGAAGCTTCCTCTCGACGTCCATCTCATGATCGAGCATGCCGATCATTATGTCCCGCGCTTCCTCGAAGCAGGCGCGAACTCGGTCACGGTCCACGTCGAGCCCGAAGCGAAACATGATGTCGCGCAAACCCTGACTCTGATTCGCGCGGCTGGGCGCGGCGCCGGCCTTTCGCTCAATCCGGCGACGCCGTTCGAAGCAGTCGAGCCATTTCTGGCCAGGATCGATCTCTTACTCGTGATGACGGTTCACCCTGGTTTCGGTGGCCAGGCGTTTCGACCGGAGATGATGGAAAAGGTGGCACGGGCCAGAGCGTGGCGTCAGGCTCAGCAAGCGACGCTTCAAATTGAAGTTGATGGCGGGATCAACGCCGAGACCGCGAAGCTATCGGTCGCCAACGGCGCTGATATTTTGGTCGCCGGCACCTCGATTTTTCGATCGGATGATTACGCAAAAGCGATTCGGGATTTGCGCGGCGAGTAAAGGAAACGCGCGCTCAATGATGATGGGCGTGGCGAATTGTTAGGCGCCTATTCCAGCACCACGGGCGCTTCGCCGACCAGGGCGGGGGCTTTTTGCGCCTCGGTCTCCGCCATCACTTCGTCGGTCTGGGTGACTCGCACCACTTCTTCGATCGTCGTTTTTCCTTCCGCGACCCGACGCCATCCGTCCTGGCGCAACGTCTCCATCCCTTCCGCGACCGCGCATTGCTTCAGCTCGCCGCCATCGCGTTTTTGCATGATCAACTTCTTCAGCGGCTCCGTCACAACACAGATTTCGTAAATGGCGAGCCGGCCGAGATAACCGGTATGCCGGCAATGATCGCACCCGGCGCCGCGTTGGAACCGCGTCCCCAACTTCGCTGAAATACCAATCCCAGTCAGATACTCGCGCGGGTAGTCCACCGGTTCCGTGCAGTAGGGGCAAATTGTGCGCACGAGCCGCTGCGCGATAAACGCCTTCACCACGGACGAGAGCAGGAACGGCTCAACGTCCATATCCAGCAAACGCGTGATACCGCCCACGGCATCGTTCGTGTGAAGCGTGCTGAAGACAAGGTGCCCCGTCATCGCGGCCCGGATCGAAATGTCCGCCGTCTCTACGTCGCGAATTTCTCCCACCATGACGACGTTCGGGTCCTGCCGCAAAATGTGGCGGAGACCTTTCGCGAACGTCAGATCGATCTCCGGTTTCACGTCAATCTGCGACACACCGGGCAGCCGATATTCCACCGGCTCCTCGATCGTGATGATCCGGCGCTGGACCGAGTTGATGCTGCTGAGGAAACAGTAAAGCGACGTTGACTTGCCCGAGCCCGTCGGGCCGGTCACCAGGATGATCCCGTTCGGCTGCTCCAGGAGCATCTTCATGATCTTCGTGTGCCCGGGGCTGAGATCGAGACGCTCGAAACCGAACGCCTGCTGTTGATCGCGGCTGAGCAAACGCAAGCTGATCGATTCGCCGTTCACGGTTGGAATCGTCGAGACGCGAACATCGATGTTCTGCTCGTGCGCTTGCAGATTGATGCGGCCATCCTGCGGCAGACGTCGTTCGGCGATGTCCATGTGCGCCATCACTTTCAATCGCGAGATGATAGCCGATTGCAGCAGGCGCAATTGCGGTGGCACAGCGACTTCGTGCAGGATTCCGTCGATACGATAACGGATTCGCAGATCATTCTCGAGCGGTTCGACGTGAATGTCGGTCGCGCGCTCCAGGATCGCCTCGCGAATGATCTGGTTCACGAATTTCACCACCGACGCGTCCGGGTCGTCCGCGTTCAGGTCGGTCGCGCCCTCGATATCCTGCGTGCTTTCGAACGACCGATTTGCTTTCAGGATTTCGTCGAAAGTTTCCGCACCGACGCCATAGACCGTCTTCATTGCGCGCAGGATTTGCGCACGAGGCACCAGGACCCATTCGGCCGGGCCTTTCAAAAGTTGCGAAGCCAGCTGTCGCCCCACCGAATTGAACAGATCGTAAGTCGCCAGGACAGTCGTCTTGTCCTTCATCTCGATTGGAAGGATGTGGTGTTGGAAAACGAACCGGCTCGGCAGCAACGCCAGGACCGGGCGTTCGATCTTCATCTTCTCGATCGAAACGACAGGCACGTGGAAATAATTCCCGATTGCTTCCAGGAAGCGCTGTTCGTCCACTTTGCCGGAATCGAGCACCTGGTTCGTCCACGATCCGCCGTTCAAATTGGAGGAGAGTTCCCGCGCTTCGTCGCGCGAGGGCACGCCGCTGGCGAGAAGCAGGTCGACCAGGGATTGACTGACGGCAGCGTTCATCTGGGTATCTTACGCGCGATTGAGAGAATTGTCATCCGGTGGACGCGTTTTCAGAGGAGCGGTTGAGACGAAAGCATGTCCTGGAGAATTGTGATGGCGCTCTGCGAAACGACTGGCGGGCGACAAAAACCACACAAAAGGCGCTTCACGGAAGCGCCACTATGTTAGCTTACTTCATGCCCGGAAGATCGGGTGGCGGAAGGTCAGGCTGCTTCCCGTCGCCTGCCTTCGGGCAATCGAGACAATTATCTTGATCGATCTCAGGACCGAGATGCGTTCTGTCCTCGTTCCTTTGCCGGAGGCGAAAGAGATCGAGCTTCGTCAGGGCAACCTCCGGTCGCATCAGGATAAGGAGCTCCTTGCGTTCGCCAGTTCTGGTCGTCTGCCTGAACAAAGGGCCGATTAACGGAATTCGGCTCAGAACCGGGATGCCGCTCTTGTTGAAAGCCTTGGTATCCGTAATCAATCCACCCAACACTATGGTCGCACCGTTCGGCGCCGACACCGTCGTCTTGATATAACGCGTCACGATTGTCGGGACTTGATTGTCATTGACCTTCGTCTGTTCACCCAGGCTGTCGAGCTTCTGCAGGATATCAAGCGTCACCTCTTTTTCGGAGTTAATCAGCGGAACGACTTCGAGCTGGAGCGCCACTTTCTTGTACTGGATCGTCGATGAATTATTATTGACAACCGTACCGGTCCCGGTCACGGCGGTGCTCCCAGTATTAAAGAAGGTATTAACTGGCACCGGGATTTCCTGGCCCGATGCAATGATTGCTTTCTTGTTGTTGCTGGTGAATACGACTGGACGATTGAGCACCTTGAAGCGGCCGGTCTGATCGAGCATACTCACGATCGCCTTCAGACCGAACCCGGTGCTCAGAAAAACATTGGTGCCGCCTGTGGCAACCGCCGTCGCCAGCTGGGAGAAATTGATCAAGCTGGCAGGATCGACTAAAGCGGCATTGGTATTTCGCGAAAATCCTGCAAATCCTCCCTGGCCTGAGTTAGCCGGAACGTGTGAAAACCTCTGAAAATAATCGATCCCAAATTCCTGGTCGTCTTTCAGCGCGAGCTCACCAATGACGGTACTCAAAGCGACTTGCGGCGCTTTCACATCCATTTCGTCCAGGATTTTTCTGACCTTAACGACAACCTCGCGATTACCGATGATGATGATGGCGTTGGCGCGTTGATCCGCGATGATTTTCGCGTTCCCGATCGTCACCGCTTTGGGGGTCGTATCAACCGCCGTGGTCGAAAGTTCCTCTGAGAAGCCCTGGCTGCCGCCGCCAGACCCGGAGTCGAATCCAGAACCATTCGTCCCGGTCGACCGCGGCCGTTGCGGTTGGGCGCCCGCGTTTGGGTTACCGCCCGCATCGCCCCCTTGCGAGTTCGACCCGGGCTCGGTCAACGCCTGGACCAGCACGGGCAGGATTTCGGCAGCGGAGACGTAGCGGAGCGGCCGCGTGACCGGCTTGGCGAAATCAACGTTCGCGTCAAACTCCGCGATCAATTTGCGGATGAAAGGCATATTAATCGGACGCGTGATGACATGAATCCGATTAGTCCGCACGTCAGCAGCTATTTTGATCTTGCCGACGACGATGGAATCCTCGGAAAGAGCGGTAAAGGCCCCCAAATCTGATTCCTCTTTGGTCGGCGCCGGCACCACTCCCGGCACAACGGGCTTTACGTTCCGAACTCCGGGCACCGGCGCCGTGCCCGGGGTAACCGGTTGAGTTCCCTTGTCGAATACGTCCTTCAACATCTCGACCACTTTGGTCACATCGGCGCGTTCCAACTTAATAAATTCGCTCACGACCTGCGCGGGCGGAATGTCCACCTGGTCGATGATGCGGACGAGCGAGCGGATCACGCTGGAATTCTCGGTGACGAGAATGCTCGACGATTTAGGCAGCGCGAGAAACGAAGTGAAAGTCTGGGGGGGGGAAAGGTATTGTCCGAGCACCTGCTGAAGCTCGATCGGATCGGCATAACGGAGTTTGAACAGGAAGCTGATAACATGGTCGCCAGCCGGAATGTCGGCGTCGTCGGAAATAATCGGCACCCCGGCGCCACGCGGGTTTCTCCCCGTCCCGATCACCTTTATAATGTCGCCCTCCGCCGGCACGAGGGCGTAACCGTTCATGAGCAAGTTCATCTCGACGATCTTGATGGCTTCGTCGCGCGGAATCGGTTTGGTGATGAAGATGTTGACCTTCCCCTGGACGAAATTGTCCATGACCAGCTTCTTGTTGGTGAGCTGTTCGTAGAGGTGCAGCAAATCGGCCACATCGCTGTTGGGATACTGCAACATCACGGTCTGCTCCTGCTGACGCGCGGGGGCTACTGGCGGGACTATTGGTTCAGGGGCCGGGGCCTCCCGAGGAGACTTGTTATCTTTCGCCGGTGCTTTGGCGGGCCCCGAGGCGGATTGAGCCGAGGCAGGCGGCGCGGCGGCAGGTGGTGGCGGAGCAGGTGCTGCTACGGCGGGTGGCGTCCCGGCTGGAGCCTTGGTTTCGCTAAAACTGGAAATAATCGCTGCGAAAAACAGCGCTGCGATGCAGAAAGGCCGTAACACGGGTTTATGTAATGGGTCGTGAGGGCGCGGTCAACCTAGTTCCCACGGGAGGGATGCATTTTTCGAGCCAGCGCCAAAGAGTTTAGAATATCATTCGCTGTGGCCATCGGGTTCGGATGGGTATAAATAACAGAAACCTTCTCGTCCTTGTGATTATGGGCAGCCGGACACCAAGCCGAACCCTGAGCTGCAAATCACGCACCTGGCCGGGAACGCAGCGCTCGTGATCGGACGCTGGAAGTTGACCCGCAGGAAAGACACGCCGCACGGCGTTTTGCACTTCTTTTCCGCCACAGCCCGGAAGGCTGGCGCATCACGCACGATCATACGGCGTAATCGACAGAAGAGCGACGCGTTCGTGGCGGTGTCTGGACTAGACCGCCGCTACAGGAGTGGCTCGCGAAGCGCCGAGAGCAACTTCCCATGGATTCCATCGAACCCACCATTGCTAAAAATTACCACAACGTCCTTCGCTTTCAGCAGTGGCACCAGTCGCTCGACAATATGAGCCACGTCGGGCTCGTAAAAGGCGGGTCGGCCCGACTTTGCGATTGCTTTCACAACGGCTTCAGGATTGAGCCGATCCCTTTCCGGGATCTGTTCCAAGCGCGCGATTTGGCAAATAAAAACTCCATCCGCCAGCATCAGCGCCTCGGGAAGCTCCTGCTGAAAAACCGCGCGGCGCGTTGTGTTCGAGCGCGGCTCGAAGACGGCCCATAAACGACACCCTGGAAAACGGTGGCGCAACGCTCGCAATGTCTCGCGGAGGGCGGTCGGGTGATGTCCAAAATCATCGATCACTTTCACGCCGCGTTCCTCACCCCGGATTTCCTGCCGCCGCGCGATTCCTTGAAAACTTGCCAGGGCCTTCCGGATCGTCGCCACGGAAACGCCGTAAAAATGGGAAGCGCAAATCGCCATCGCCGCATTGCGCACGTTGAATTCCCCGACCAGCGGCACCTCGAATTCATCGTCGCCCAAGGTGAAGCGTGAGCCAGCGGAGGAATAGGCGACCTGGCGGATTTGCTGCGCGCAATTGGGTGAAAACCCAATCTCCAAAATCTGGGCGAGGCAGTCGCGGCCGACATCCACACAGTTCGGATCGTCACCGTTCAAAAGGACCATTCCATTTTGCGGCACGATGTTGAGCAGCCGCCGGAAACTGAGCTTGATCTCATCGAGATCGCGAAAGATATCCGCGTGATCGAACTCGATGTTGTTCACGATCAGCAATTCCGGCAGGTAATGAACGAACTTCGAGCGCTTGTCGAAAAAGGCGGAATCGTATTCGTCCCCCTCGATGACGAAATACTTGGAATCATTGAAGAGCGCCCCCTGTCCCAGATTTTTCGGAATGCCGCCGATAACGTAACTCGGATCGAGTTTTGCCGTGGTCATGATCCAAGCGAGCAGGGCTGTGGTGGTCGTCTTTCCATGCGTCCCGGTAACGACGAGATTGTGCCGGCCGTGCAGGAAGAATTGCTTCAGTATTTCCGGGAGCGAGGCGTAGTAGAGTTTTCGGTTCAAAACCGCTTCCACCTCGGGATTGCCCCGGACGATGGCGTTCCCGATCACGATGATCCCGGCGTCGGCCGGGATGTTTTCGGCGCGATAACCTTGGTGAAGCGCGATCCCTTTGCGCTCAAGAAAGGTCGACATCGGTGGATAAATGTTTTCATCCGATCCGGTGACCGTGAAGCCGCGCTCACGCAATGCCGACGCGACCGCTCCCATTGCGGTACCACAAATGCCGAGGAAATGAAAACTAGCCGGCGCGCCGATCACGCGGATTCTTTACGCCGCGAGTTACGGTTTGGCTACTGAAAGGCGACGCGAGGTTCCGCACCACACTTCTTGGACTTGACCTGGCCACGACATTTCGGAACACTCCCCCTCGCCCGTTCTTCCGACTTAAGTTGGAGCGGCGTATCTACCTACTCGCTTGGATCAACAAAATCGGACGGATTCATGGTTTGCGACGGGCCTCGCCCTGGTAGCGGGGTACCTCTGGTTCATCTCCACGAGGGCGGGGCACTCCCATTTCGATTACACCTATCGCATCGCGCAGGCCCTTCTCGGCGGGCACGTTGGTGTGTTCGGACCCCAGGGAGCGTGGCTGAACGAGATGGTCCCGGCCGGGAATCAGACTCAATTCTACTCCGTTTTTCCACTGGGCGCGGTGCTGGTAACGGTTCCGGCTGCCTTCATGGGAAAAATGCACTGGGTAAATGGATGGCCTGCCCACCAGACCACCGCGATCGTTGCGGGCCTGTCCGTATACTTTTTCTATGGTCTCAGCTACGTGCGGGAAATATCGCGCGCACGCCGAGTCCTGATGGCGTTGTTTCCAATCTTCGGAACGTGGACCTGGTGTAACCTTGGATTCGGCGGAGCGTGGCAGGTGGCGTTGGGCTTCGCCGTCCTGGGCCAGGCTGGCGCCCTTTATTACACCCTCGTGCGTCCAAGTCCCATCCTGGCCGGGATATGGTTCGCGGTCGCGTACGGTAATCGAACCGAGTTGCTGGTTACGGCACCGGTCTACGCCTATTTGTTGCTTTCCCGTCCGGCCGTGGGCGGAAGCGATGGCACTGTCTACCCTGGGCTGACCCTGGATTGGCGCCTTCTTCGCGTCTGGCGCCTTCGGTGGAGCGATGTGCGACAATTCATCGCAACTCCTCAAGTGACAGACGTATTTCGATTCGCCGCCATTCCGGTAACCTTGCTGCTTCTTACCGCCGCCTATAACCTGCCGCGGTTCGATTCAGTCAAGGATTTTGGCTACACCAGGATTCCAGGCGTCCTGAATGAGCCGTGGTACAAAAATGGGCTATTCTCGATCCAGGCGATTCGATGGAACGCCTACGAGATGTTGTTCCGGGGCTTGGGAGACATTCCTTTCTTTCCTTATGTGGCGCCATATGGGTTTGGTTGTTCGATTTTTGCCTCGAGTCCCTTCCTCTTTCTCCTCTTTCGCGAGGGCGGAACTCGCAGGCTTGTTTGCTGGGGTACCATCGCAGTTCTGACCCTTATTCTCTGGATGCACGGAAACACCGGAGGTTGGCAGTTTTCTTATCGTTACGCCATGATTCTCCTGCCTTGGATGTTCATCTTACTGGTTGAGAATGGTCCCCGCCGGCTCTCTGTCCTGGAAACGTTCCTGTTCATCATGTCTGTCGCTCTCAGCGCCGTGGGGGTGTACGAGTTTCTTTGGACCAACATCGTCCACATGTAATCCGCGGATTTCCACGGACCAGGCCACCCGCCCAAGCGAACTGGATGCGGACAGACGATCCCTTCGAGATTGTCCTGCCTGAACGCGACGAAGTCCCTCAAAACACGGACCAGAACGGAAGAAGAATCACTTCTTCGTGAAGACTTCGACCGCGTTCCAGAATTCGTCCGGTGGTTGCTCTTCGTGTTCCCGGGCGCGATCGAGATACATCTTCGCGAGCGCATCCTCGGGACAGAGTTTTAGAAATCGGGAAAAGAGGCTCCTCGCCTGCGTGAAGTCGCGCTCGCGGAATTTGCGAAACCCGGCTTCGTACGTCTCAAGTCCCTGGAGAAATTCCTTGTCCAGGGGATCGCTCTTCGATCCGATCAATGCATAAATTTCGACCGGCTCGGATTTCCCCTTCACCTGGACAAGGGCGACGCTCCGGAGGTGAAATTCGTCGCGAACCAGCGCGTGCGTGCTGGGCCCAACCAGAATATCGACGCGATAGGTCCTCGTTAGAGCTTCGAGACGGGAAGCCAGATTCACCGCATCCCCGATCACAGTCGGGTCGGCCTTTTCCTGCGAACCGATGTTCCCCCCGAGGACATCGCCCTGATTGATGCCGACGCCGATGGCGAACGGGGCGATGCCTTCGGCTTTCCATTTTTGGTTGAGCGCTTGTAACTCACGGCGCATCGCCAGGGCAGCGCGCGCGCAGGATTTCGCGTCTTCTGCGACCCCCCGGCTGCTCACATTGCCCCACACGGCCATGACCGCGTCGCCGATGAATTTGTCGAGCGTGCCGTTATTTTCGAAAACCGCCGCAGTCATCCGGCTCAGGTATTCGTTAAGTTGACTGACCAGCGCCGCCGGATCGGCGTTCTCGGTCATTGCGGTGAACCCAACGATATCGGAAAAAAGGATCGTGGCCGGGATGCGGACACCGCGCAGGCTGCTGTAGAAGCTGTCAGGATTGTCGAGAATCTCTTTCACGAGATTTTTCGAAACGTAGCGTTCGAGTGTCCGGCGGGTGCGAAGCTTCTCCAAGCGTTCCAGCACATATTCGAATCCTAACGAGAGAAAGCCGCCGCCGAGGAATGCGATGAGCACTGGGACGACCACGATCAGCAGACCGGCGCGATCATAGGCGAGGCGGGCGAAGGCCAGGTAGGCGACGGAAATCGCAAGCAAAGACAGCAAAGATGCCAGGGGACGTTTAACGAGTGCAACGAGCGCCCATGCCAGAATTCCGGCAACGCAGACCAGAAGCAGATCGACTAGTTCCGAGGTGTTGCGGAGAAACTCGTGATCGATGGCGGCGGCAATCGCTTGCAAATGCAAGGCCGGTCCCGGCGTGTCCGGGTCCAAAGGCGTAGCAACAAAATCGTGCATGACCTGGGCGGAAGCACCAATGATTACGACTTTGCCTTTGAAGAAAGCGCCATCCGCATAATTCGCGTGCCAGAGCTTCGGATCGAAGACTTCGTAGAGCGGGCGCGGACGGTAGGCGTTATTGTCGCTAAAACGAATAGGGTGCTGTTGCCGGTCGCGGCGAACCTCGGCCGAGTGCCCGAGTTTCTCGAGGGCCCGCGCGGAGAAAGATTCGAACAACTCCTCGTCTGGGAACGATTTCTGGCCGGCCAGCTCACGTTCCGACCTGGTGAAGTAAATGCCACGGACTATTCCATCCATGGAGTCCGACCAAAAATTTACGAAGCCGACGCGATTGTCTTGAATTGCGGGCGGCGGAACGACCACTCCGTTCGGACCAATAATCTGGTTAGCGTTCGCCACATCAATATTCGCGCCAACAACCACACGATCGCGATACCGGTCCAGCGCGTCGTGCAAGACGAGATCGCCATCGTTCGGCGGGTTGAAAATGAAGTCGAACAGGACCAGCCGCGAGCCGGCACCGAAAAGGCGATCGAGCAGGAGCGCCCAGACTTCACGCGACCACGGAAATGGCCGCTCCGTCATCAACTGGAGCGCGCGATTATTCTCGACCTCTTCAGGCAACAACGGCGGAAGCTCCAGCGTGCTCTGATCGATTCCGAGGAAGACAAAATCGGGACGCGTCGCGGTCTTCCGGCCTTCACGTTGAAGAAAATTCTCATAGTTTTGCTCCTGTCGCCAAATCGCCGAGACGAAAGGGAAGTTCGGGAAAAAATGGACGCTAATGATCGCGCCAGCACAGAAGGCGCAAATCGCCGCCACCACCAGGCGCCGATGACGACTGAGCCAGTCCATGTCCGGGACTCTAGGAGCGCCGCCACCTGCGGCCAATGCAATAATCTGTGGGAGACGCATCAGACGGTCTCGTTTTTCGCTGTCATCCCGAGTCGGCAGACGGGACCGCGACCACGGGAGGAGGGCCGACCTCACAAACGCTCAACCGCTTCCGTTATCGCCGGCGCCGGCAGAAACCATTTGTGAATCGCAGCGAGCCAGCTACTTTTCCGGCCCGCGAACGCCCAATAGCGCCGCGACGATCTGCTCACCTGGTTCCGCAAAGCGGACCCGAATCAGCGAATGAGGTCGCGCAGATCACAATAAAAAGAACAATTCGCTGAAAGAGGAGTCTCGCCACCGCGGGACATAACACTATGCCAAGAGCCACTAACGCCCCGGCCAGCCGGGAGCGACGCAAACGCGTTCTCGATCAAGCCAAGGGGTACCGCGGCCGCCGGTCAAAACTCTTCCGTTACGCGAAGGACGCAACGATGAAGGGCAAGTACTGGGCCTATCGCGATCGCAAAACGCGCAAGCGCACGTTCCGTTATCTCTGGATCCAGCGCCTGAACGCAGCCGTTCGCGCGCAAGGTCTCACCTACAGCCGTTTCGCCGAGGGTCTGAAGGCCGCGAACATCGGACTCGATCGCAAAATTCTTTCCGATCTCGCGATTACCGACGAAGGAGCATTCAAGGGCATAGTCGAGCAGGTTAAGGCAGCGCTCGAGAACAAGGCGAAAGCAAAGAAAGCGGCGTAAAACCCCTTCTGTCGCGGCGGCCCATGACCACCGAATGGTCCGACTAACACGACCGGCATTCGGCGTCCAGGAATGCAGCTGCAATCTTCCTAACTGGACGTTGGACGTTGGACGTTGGACGTTGGACGTTTCTTGCCAATGACGCATCCACTGGAGGAATTGCGCTCTTCCGCCTTGCGCGAGATCAGCGAAGCCAGCGACGAGCAAACGCTGGAGACCGTCCGAGTTCGATACCTCGGCCGCTCGGGCAGTATTTCGGCCTGGGCTGATCGGATGAAGTCGCTCAGCAAGGAGGAGCGTCCCATCGCCGGCAAGCTGTTGAATGAAACGCGCAACGCCGTCGCTTCAGCGATCCAGCAAAGCTCCGATCGCCTTCGCGCAACGAAAGAAGCAAGCGAGCTGGCGAATATCGACATCTCACTTCCGGGCACGGCGGTTGAGCTCGGCTCGCTCCATCCGCTCACGCAAATGCTGGATCGCGGCATTGGCATCTTTCGGCGAATGGGCTTCGCGCTGGCCGAGGGGCCGGACGTCGAAACCGAATGGCATTGCTTCGACGCGCTCAACACCGCACCTGATCATCCCGCTCGAAACGAACAGGACACGTTCTATCTGCCCGATGGTCGCGTGCTCCGCACTCACACTTCGACCGTGCAGATCCGCACGATGGAAAGCACCCCGCCCCCGATCCGGGTGATCGCTCCAGGCGCCGCGTATCGTCGCGACGAAGTGGACGCGACGCACGCCGCTCAATTTCACCAAATCGAGGGACTTTACGTCGATGAAGACGTTAGCGTCGCGGATCTGAAAGGGACGCTGGAATTTTTTCTTCGCGAGCTTTTCGGCTCGGATTCTCAAGTGCGTTTTCGGCCGCATTATTTCCCGTTCACCGAGCCAAGCTTTGAGATCGACGTGAAATCGAAGGCGCTCAAGGGCGGTGAGAAATGGCTGGAAGTTTGCGGCTGTGGGATGGTCCATCCGGCCGTCTTCGAAAAAGTGAACGAAGCGCGAAAGGACGACGCCTACGATCCGGAAAAATGGAGCGGATTCGCCTTTGGTCTCGGAATGGACCGACTGGCCATGATCCTGTTCGGCGTTCCTGATCTCCGATTATTTGCGGGGAACGACCTGCGTTTCCTGAGGCAATTCGCATGAGATTCTCGGTCAACTGGCTGCGCGAATTTGTCGACCTGCCTTCGAGCATCGAAGCGCTGGCCGAACTTCTCACCCTCGCAGGCATCGAAATCGAGGGGATCGCGAAGCAAGGCGCGAATTTCGACAAAGTGGTCATCGCGCAGATCACCGCCTCGTCGCAACATCCGAACGCGGACCGCCTGAGCGTTTGCCAGGTCGATGACGGCAGTGGACAAATGCGCCAGATTGTTTGCGGCGCCAGGAATTTCAAGACGGGCGACAAAGTCCCGCTCGCTCTCCCTGGCGCGATTCTCGCAAACGACTTGAGAATCAAGTTAAGCAAACTTCGCGGGATCGATTCGGAAGGCATGCTTTGCAGCGGGACCGAGCTTGGACTTTCCCAGGACAGCGACGGATTGCTCATTCTTTCACCAGACGCAAAAATCGGCGCGCCCATCGCTTCGCTCTTTCCCGCCGACACGATTCTGGACGTCGAGATTACTCCCAATCGTGGGGATCTCCTCAGCCATCTTGGTTTGGCGCGAGAAATATCTGCTCTGGCAGGACAACCGCTTCGGGTCCCGAACCAGGTCGCGGCCGGCGGTGCACCCGCCGGGCAAGATTCCGGCATTCGCGTTTCCGCGGCGGCGGATTGTCCTTTTTATTCCGTGCGTCGGATTGAAAACGTCACGATTGGCCCAAGCCCGGCCTGGCTGCGCACCAAACTGGAAGCGGTTGGCCTGCGCTCGATCAACAATATCGTCGACATCACGAACTTCGTGATGCTGGAAATCGGTCAGCCCCTGCATGCCTTCGACGCCGACAAACTGAGGGGCCGAATCAACGTCCGGCTCGCCCGCGAGAACGAACAGTTTCTTGCGCTCGATGGGAAAACATACTCGTTAGGCCCGGAGAATCTCGTCATCGCCGACGACGTGCGCGCGATCGGAATCGCCGGGGTCATGGGAGGCGAGGATACCGGCGTAACCGGGGCGACGAAAAATGTGCTGCTGGAGAGCGCTTATTTCCGCCCCGGAAGTGTCAGACGGACGGCGCGGAAATTGAATCTTCCGAGCGATTCAAGTTATCGCTTCGAGCGAGGAGTTGATCCCGCCATGATCTTCCCCGCCTCACAACGCGCGACCGACCTCATCCGCGAACTCGTTTCCGGAAATCCCTCACCAGAAATTGCGCTGGCCGGCGAGGTCCCCCCACGGCCAAAAGATGTTTCCCTGCGCTACGAACGCTGCGCGCGGCTCATCGGCTTGCCCATCCCGCCAGAACGCGTCGATCTCCTTCTCGAAAGATTCGGTTTGAAAAAGACGGGCACCACGAAAGACCAAACTGCATGGTGCATTCCGAGTTACCGCTCCGACCTTCAACGTGAAGCGGACTTGATCGAAGAAGTCGTGCGCGCGTTTGGAATCGAGCGCGTCCCGGTCCGGGATCGAAGCCGCTTCACGCCCGCTTCGGAGGCGGATCGCACCTACGATTGCGAGTCGGTCCTGCGGCAAAAACTTGTCGCTCGAGGACTTGCGGAAGTGCGCACCTCGGCACTGATCCCGCGCAAAGCCGGTCCGTTCAGCTTGAGCGCGCTCGAACTCCGCAATCCGCTGAGCGAAGACCATGTGGCCCTTCGATCAACTCTCCTTCCGGGTCTGCTGGATATCCTCGCGCGCAACGTGTGTGCAGGCGCGTCGAGCATTCGACTCTTTGAGTTGGGCCATGTCTTCTCCGCCACGAACGCCAGGGAAAGAAGGGGCCTTGCCTTCGCCTTTTCTGGGAGCGCGGAGGGCAACGCCCACTGGCGCTCTTCCTCCCGGCGGCTCGACCTCTTCGACCTGAAGGGCGTGCTCGAGGCGATGGGAATCGCGGACCTTTCGTTCGCGCGATCCGAACGATCCAATTTTTCCCTCGGCGCGGATATTTTATCAGGGCCGGCGACGGTCGGATTTCTCGGGCAGATCTCCGCTGCCCACGCCGAGGCGCTCGGAGCGAGTGCGCCCGTCCTGGTCGCGGAGCTCGAAGTCGCGTTGGAACGGACGGCGAAGGCACGAGGGATGTTTCGCGAGATCGAAAAGTTTCCTTCCGTTGCGCGAGATATGGCGATGATCGTTCCGGAGAAGCTGAGTCACGCGGAAATCTTGGCGATGATTGAAGGAGCGCGCGAACCGCTGCTCGCGACCGTCGAGCTCTTCGATCTCTTCAACGGAAAAGAAGCAAACAGCTTGGGCGCGGGAAAAAAGTCGCTCGCATATACGTTGACATACCGAGACAAAAGTCGCACACTGACAAACGAGGAAGTCACCGTGGTTCACGCGAAGATTCGCGAGCGGTTGCAGCGGGAATTGGGCGTGGAACTACGGGAATAGTTCTTTGATAGCGTTGAGAGTTTTTCGTTGAGGGTTGGGATGGAAACCAGCGTTTTTCGCTCAACTCTCAACCGAGAATTCTCAACCATTTTGCCCTGCGGTGTTCGAGATTACCGGTGGGATTCCCGAACCGATATTTCATTGACCAGGAGGCTTGGTTGCACTTGGAGAGGATGGCATGCCTTAATTGGAAGTCAGACGCTCCTGCGACGGTCATCCGCCCGTTACCGAAAGGGAACGGGATATCCGCCTAAACGGCATCTGCGGGGTAATTCTGTGCGAAACGCCCGGATCTGACTGATCCGGGCGTTTTTCATGGCGGAGAAACGCGCTTCCGCGTGTCCTCGTTTCAGGATCGAAAAAAAATCGCTGAAACATGGAGAAGCATTTCCTCCGTCAAACGATTTGAAAATCGCGGCGCAACAGGCAAGCTGCGCGAGCATGCGCGCAATTCTCGCTCTCGAAGATGGCCGTATTTTCGAAGGCGAATCCTTTGGCGCAGCCGGCACCAGCCTCGGGGAAGTCTGTTTCAATACCTCGATGACCGGGTACCAGGAAGTGCTGACCGATCCTTCGTATCGAGGCCAGATCGTGGCCATGACTTATCCGCTTATCGGAAACTATGGCACCAATGCGCTCGATCAGGAGAGCCGCGAACCCCACGTGCGTGGATTTATTATCGAGGAGTTGAGCGAAATCCCCAGCAATTGGCGTTCGGAATCATCTCTCGAAGATTATCTCCTGCGCTGGAAGATCCCCGGTGTGCAGGGCATCGACACGCGGGCGTTGACCCGGCACCTGCGTGAACGCGGCGCGATGAAGGCCTGCCTGACGAGTGAAGGACTTTCCGAAAAGGAAGCTGTGGCCCACGCCGTCACAGGCCAGGGCGTGATCGGAATCGACTACGTGCGGGAAGTTACCACGCCGGCTCCCTATCAATGGGATCCGAATGATCAGCTCAGCGCGGTCTGGTCGGTGGCGAGCGGAAATGCCGATGAAGTAATCCGCCAGGCTTTGCCGCCGGTCCGACACCGAGTCGTGGCCTACGATTACGGAATCAAGGAGAATATCCTGCGCAACCTTCGTCAGAATGGTTTCGGAGTAACCGTCGTGCCGGCCACAGCGACCGCGGATGAAGTGCTGGCCCTGGAGCCGGACGGAGTCTTTCTTTCGAACGGTCCCGGCGATCCGTCGGCGCTGCCCTATGCGCACGAAGCGTTGCATGGCTTGATCGGCCAGAAGCCGATTTTCGGAATTTGCCTGGGCCATCAGGTGCTCGGTCTGGCCGTTGGTGGAAAGACTTTTAAAATGAAATTTGGACATCGGGGCGGCAATCAACCGGTCAAGGATTTGCGCACCGGGAAGGTGGCGATCACATCACAGAATCACGGTTTTGCCGTGGACGCCGAGTCTTTGCCGAAGGAAATGGAAGTCACGCACATCAATCTGAATGACGGCACGGTCGAGGGCATGCGCCATCGCGAGTTGCCGATCTTCAGCGTGCAGTACCATCCGGAAGCCGCGCCGGGCCCGCACGATGCCAGTTACTTCTTTTCCCAGTTCGCCGAACTGATCGCACGATCGTAGGCGGATCAGGCGCTCAACCCCGCGATCGCAACGCGATGACTTCACCGAACATGCGCAGACTGTCGTGGACGAAACTGATTTTGCTTCCGTCGAAATGGTTCCAGTGCACCGGAATCTCCCTCATTCGGAGTTTGGCGCGCCGCGCCAGGTAAAGCAGCTCAACGTCGAAACCAAACCCGTCGGTTTGGGCTCGCTCCAGAATGGGCCGGCAAACCCCGAGGCGGAACGCCTTAAATCCACATTGGGTGTCCCAAAAAGGAAGACCTGTCGCCACGCGCACGACAAGGTTGAATATGCGACCACCTTGCTCGCGACGCCACGGCTGTCGATTGCCGATCAACCGCCGATCCAGAGCACGTGAACCGAACGCGACATCCACCTCCCCGGCCGCGATGGGTTCGATGAGTCTCGGCGCATCCTCGATCGGCGTCGATAAATCCGCATCCGAAAACAACCCGATCGGTTGGGTGGCGGCCAGCAATCCAGCGCGCACGGCCGCGCCCTTGCCGCGGTTCGGATAGTGCTCGATTAACCGCGTCTTAATCGGAGCGGCCTTGGAGAAAGCTTCGTGCACAATTGCGGGGGTTGTATCGGTCGAACCGTCGTTGACCACAATCAATTCACTTTCGGGGCTGACCCGCGCAAGATACTCCAGGGTCGCGTGAAGAGTTGCGCCGATTCGTCCCGCCTCGTTGTAGGCCGGGATCACGATGGAGAAGGGTGGAAGCGTGGTCATTCAGCAGTTATGAAAAAAGGTTGGCACGCGATTCTCGTCCACAAGGTACGCTCTATTTGTAGATGGCAACGACCCTCTGGCCGGTTGAATCGACGTGGCCCCGATACATCCCAGCGGTGTTAAAGGGAAGCGAAATATTACCGTCCCTGTCGATCGCAATCAACCCGCCAGTCCCACAGAGGCGTGTGATCTTGCCGATGACTGTTTGCGCCGCCTTCTCGAGCGACATTCCGCCATGTTCCATCAAGGCTGAAACCTCGTGGCCCGCGACCACGCGGATAAAATACTCCCCGTCTCCTGTCGCCGACGTCGCGCAGGTTTGATTGTTCGCATAGGTGCCAGCTCCGATGATGGGCGTGTCGCCAATACGCCCCGGCCGTTTGTTCGTATTCCCGCCGGTCGAGGTCGCTGCGGCAAGATTTCCGTCACGGTCCAGCGCGACGGCTCCAACGGTCCCGTGCCGATCCTGGTCGGAAATGACAAACGGCTTCCCGCCCGCCCGAGCCTCGGCCTCCGCCTTTTGCACGCGCTGCAGCGCCTGCCACCGCTCCTCCGTGTAAAAGTATTTTTCGTCGACCAATTCGACGCCGATCTCCCGGGCAAAGAATTCCGCACCCTCCCCGACCAACATCACATGTGGCGAGTTTTCCATGACCGCACGCGCCAAACTGACCGGATTCCGCACATGCCGGAGCCCCCCAACCGATCCTGCTTTCAACGTCTTTCCGTCCATGATGGCGGCATCCATCTCGTGCTGGCCGTCGCTGGTAAAAACTGCACCTTTCCCTGCATTGAAATGCGGATCGTCCTCCATCACCCGCACTGAGGCGACAACGGCATCCAGGCTCGAGCCGGCTTCCTTCAGGATTTCGTGCCCTGCCTCAAGCGCACGCTGCAAACCCGCCCGAATGTCTTGCTCAATCTTCGGGGTCATTTTGCTACAAGCGATCGTGCCCGCACCCCCGTGAATCACCAGTCCAAACTTTCTCTTCCCCGTTTCCATATTCGTCCCGATTTGCTTTTGGCGCATGACCGACTCGCATCCCAGCTTATTTTTCCTTTCCCCAACAATAAGGCGCTTCGAAGGAGAATACCGGGGGATTTTCCTCTTTGCACGTGAGGGAACTGGGGCAACTTCCACCTGAACATGGCCGAGGCGAATCGCAATACAGACTCGAGCGGGCCCATCGAGACCAATCCGGTCGTTGTCGTGCAGGAAATCGGGCAAAAGGGCCGCGGCTTCCTTCGCGAGATCGGCGGCATGTTCTGGTTCATCATCCAAACGATCACGGATACAATGGACAACATGCGGCGCGGGCGCGCGCCGTTCCGGGCCGCGAGCTTCTTTCGCCATACCGAACGCGCGGGCGTCGGCTCCGTCCCGCTCGTGGCGATGGTTTCGTTTTTCCTCGGACTGACAATGGCCCTCCTGACCGGCTATCAATTGCAACGTTTCGGCACCGAACGGCTGGTTCCTGGATTGGTCGCCATCTCGTTCACCAGAGAGCTCGGACCACTTCTGACCGGGATCATGCTGGCCGCGCGGATCGGCGCAGCCTACACCGCGGAGCTGGGCACGATGCGAGTATCGGAGGAAGTGGAAGCGATCGAGGCCATGGGCATCAGTCCGCTTCGCTTTCTGGTCGCACCGCGGGTCCTTGCGCTCTTTTCTCTGATGCCCTGTCTTTCAATCATTTCGAGCGTGGCCGCGATCGTGGCCACGGCTCTGATCTCGCGGGCGTATTTCAGCATCGCGTTCGTCTATTTTAACGACCTCGTCATTCACAGTCTGCTCATTCGCGACATCGTCACCGGCGTGCTCAAGAGTTTTCTCTTCGGCCTGCTCATCAGCGCGATCGCATGCTATCGCGGGCTCAACGTCGAAGGCGGGGCGTCAGGCGTGGGCACGGCCACCACTTCCAGTGTGGTAACCGCGATCACCACCGTCATCGCCTTCGACACTGTGTTTAACATCGTTTACGTGGTGTTCTTCCCATGAGCGCGTCCAACCCTCCTGTCGTGGAGCTCCGCGATGTGCGGCTGCAGTTCGAAGAAAGAAAAGTGCTCGATGGTGTCTCGCTGGTCGTGGAACCACTCGACCGAGTCGTAATCATGGGCCAGAGCGGCAGCGGGAAAAGCACAATTCTGCGCCTGATTCTTGGAATTCTGCGCGCCAACGCGGGGTCGATCTTTTTCAAGCAATTTGAAATCTCACGCCTGTCTGGACGCAAGCTTCAGCAGATGCGCACCCGCATCGGAATGGTGTATCAGTATTCGGCGCTGCTCAGTTCGCGCACCGTCCGCGATAACGTCGCGCTCCCGCTCGAGGAATTGTCCGACAAGCGTCGCGCAGAGATCGACCGGACGGTCGACGAAAAGCTCGACCTGGTGGGAATGCTCGACGCCAGGGACCAGATGCCTTCCGAGCTGAGTGGCGGCATGCGAAAACGCGTGAGTCTGGCCCGGGCGTTGGTCATGGATCCGGAGTTGATTCTTTTCGATGAGCCTTCGGCCGGACTCGACCCGGTCATCAGCTCCGTCATTGACGAACTGATCATTAGTCTGAGCGAGAAATCGAAGGTAACATCGATTATTGTCACGCACGAGATGGACAGCGCGTTCCGGGTCGGCACAAAAATGGCGATGCTTTACCAGGGCAAAATCATTGAGACAGGCGAACCGGAGCAGCTTAAACGATCCCAAAATCCGGTCGTGGCTCAATTCTTGAGCGGCAGCACCGAAGGACCGATTCTGGAAGGAAGCAAAGATGCAGTTACGACGTAATGAAATCCTGACGGGCCTGCTCGTGCTCGCGACGGTCACAATCCTGACCGGGATCCTTATCCTCCTTGGGGCACCCGGACTTTTCCGCCCGCTGGTGACCTACCGGATTTATCTCGATAACGCGGCCGGCCTTAAACTGGGAGCGCCCGTCTTGCTCGCGGGCCGGAAGATCGGCCAGGTCGAGAAACTGTACTCGCCGGTTTCGAAAGAAGAGGCGCAACGGGCAGAGGCCGCCGCGCAAATGCTCCGCGCGGCCGATCGAAATACGCCGGCGACCCCGTCGCCGAAACCAAACACCACGCCCATCCCGGTCGAGACCAGAACGAGATACGAGGTGCGTATCGACGTCCAGGTCGACAAGAGCGCGCGCGTCTACAAAGATGCGAAGGCGCGCCTCATGACCCTGGGTCTCCTGGGCGAAACAGCCATCGACTTTACGCAGGGCAACGAGAGCGCCGGCCGCGCCAACGACGGCGAGATGTTCGCCGGTGACCGCGTCCCTGATTTCGGCGAAGCAATCGCGAAGATGCTCGAGATTGTAAAGCCCGTGGCGGCCGAAGCCACTGGCACTCTGAAAGAGCTTCAGACGACCGCGCAGAATCTTAGCCGGATCACGGATGAGTCTTCGCAGCTGAACATGGCCCTCGCGCAAATGCGCACCTTTGCCGAGAACCTCACCAGCATGACCGCGCGCGACAGTTCCATTTCGATTGCATTCAAGAACATCGAGAAAATCAGCACCGATTTATCGAGCAACGACAAGATCCAGCTGACGTTGCAAAACTTTCGCGAGTCATCCGATAAGTTGAAAGCGATCCTGGCCGACCTCAGTCGACTGGGTCCGAACCTCAAAGAGAGCGGCGCGAATATCAAGGACCTGACCGAAACACTGAAGACAGAACCGTGGCGCCTGATCTGGCCGAGCACGAAAAAATATCCGGAAGCTCAGAAGCCAAGGGGTGCCGCGACCGCCGAAAAACAATCTCCGAACCCGCAACGCCGCGCTGCCCCCACTCCGCCGTCCCGAGCCCGTTGAGAAATTGAGGGACGAGCCAACTGCGTGTCATCGCGAGCCGCCCTACGCGCCGTAGCTCTTGGTGAATTTCTTGCGCGATTCGGGTTCGGCTTCCGGAATCTCGGGGGCGTCGCTCTTTTCCCCGGGAGCCGATGCCGTGGACGCTGAGGCCTCAGTTTCAGGCGCTGCTTCCGTTGAAGCAGCCGGACTTTCCTTCCGCGACTGCTGCGAGACTTCCACAAACGCCATTTGGAGATTCGAAATCGTGCTCCGAAGCACCGCCGCTTCTTCGTTCGTCAGGTTGCCCCGGGTCTTCTCCTGGATCATGGCCAGCTGATCGATGAAGATTTTCGCCAACTCCAGGTTAACCTCCCCTTTCCCGGTCTGGGGATTTGGAATCTGGCCGAGAAAGAGGGCGGCGTTTTGCGCCTGCATCATGACGAATTCAATGAAACGCTGCGAAAGTTCTCCTGATTGCGTGCTGGTTTGGACTTCGGCCATAACTTAGTTCCCTTTCTTCGGTTGATCTGGTGGTCGCACGATCGCGAGCACGTAAGGCTGTTTCTGAAAATATTTCTGAGCAACGCGCTTCACCTCCGCCAGGGTAACGGCTTCCACCTCGTGCTCGAGCCTCTGGTAATGAGCGAAGCCGAGCCCATAGAGCTCATCGAGCGCCGTCATGTATCCGAAGGAATCGTTGCTTTGATTGGCGATCTGCATTTGCCCGATCAATTTCTTCTTCGCGCGACTCAGCTCGTCCATCGTCAGGCCTTCCAAGGCCAGTTGGTTGATCTCGTCGAGCAGTTCCGCTTTCACCCGGTCGATCTTTTGCGGATCCGTCCCGAGATAAAACAGGAACAGTCCCGGAACAAGTCCCTGCATCTGGCTGGCACCCACATAATAGGCCAGACCCATTTGCTCGCGGATTCGAATGAAAAATCGCGAACCCAAGTCGCTGCTGGCTTCATCAATTAACTCCAGGGCATAACGATCCGGGCTGAACATGTCCACGCCGCGATAACCGACCATGATCACACCCTGGGCCTTGTCTTTCAGACTTTCCGCGGTGGCGTTTTGGGTCAAAGGGAGCGGCTCCGGGGGATCGGACAGCGCAAGTTGTCCCGGATTCAGGCCGGCGAGCGCTCCCTCGAAAATCTGTCTTACTTCCGCGGTCTTCACATCGCCAAAAACGGAAATGACACCGTTCTTCGCGACGAGATAGCGATCTCTGAAATCGAGCAGATCTTTTTGAGTCAACCTCGAAACCGACTCAATCGAGCCTTTACTCCGAAGTGAATAGGGATGCCCGGGAAAAAGGGCTTCGCGCAAAATATTGCGAGCGACGGTCGTCAATTGCTCTTCGTCTTCCTTGATTCCAGCGATCTGGACCTCCTTTTCGCGCGCGATCGCCTTCCCCGGCATGGTCGCATTGAGCAAAACATCGGAGAAAAGCTCCGCGCCCATCTTGAAATCCGGCTGCGTGATCTCGAGCGAGATGCTGAAACTATTATTGCCGGCGTCACTGCCGATGCTGCCGCCGACGGCTTCGATCTCATCTGAAATTTGTTCCGCTGTCCGCGTTTTCGTACCTTTGAGCAACACCTTGGCCATCAGGCGCGTGAGGCCATTCGTCTGCGAGGTCTCAGCCAGAAGGCCGCCGCGAAAAACCGCGACCAGCGAAACCAGCGGCAGCCGGGGATCTTCTCGAACCACGAGTCGCATTCCGTTCGACAGCTCGATTTTTTGAATCTCTCCCGCCGCGATCGGACGCCCCCCTTCGATCGTGGCCGAATGAGCGGCCTTCGGATTGAGTGAAACGATCGTGAGATTGTCGATCCTCAGGTACCGGTGTGCGACGCGACGAATGTCCTCCGGGGTGATTTTTTGGACGGCCGCGAGATAATCTCGCGTGAAATTGAGATTCCGCGTCAGAAACCAGTTAGAGCCCAGGTCCGAGGCCTGGCCGCGCATCGTCGTGAGCGATCCAAGGTGATGACTAAGGGAAATCTTCTGGGATTTGGCGAGTTCGTCTGGCGCGACGCCCGCCTGCCTCACCTCGTCCAGGACCTTGAGGATGAGCTCCTGGGTTGCTTCGCGTTTAGCCGGATCAACCGTCGCGTCGATCCCGAGCAATCCCGGGTCACCCGGGGTATAGGAAAACGCCGCAACGCCAAAGGCAAGTCCAGCATCTTCGCGCACCCGCCGATAGAGGCGAGAACTGCGGCCATCCCCGAGAATCGTGGAAAGAAGATCGAGCGCCGGAACATCGGGATGTGTGATTTCGGGAATGTGCCACGCGAGCGAGAGCCGGGTCAGCTCTGTCGCAAATTCCTGGTGAACGACGCGCTCCCCCAGTTGCGGCGGCTCGGTCGGGATGTAAACCGGCTTGAGCGACTTCGCCGGGTAATCCTTGAAGAAGGCACCCAGCTGTTGGTAGACCGCTTCCGCCTCGATATCGCCCACCACGATGAACGTGAGATTGTTTGGGACGTAGCGCGCCCGATAGTATGCCATTACGTCCTCCTGGGTAAGCTGGTTAAAGATATCCAACTGCCCGATCACCGGCAGCCGGTAGGGATGGCGCTGATACGCGGTCGCGAAAAGTAATTGGCCCGCCATCCGGTCCGGATCATCCGCGCCCATGGCGAATTCACGCCGAATCACTTCCTGTTCCTTCGCGTATTCCTCCGGCGGAAGAGTCGAATTCATCATCACGTCCGACAAGACCTCCAGGGCGACACCAGCGCCGGCTCTCGGGACATCGATCCAGTAAACCGTCCGATCGAAGGACGTATACGCATTGATGTAGCCGCCCACGTCCTGGATTTTTTGCGCGATCCCACTTGCCGCCCGCGACTTCGTTCCCTTGAAAAGCATGTGCTCGAGGATGTGCGACATGCCAGCGCCAAGATGCTCGTCCTCATCGATACTGCCCGTGCCGCACCACGCCTGCACGCTGACCACCGGCGCACTACGATCCTCCAGCGCAATGACAGTAAGTCCGTTGGGCAGAACCCGCTTTTGCGCGGAGGTGGGCGGAAAGCTTATGCCCGCAGCGTTGTCGGACGGAGCGGCTCTAAAATGGGCAGGAAACATGGCGGGCGAGGTCGAGCGTCGGGCGAGGCGCGGCTCGATTCACGAGAGTTTGGGCGCGGGCAGCCCAAGCGGAACGTCTGAGAGAGAAGGCTTGTCGGGCTCGAACGGTTTGACAAAAGCCTCGTGGAAATCAAAAACGTTCTTAAAATCATTGATCGAATCTTCTTCGGTTTTTCCGAAAATGCCGGCGCCGATCAGATTGAAGACCATGTGTCCAATGTCTTCGCAAGAACGAACGCCCCAGTACGACAGAACCGTCACCACCATCGGTCCAAATTCCTTCAAAGCATACTGCCGCACACCCTCGAGGAGTTCAGGGCCAGCAACGTGGCGGACCGAGGCGCCTTTTGCTTTCTTTTGCTGCTTGGTGGTGTAATCGAGCGCATCCCGCAGAAAAACGTACGCATCACAGTGATAGCGTGGGTCTGTGGCGACGATCGAATCAAGCGCTTCGGCGAATCCTATTTTTTGCATGCTGGGACGCTCACTTGCGAGCGTCGCCTACGATAAGCAACAACACTCGCGCGAGCAACTGTTGACGCAGACAGAACGCAAGAGAAGCCAGAGCCCTGGCGCGATTGGCGCCAGGGCATTCCGCCGGTAAAGACCTAAATATCGTTGCTGGAGCCGGCCTACTGACAGGACGCTCCCGTGATGGAAATGGTGTCAACGCGCCATCCCGGTGCCGCCACCGCTTCGTCCGATCCAAACCGGAATCGCAGCGTGATCGCTTGTCCGACCACGTTGGGTCCCAGGTTTATCACCGTATTGATGTAGCCACCTGACATCCCACTCCACGCCATCCGCCCCGCCAGCGGGTTGTTGGCCGAGCCGTCGATCTCCCCAGTGTAGCATCC
>Ga0209048_10001392_pt1 | contig 25051 bp, 17 predicted proteins | sample FrelakmetCRP12CR_FD_187146 | JGI IMG/M metagenome (GOLD analysis project Ga0209048, IMG submission 187146) | Freshwater lake sediment microbial communities from the University of Notre Dame, USA, for methane emissions studies - CRP12 CR (SPAdes)... | ecosystem: Environmental > Aquatic >... | reverse complement strand
GCACACCGACCACGCCTGGCCACGGCTTCCGCGCGCGCCTTTACGGCCTCCGCGTCGCCGAGGTAGCGGCTCGCCACCGGCTTGAGTTTCGCATCGAGCTCGTAGAGCAGCGGCACGCCGGTCGGGATGTTCAGTTCGACGATGGCCGCATCCGACATCTCATCGAGCATCTTCACGAGTGCACGCAGGCTGTTGCCGTGGGCGGCCACCAGCACGTTGCGGCCGGCCATCAGCTGCGGCGCGATGCGCGCGTTCCAGAAGGGCAGGACCCGCGCGAGGGTGTCCTTGAGCGACTCGCATGCCGGCAGCTCGCCCGCCGGCACGCCGGCGTAGCGGCGGTCGAATCGGGGGTGCAGCGGGTCGGACGCGCTGAGCGGCGGAGGCGGGATGTCGTAGCTGCGACGCCAGATCTTGACCTGCTCGGCGCCGTGCTTCTCTACGGTCTGCGTCTTGTTCAGGCCCTGCAGCGCCCCGTAGTGGCGCTCGTTCAAGCGCCAGGTGCGCTCCACGGGCAGCCACATAAGGTCCATCTCGTCGAGAGCAATCCACAGGGTCCGGATCGCGCGCTTCAGCACCGAGGTGAAGGCGATGTCGAAGGCGATGCCCTCGGCCTTGAGCAGCCGCCCGGCTTCCAATGCCTCCTGACGGCCCTGGTCGGAGAGATCGATGTCGATCCAGCCGGTGAAGAGGTTCTCGAGGTTCCAGATGCTCTGGCCGTGGCGCAGGAGTAGGAGTTTTCCGGTGCTCATGTCGGTGACTTCAGGGAGGGGGTCCGTTCCTTATAGCAACCCCTGCCAGTCCAAACCAGACCGGAAAATTCGCGTTTCCGCTGCGGGCCGCGCGGCGCGAGCGGGCCTGCGCCGAGGCCTCAGCGATGCTCGCGAGGGGCCCGCGCGTCAGCCCTCGGTGCCGACCAGCTGCCGCACCGCCTGCAGCGCGACCGACAGCGAGGCGAAGTCGACTCCGACCTGCTGCGAGCGGATGTCGTTCAGCACGCCGCGCGCATGCGCCGCGGCTGCGTCGTGGGCCTGCAGCCAGCGAGCGACCGCCTTGTCCGGGTCGCGTTCCCGCGACTCCTCGAGGACGCGCTGTGCGAGCCCGCGGTGGAGGAGGTAGAGCGCCTCGCGCAGGCTGCCGCGCGCCACCGCGTGCCAGTGACCCTTGACGTCGAGCGCCTCGACGCGGCTGCGCAGCCAGTCGAGGCCGAATTCCGCACCGATGGCGAAGTAGGCGCGGGCGGCGGCCTCGACCGTCAGCCTGGCGTTGGCGGCAAGCTCGACGATGTCCGGTGCGCACTGCAGGGGCGAGCAGGCCGCCACTCCGCGGGCCAGCTCGAGCGGGACGCCGGCGCCCGCCAGTTCGGCGCAGCGCGCTTCGAACGCCTCGAACTCCACCCCGCGTAGCCACTGCGCCGGTGCGCCGGCGAGCTCGCGGATCCCGGGCCGCAGACGGCCCACCTGCGTTTCGATCCCGAGCGCGGAGCGATGCCGCTGGATGAGCCAGTAGGTGACCTGGCGGATGAGCGCGACGGTGTCCTGCATCATGGCGTACTGCGTCGCGGCAGACACCTGGTTGTCGAGCGTCTCGACCGCCGTCCACAGCTCCCGGACATCGAAGGACTCACGGGCGATCGAATAGGCGCGGGCCACGGTCGCTGCGTCTACACCGGTGTCCTGCTGCACCCGGTGCACGAAGGTGGGGCCCATGCGGTTCACGATGCTGTTCGTAGTCGCCGTGACGATGATCTCGCGCTTCAGCCGGTGGTGGCCGAGCAGCGCCTCATAGCGCCGGGAGAGGCGCGGCGGGAAGTAGCGGCCGAGTTCCTGGGACAGGTACGGGTCCTCGGGCACGTCGGACTGGATCAGCTGCTGGCTCAAGGCGATCTTGGCGTAGCTCAGCACCATGGCCAGCTCGGGACGGACGAGGCCCTGGCCGGAGCGCCGGCGCTCTTCGATCTCCTCCGCGCTCGGCAGAAACTCGAGCGCGCGGTCCAGGACGCCCTCGAGTTCGAGCGAGCGGATGAAGTGCGCGTGCTCGCCCAGGCGCTCCGCTGCAGTCGCGTGCATCAGGCTGATCGCCTGGCTCTGCAGGTAGTTGTCGCGCAGCACGAGTGCACCGACGTCGTCGGTCATGGTGGCGAGCAGGCGGTTGCGCGCCGCGTTCGTGAGGCGTGTCCGCTCCTGCACGGTCTTCAGCAGAATCTTGATGTTGACCTCGTGGTCGGAACAGTCGACGCCGCCTGAATTGTCGACGAAGTCCGTGTTCATGCGCCCGCCGCGCAGCGAGAACTCGATGCGCCCGAGTTGCGAGAAGCCGAGATTGCCGCCTTCACCGACGACCTTGCAGCGCAGGTCGCGGCCGTCCACGCGTACCGCGTCGTTGGTGCGGTCGCCGACGGCGGAGTTCGCCTCCCAGGAGGCCTTGACGTAGGTGCCGATGCCGCCGTTCCACAACAGGTCGACGGGCAGCGTGAGAATGGAGCGGATGATCTGCTGCGGGGTCGCCTTGGGTGAGTCGATGCCCAACATCGCGCGGGCCTGCGGGCTCAACGCGATCTCCTTGGCGTCGCGCGGGAACACGCCGCCGCCTTTGGAGATCAGCTGCGTGTCGTAGTTGCTCCACGACGAGCGCTGCAGGTCGAACAGGCGCGTGCGCTCCCTGAAGCTCGTCTGCGGGTCCGGCTCCGGGTCGAGGAAGATGTGCTGGTGGTTGAAGGCGGCGAGCAGGCGGATGTGCTTTGACAGCAGCATGCCGTTGCCGAAGACGTCGCCCGCCATGTCGCCGATGCCAGCGACGGTGAAGTCCTGCGTCTGGATGTTGACGCCGAATTCCCGGAAGTGGCGCTGCACGCAGGTCCACGCGCCCTTGGCAGTGATCCCCATCTTCTTGTGGTCGTAGCCGGCGGAGCCGCCCGAGGCGAACGCGTCGCCGAGCCAGAAGCCGTACTCTGCAGCGAGCGAGTTGGCGGTGTCGGAGAACGTCGCCGTGCCCTTGTCGGCGGCGACCACGAGGTAGGGGTCGTCCGGGTCGTAGCGCACGGTGTCTTGCGGGGCGACGACCGTGCTGCCCCTGACGTTGTCGGTCAGGCCGAGGAGGCCGCGGATGAAGATCCGGTAGCACTCGACGCCTTCGCGCTGCACCTCCTCGCGCCCGCCGCGCGGCATCTGCTTCGGCACGAAGCCGCCCTTGGCGCCAACCGGGACGATCAGCGTGTTCTTGACGTTCTGCGCCTTCATCAGGCCGAGGATCTCGGTGCGGAAGTCCTCGCGGCGGTCCGACCAGCGGATGCCGCCGCGCGCGACCTTGCCCATTCGCAGGTGCACGCCCTCGACGCGCGGCGAGTACACCCAGATCTCGAACATCGGACGCGGCTTCGGCAACTCCGGCAGGCTGTGCGGGTCGAGCTTGAGAGAGAGGTAGTTCTTCGGGCGGCCGTCGGTGCCGCGCTGGTAATGGTTCGTGCGCAGCGTGGCGAGGATCACCGCGTGGAACGCGCGCAGGATGCGGTCGTCGTCGGGGCTCGTGACCTGCTCGAGGGCCTCGTCGATGTCGCGACCGAGCGCGCGAAGCTGGCCCGTCCGGGTCGAAGCCTTCAGCGAGGGGTCGAAACGCGACTCGAAGGTCCAGGCCAGCCGTGCGGCAATCTCGGGGTGGCGCGCCAGGACGGACTCCATGTAGCGCTGGCTGAACGGGATGCCGGTCTGCAGCAGGTAGCGGCAGACCGCCCGCAGCACCAGGGCCTGCCGCCAGGCGAGGCCGGCGGCGAGCACGAGCCGGTTGAAGCCGTCGCTTTCCGCCGCTCCGTTCCACACCGCAAAGAATGCCTCGGCGAAGCGCTCGCCCGCCTGTCGCGGATCGAGCTCGCGGCCGCCGGCGTGCGTGACCTCGAGGTCCTGGATCCACAGCCCCTGCGCCGAGCCGTCGGCGATGCGGTATGGGCGCTCGTTCAGGATGCGCAGGTCGAAATTCTCGAGCAGCGGCAGCAGGTCCGACATCGCCAGCGGTTCGCCCCGTCGGTACAGGCGCAGATGCAGAGCCTTGCGCGAGGGGTCGCCACGGCGCAGCTTCAGCCCGAGCGCCGGAGCACTGGGCGGCAGGGCCAGCAGCTCACGCAGGTCTTCGAGCGCCTCGGCCGGCTGGACGTCCTCCTGGTAGGCGAAGGGAAACGCCATGCGGAAGCGGTTCGCCAGCGCGTCGGCCTGCTCCGCCGGGAAGTGTGCCGTGAGCTCGGCACGCACCTGGTCCGACCAGTTGCGCAGCGCCTCGGTGATGCGCCCCTCGATGCGCGCGGTGTCGGCCGGTGCCTCGCGTTGCGGGTCGGTGCGCACCAGCGTCTGCAGTCGGGCGAGCGCGGACTCCGAGATCTGCACCTGGGACTCGAGCGCGACGCCCGCCAGCTCCTGGAGCAGGATCTGCTCGATGCGCTCGCGCGCCTGCGTGTTGTAGCGGTCGCGGGGGACGTACAGCAGGCACGAGTAGAACCGGCGATAGGGGTCGCGGCGGGCGAAGAGTCGCACGCGACGGCGCTCGTAGAGGTTGACGATGCCGCGGCAGGTGCGCACCAGCTCCGCGACGCTGGCCTGGAACAGCTCGTCGCGCGGGTGGGCCTCGAGCACGTGCATGAGCGCCTTGCCATCGTGGCTGACGGCGGCGACGCCGATGTGGTCGATCACGCGCTGCACCTTGTGGCGTAGCAGCGGGATCTCGCGCGGGCTGGTGCTGTAGGTGCTGGAGGTGAACAGGCCGATGAACCGCCGCTCGCCGGTCACGCGGCCGCGCGCGTCGAACACCTTGATGCCGACGTAGTCGAGGTAGGTCGCACGGTGCACCGTCGAGATGGAATTCGCCTTCGTCACCACCGTCAGGACGGGCTCACGGGCCTTGCGCTGCAGTTCGCCCTTCAGCTGCGTCGGCCGGGGCCGCGGACGGCCCTGACCGCCGCGCAGCAGGCCGAGACCCGAGCGCGGCACCGCGACCAGCCGGTCGGCGCCACGGCTGCGCTCGAGGCGGTACTCGCGGTAGCCGAGGAAGGTGAAGTGATTGTCGGCGAGCCACTCGAGGAACTCGCTGGCCTCCGCGGCTTCGCCGCGCGGCACGCCGGGTTCCTCTGCCACGACGCTGCGCGCAATCGCCCGGGCGCGGACTCGCATCGCCGCCCAGTCGGCGACCGCGACGCGCACGTCATCGAGCATGGCAAGGATCTTGGCGCGCAGCTCGGCGAGGCGCGCGGGGTCGCTCGTGCGGTGCACGACGATGTGCTGCCAGGATTCGGCACGGCCGCCGCCCGTGTCGTCGCCGATCTGCTGGAGTCGTCCGCGCCCGTCGCGTTTCGCCCGCAGCACCGGGTGGACCATGAACTCGACGGCCAGCCCGCACTCGTTCAGGACGATCGCCAGCGAGTCGACGAGGAACGGCATGTCGTCGGTGACGATCTCGACGCAGGTGCCGGACGACTGCCAACCGTCCGCCTCCACGGCCGGATTGAAGACCCGCACCAGCGGGCGACCCGGCGGGCGGTTCGTGCCGAAGCGCAGGTGGCTCGCCGCCGCCGTGGCCAGTGTGGCGCGGTCCGAGGCCCGCAGGTCATCCTCGTCAACGCCGCGGTAGTACGCTTCAACGAACGGCGTCAGCGGCACGGGTCGGCCGCTGCCGCGCAGCGCCCGCGCGCTGCGCGCAATGTCGTCGATGAGGTGCTGGCGTGCGAGCGGTATCGTTCCTGGCATGTTCTTATCCTGTTGACCGCGGCCCGGGCAGGGCCCTCATCATAGTCGAGCTCGGCGCCGCGGTACCTTAGCGCCGCCGGCGCTTGTGCCCGACATGGTCGCGGCGCAGGCGCGAGGCGATGGCGTCGGCACGCACCGTGAGCTGGTCCAGGCTGTCATCGAGCGCGGTCCGGGACCGCGGATCGAGGGCCTCGAGCAGGGTGCGCTCGTACTCGAGCGCGAGTGGCGCCACTTCCCGGTAGACGGCGGCTCCGGCCGCCGATACCTGCAGCACCGAGCGACGCCGGTCTTCGCTCGCCACCGCGCGACGCAGCCGCCCCGCGCGCAGAAGCCGGTTGACGGCGCGACTCACGGCCACGGCGTCCATGCGCGTCTTCGCGGCGACCTCGCGTGCCGACAGTCCCGGGTAGCGGCTCAGCACGGCGATCACGCGCCACTCGGGAATGGAGAGCCCGAAGCGGTCCTGGTAGGCCGCCGCGATCGCGGAGCTGAGGACGTTGGCGAGAACCGAGAGGCGGTACGGCAGGAAGCGCTCGAGGTCGATGACCGGGGATTCCACGTTGCGCCCTTGACCGGCGGCAGGCCGGAACAGTTGCGAGTGTAACGATTGTGCCCCTGGCGGCGCCAGCGCTCACGGGCGATGGGGGTGGGAGAGGTACTCGTGGGTCTGCATCTCCGCGATCCGGCTGCGGGTGCGCTCGAACTCGAAGGCCAGCCGTTCGCCCCGGTACAGCTCCTCGGGCCGCACCGCGGCGGATAGCACCAGCTTGACACTGCGGTCGTAGAACTCGTCCACCAGCGCGATGAACCGCCGCGCCTGGTCCTCCAGCGTCGCGTCGAACTGCGGCACGTCCGAGACCAGCACCGTGTGGAAGTCGCGCGCGATTTCAACGTAGTCGGCCTGGCTGCGCGGCCCGTCGCAGATGGAGGCGAAGTCGAACCAGATGACGTCGCTCGTGCTCGCCCGAAACGCGATCGGTCGGCTCTCGACCTCGAGGCTGCCTGCGCGCAGCCCCGGATCGCCCGCAATTGCCGCGAAGCGCTCCGCCATCGCGGCGCCGGTGCGCGGATCGCGTGCCTCCAAGTAGAGCGGCGCCCTCTCGAGCTGCCGCAGGCGGTAATCCTGTCCGGCCTCCACGTTCACGAGCTCGGCGTGCCGCTCGATGAGCGCGATGGCCGGCAGGAACCGGCTGCGCTGCAGGCCGTCGCGATACAGCTCCTGCGGCGGCGCATTCGAGGTGAACACTAGGGTCGTGCCGCTGCGGATCAGCCCTTCGAACAGGCCCGAGAGCAGCATGGCATCGGCGATGTCGCTCACGAACAGTTCGTCGAGGCACAGCACCCGCGCCTGCCCGGCCATCTCCGCGGCGATCCCCGCCAGCGGCTCGCGCGTGTCACGCAGCCCCGCGAGCCGGCCGTGCACGTCCTTCATGAAGCGGTGGAAGTGCTCGCGCCGCGAGGGGACGCGCAACTGCGAGTGGAACAAGTCCATCAGGAAGGTCTTGCCGCGGCCGACACCGCCCCATAGATAGAGGCCGCGCTCAGCCCGGCGGGGGCGAACCCGTCCGATCCGCCGCGCCAGCGAGCCGAGCAGCCCGGCCTGCGCGTACTCGGCGCCGTGCAGCCGCTCGAGCAGCTCGCCGAGGCGCGCGATCGCACGCTTCTGCGCGGCGTCGGCGCGGTAGCCGTGACGGGCCAGAGAGTCCCGGTAGGCGCGCTCGAGATCCGGTGACGCGCGGGGCATCGACGGGCTTCAGGAGGCGAGTTCCGGACGGTTGCGGAAATGCTCGAGCGCCTCCGGGTTCGCGAGCGCGTCCGTGTTCTTCACCGGGCGGCCGTGAATCACATTGCGCACGGCGAGCTCGACGATCTTGCCGCTGATGGTCCGGGGAATGTCGGGGACGGCGACGATACGCGCCGGCACGTGGCGCGGCGTGGCGTTGGCGCGGATCACGTCGCGGATCTTCTTCTCGAGTGCCGCATCCAGCAAGACTCCGGGCCGCAGCCGCACGAACAGCACGACACGCACATCGTTGTCCCAGTCCTGGCCGACCGCGAGGCTCTCGAGGATCTCCTCGAGCTTCTCCACCTGGCGGTAGATCTCGGCCGTACCGATGCGCACGCCCCCCGGGTTGAGCACGGCGTCGGAGCGGCCGAGGATCACGAGCCCGCCGTGCTCGGTGAGGATCGCGAAGTCACCGTGGCACCACACGCCCGGGAAGCGCTCGAAGTAAGCGGCGCGGTACTTGGCGCCGTCCGGATCGTTCCAGAAGCCGATTGGCATCGACGGGAACGGCGAGGTGCAGACGAGTTCGCCCTGCTGGCCCTGCACCGCGCGGCCTTCGTCGTCAAACACCTGCACGTTCATGCCGAGTCCGCGGCACTGCAGTTCGCCGCGATAGACGGGCAGCAGCGGGCTGCCGAGCGCGAAGCACGAGACGATGTCCGTGCCGCCGGAGATCGACGACAACTGGACCCGCGCACCGATGGCGTCGTGCACGAAATCGTACTGCTCGTGGGCGAGCGGCGAGCCGGTGGACAGCAGCAGTCGCAGCGTCGGGTTCGGCGCACTCTCCGCCGGCCCGTACCCGGTCTTCTCGAGGGCGGCGAGGTACTTGGCACTGGTGCCGAACACCGCCACGCCTTCCTCGGCGGCCATGCGCCAGAGAACGCCCGCATCCGGGTGGAAGGGCGACCCGTCGTAGAGCACGATGGTCGCCTGTGACGCGAGCGCGCTCGCGAGCCAGTTCCACATCATCCAGCCGCAGGTCGTGAAGAAGAACAGCCGCTCGCCAGGCTTCAGGTCGCAGTGCAGCTGGTGCTCCTTGACGTGCTGCAGCAGCGTGCCGCCGGCGCCGTGCACGATGCACTTGGGTGTTCCCGTGGTGCCGGAGGAGTAGAGGATGTAGAGCGGGTGGTCGAAGGGCAGGCGCTCGAAGCGCAGCGGTGCGCCGGCGCTGCCGAAGGCGGCGAACGGCGTCGCCCGCGGCAGGCCGCCGGTGACGGGCTCGCGCGCGACGTTCGACACGACCACGACCTGCTGCACGCCGTTGAGCCGATCCAGGATGCCCGCCACCCGCTCGAGCGAGTCGACCACCTTGCCGTTGTAGAGATACCCGTCCGCCGTGAACAGCACCTTGGGCGCGATCTGGCCGAAGCGGTCGAGCACGCCGGCGACTCCGAAGTCCGGCGAGCATGACGACCAGGTGGCGCCGAGGCTCGCCGTCGCGAGCATCGCGATCACCGTCTCAGGGAGGTTCGGCAGGAACCCGGCCACGCGGTCGCCGGGCACGACGCCGACGCGGCGCAGGCCGTCGGCGATGCGCGCCGTCTCGGCGGCGAGTTCGTCCCAACTCAGCGTGCGGCGGTTGCCGCGCTCATCGCGAGAGATGATCGCGGTCTCAGCGCCGCGACGCCGCAGCAGGTTCTCGGCGAAGTTGAGGCGCGCGCCCTCGAACCAGCGGGCCCCGGGCATGAGGTGGGCATCCCGCAGCACCGGCCCCGGACCCCGCTCGGCGATCAGGCCGGAGTGCTCGAAGAGCGCGCCCCAGAATGCCGCCGGATCGCGCACGGACCACTCCCAGAGGCCGGCGTAGTCGCCCGCCGGAGCGCCACTGTGCCGGGCCTCGGCGGCGAAGCGCGTCAGGTTCGCCGCCGCGATAGCGGACGGATCCGGCCTCCAGATGGGTCCTTGGTCGGTCAATGTCAATTCCTCGGGCGGTCCATCGGCCCGCGCCGATCCGCCCGCCGGGCTCGATGCGTGACTCTATCCCGCCGCAGCGGTGCGCACCATCGCCGCGGCCACGAGTTCCGCGACGTCGCGCGAGACGACGGCCTCTTCGGCCCCGACGGTCTTGAGCCCGTCGCCGACCATCACCGCGCAGTAGGGGCAGGCGGTTGCAATCACCTTCGGTGCCAGGGGCAGCCCCTGCTGGACGCGGGTCACGTTGATGCGCTGGCCGATGCGCTCCTCCATCCACATGCGCGCGCCGCCGGCGCCGCAGCACATCGCCTTCTCCCGCTGCAGCGGGAACTCGAGCGGGGCGTCCTTGGCGAGGCGGGCCAGCACCGCCCGCGGCGCTTCGTACTCCTCGTTGTGGCGTCCGAGGTAGCACGGGTCGTGGAACAGCACCCGATCGAACTGCGGCGTGACCTCGAGGCGCCGCTCCGCGAGCAGCCGTGCGATCAGCTGCGTGTGGTGCACCACTTCCCAGTGGCCGCCGAAGGCGGGGTAGTCGTTGCGCAGGGAGTTGAAGGCGTGGGGATCGCAGGTGACGATGCGCTTCGCGCCCAGGCCGTTCAGCGTCTCGACCAGCGTCGTGGCGAGTTGCTGGAACAGCATCTCGTTGCCCGCGCGGCGCACGCACTCGCCGGTCGAGGGCTCGAGCGGCCCAAGAATCGCGAAGCTCACGCCCGCCTGCCGCAGCACTTCGACGAACGCCTTGGCGATCTTCTGGCCGCGGTTGTCGAAGGACTCCATGGAGCCCACGTAGAACAGCCAGGCGACCTTCGCCATTTCCTCGGCGCTGCTGACCACGGCCACGTCGAGGTTGCGCGCCCAGTCGGCCCGCGTGTCGGCCGGCAGGCCCCAGGGGTTGGACTGGACTTCGTAGGCATGGAAGACGCTCTTCAGCTCGTGCGGGAACTCCCCGTCCATCATCACGCGGTGCTGCCGCATCCGCAGGAAGCGCGGGATGTGCTCCAGCTCGATCGGGCAGGCGGCCTCGCAGTAGCCGCAGGTCGTGCACGCCCACAGCGCATCCTCGCTGACGACAGTGCCGACGAGCGGCGGCAGCGCCGCTGCCGCCTCGCCGCCGGCGAGGATCGCCGCGCGCTGCTCGAGCAGGTGATGCTTGAGGCCGTCGTTGATCCACTTCATCGACAGCGGCTTGCCGGTGAGGAAGGTGGGGCAGGCATCCTTGCAGCGCCCGCACTCCGTGCAGGTGAAGGTGTCGAACGCTTCCTTCCACGTGAGGTCTGCGGCCGTGCGCGCTCCGACCTTCATCTCCGCGGCGTCCGCCGAATCGTCCATCAGCTTCGACAGGTCGATCCCGGGCACCTCGTTCGCGGGGCGGCCGCGGCGGAAGAACAGGGCCGGCAGCGCCGTGACGATGTGGAAGTGCTCGCCCGCCGGCAGCAGCACCAGGAACGAGAAGACCGTGAACATCTGCACCCAGTAGGACAGGTGCGCGCCGGCGGCGAGCGCCGGTGCCGGCCAGCCTGAGAGCTGCACGGCGAGCCAGTTGCCGAGCGGGGCGAAACCGCGCTCGTGGGCGATGGCGGGTACGGTCGCGGAAAACTGCGCGAAGCGGAAGCCGTCGAAGGCGATGTCCGTGACCATGATGATCGTGATCAGCGTGAGCACGAGCAGGCCTTCCTTGTTCGGCTCGAGCCGTGCGGGCTTCAGCAGCAGCCGGCGGTAGAGGGCGTAGCCCACCGCCAGCAGCACGCCGACCTCGACCAGGTCCTTCCAGGTGGCGAACAGGCCGCCCAGCAGGCCGGAGAAAGCGTAGGTCTCGTGATAGCCGATCACGAGCAGCTGGAGCTTGCGCACCAGCAGGGAGACGAAGCCGAGGAAGATGACCGTGTGCATGACGCCCGGCTTCCACTCGCGGCGGATCATGCGCTGCTGCAGCAGCCCGTTGACGAGCACGCTCGTCAGGCGCTCGACCGGGTGGTCCCAGCGGACCTCCGGCTGCAAGGCCGCGACGATGGCCAGCTTGCGTACGCAGAGCGCCCCGAAGGCGACCAGCGAGGCGAGCAGGAGCAGTGTGATTGCGATCGGACTCATCGGCGACCTCTTCATGGTGGCCAATCGACGCGGGCCGAACGCGAATATCACAATGGCTGGACCAATGTACAATTCGGAGATTCACGTCGGGCCAGGGCCCGAGGCTGGGAGGTTTCCGTAAATGCAGCGCGAATCGATGGAGTTTGACGTCGTGGTGGTTGGCGGCGGGCCGGCGGGCCTGGCCGCGGCCATCCGCCTGAAGCAGCTCGCGGCCCAGTCCGGCAGCGAAATCAGCGTCTGTCTGCTGGAGAAGGGCGCCGAGATCGGCGCGCACGTCATTTCCGGCGCGGTCATCGACCCGATCGCGATTCACGAGCTGTATCCGGACTGGCAGGCGCGCGGCGCGCCGCTCGACACGCCGGTCACCGACGACCGCTTCCTGCTGCTGACGGCCGAGAAGGCGCACCGCATCCCGAACCGGCTGCTGCCGCCGCTCATGAACAACCACGGCATGTACATCTCGAGCCTCGGCGACGTCTGCCGCTGGCTCGGGCAGCGCGCGGAGGAACTCGGCGTCGAGGTCTTCCCGGGCTTCCCGGCCGCGGAGGTGCTCTACACCGCGACGGGCGCCGTGGCCGGCGTCGCCACCGGGGACATGGGCATCGGCAAGAACGGCGAGCCGAAGGATGCCTACCAGCCGGGGATGGAGCTGCGGGCCAAGTACACGCTGTTCGCCGAGGGCTGCCGCGGCTCGCTATCCCAGCAGCTGATGACGAAGTTCAAGCTGCGCGACGGGGTCGACCCGCAGGTCTACGGCATCGGCATCAAGGAACTCTGGCAGGTGCCGAAGGCGCAGCACCAGCGCGGGCTCGTCATCCACAGCCAGGGCTGGCCGCTAACGAACGAGGTCGGCGGCGGCTCTTTCCTCTACCACTTCGGCGAGGACCTGATCTCGGTCGGCTTCGTCGTGCACCTGAGCTACGCGAACCCGCACCTCTCGCCGTTTGAGGAGATGCAGCGGTTCAAGACCCACCCGGCGATCCGCGGCCATCTCGCCGGCGGCAAGCGCATCGGCTACGGCGCGCGCGCGATCAACGAGGGCGGCCTGCAGTCGGTGCCGAAGCTCGCCTTCCCGGGCGGCGCCCTCGTCGGCTGCGGCGCCGGGTTCGTGAATCTGCCCCGCATCAAGGGCTCACACAACGCGATGAAGACCGGCATGCTGGCGGCGGAGGCGGCATTCGCAGCCTTGAACGAGGGACGCGCCAACGACGAGTTGACCGCGTACCCGGAGGCGTTCCGCAGCTCCTGGGCCTACAAGGACCTGCACAAGGTCCGCAACGTGAAGCCGGGGCTGAAGTGGGGCCTGTGGCCGGGTACGGTGCACGGCGGGCTGCACATGTGGCTGAACGACCTGGGGCTCGGCTCATTGGTCGGCTGGACGCTCCACCATGGCAAGGCCGACCACGAGTGCATTGAGCCCGCGGCGTCGATGCAGCGCATCGACTACCCGAAGCCGGACGGCGCGCTGACCTTCGACCGCAACGCCTCAGTCTACCTCGCCGCGACCAACCACCAGGAGGACCAGCCGGTCCACCTGCGGCTGCGCGACCCCGCCGTGCCGGTGGCGCACAACCTGGCGCGGTACGACGGCCCCGAGAGTCGCTACTGCCCGGCGGGCGTCTATGAATTCGTCGACACCGAAGGCGGCGGCAAGCGCCTGCAGATCAACGCGCAGAACTGCGTCCACTGCAAGACCTGCGACATCAAAGACCCGCGGCAGAACATCCAATGGGTTACGCCGGAGGGCGGCGGCGGCCCGAACTACACGGGCATGTAGCGGCTCACAGTCGCAGGCCGCCGTCGATGTCGATGGCGCGCCCCGTGAAGAATTCGTTCTCGACCACGAACACGGCGGCGTGCCCGATCTCCTCGGGCAGCCCGAGCCGCTTGAGCGGCACCGGCGCGGTCACCTTCTCCAGCATCTCGGGCGGCATCCCGGCCAGCAGGTCGGTGCGGGTAAAGCCCGGGGCGATCGACGCCGCGCGGATCCCGTAACGCGCGAGTTCCTTGGCCCACACTACCGCCATCGCGGTGATTCCCGCCTTGGCAGCGGAGTAGTTGCTCTGCCCGGCATTGCCGGCCTTCGAGACGCTCGAGATGTTGATGATCACGCCGCCGTGGCCGGCCTTGATCATCTGCTCGGCCGCCTCGCGGCCACAGAGGAAGACACCCGTCAGGTTCACGTCGATGACCGACTGCCAGCGGTCGAGGCCGAGCTTGCCGACGACCTGGCCGTCCTTGACCTTGATCAGCAGGCCGTCCTTGATGATGCCGGCGTTGTTGACGAGCACGTCAAGACGGCCGAAATCGGCGGCAATCTGCGCAAAGGCCACGACAACCTGCTCCTCCTTGGCGACGTTCATCGTGTAGGTCGACACGCGCACGCCCCGGGCGGCGAACTCCGCCTGCGCGGCGGCGAGGTCGGCCGCATTCATGTCGAGCAGGGCGAGTTGCGCCCCTTTCTCGGCAAACGCCGTCGCGATCGCCTTGCCGATGCCCTTGGCGCCGCCGGTGACGGCCACCACCTTGTCTTTGATCTGCAAGGCGAGGCCCCTCAGCCGATGATTTCGACAGCCACGGCGCAGGCTTCGCCGCCGCCGATGCACTGCGAGGCGACGCCGCGCCTGAGCCCACGGCGGATGAGCGCGTGCACGAGCGTCGTGATCAGGCGTGCACCGGTCGCCCCGACGGGGTGGCCAAGGGCGCAGGCGCCGCCGTTGACGTTCACCTTGTCGGCCGGCAGCCCGAGGTCCTTCATCGCCGCCATCGTGACGCAGGCAAACGCCTCGTTGATTTCGAAGAGATCGACATCCGCGACCTTCCAGCCGGCGCGGTCGAGCGCCGTCTGGATCGAGGGGCCCGGCGCGGTCGTGAACCACTCCGGCGCCTGGGCGTGGCTCGAGTAGGCGACGAGCCGCGCCAGCGGCCGCAGGCCCTTCGCCTTCGCCACGCCTGCACTGGTCAGCATCACGGCGGCGGCGCCGTCGGAGATCGAGGAGGAGGACGCCGCGGTCACGGTGCCGTCCTTGGTGAAGGAGGGTTTCAGCGTCCGGATCTTCGCGACGTCGAGCGTGAACGGGGTCTCGTCCTGGGCGACGACCTGCTCGCCCTTGCGGGTCTTGACGGTCACCGGGGCGATTTCGGCGACGAAGTCGCCATCGGCGACCGCCCGCTTGGCGCGGCGCACGGACTCCGCGGCAAACGCATCCTGGTCCGCGCGCGTGAAGCCATACTTGGCCGACGTCGCGTCCGCGAAGCAGCCCATGGCCTTGCCGTCCCACGGGCTGTTCAGGCCGTCGTAGAACATGTGGTCGTAGATTTCCGAGTGCCCCATGCGATAGCCGGAGCGCGCCTTGAGCAGCAGGTAGGGCGCGTTGGTCATCGACTCGAGTCCGCCGGCGAGGATCGTCCCGGCCGAGCCAGCGCGAATCTGGTCCGCCCCGATCATCACGGCCTTCATGCCGGAGCCGCACATCTTGTTGACGGTGGTCGCCGGCACGCCGAGTGCGATGCCGGCGCCGACGGCCGCCTGGCGCGCCGGGGCCTGCCCGAGGCCGGCCGGCAGGACGCAGCCGAAGATCACTTCATCCACCGCGTCCGGTGCCAGGCCCGAATCGGCCAGCGCGGCGCGGGCCGCGGTCGAGCCGAGTTGGGTGGCGGAGACGGGGGCGAACACGCCCTGGAAGGCGCCGATCGGGGTGCGGCGCGCGGCAACGATGAAGACTGCGTCGGACATGCTGGGTGGTCCTAAAAGGTGGGGGGATGGTGTAGCCGGGGGACGGTGCGGCAGTTTACGTCCTGGCTATTTTGCAGCGCAAGATGACGCGGGCGGGGCGGGCCCTCAGCCGGCGCCCGGTGCGGCGCATTGCCGCCCCGCAGCGGCCGGGGCCCGCGGCAGCAGGCCCTCCTGCAGGACGGTGACGTAGGCCTGCGCCACCGCGGCCGCGCTCATTGACTGGCCCTCGCGGTACCAGTGCGCGATCCAGTTGAGGGCGCCGGCGATCGCGAACGCGGTGATCCGCGGATCACAGGGCTGCAGCGAGCCGTCTTCGATCCCCCGGCGCAGCAGCCGGCGGATCCCCTGGTCGATCTCGGACTTGAGCGCCTTCACCTCGCCGCTCAGTTCAGGCCCGAGGTCCTGGTGCTCGGCGCGCACCATGCACCAGCCGTACTCAGAGGCGATCGCCCGCGCGTAATCGGCAATCACGCGCTCGAGGCGCTCCCGACCCGAGCCGCCGGTGCGTTCCACCGCGGCCAGCGCCGCGCGGATCGGCTCGAGGCCCGCGCGGAAGCACTCGAACAGCAGCTGCTCCTTGCTGGCGACGTAGTAGTAGATGGTGGGCTTGGTGACGCCGAGGGCGGCGGCGATATCGTCGAGCGAGGTGTTGTGGTATCCGCGCTCGTGGAAGGCGCGGGCGGCGGCCCGGATGACCGCCTCCCGCTTCAGTTCGTGGTCCACGCGGCGGCGCCGCCGCCCGCTCCAGACGGTCGCCGGGTCCGGTGCGTCGCCGGTGCGGAGGGGCATGGGTTTACTGTTGTCGCTCATTGGATTTCCGCGGCCCGAGGCTCGCGTCCCATTGACTCCAGGTCGCTCTCTTAATCATACTTCAGAGTAGTATTATACTCAACAGTAACATTAGCGTCTCCGGTGATCGGTGGACGTGGCGGAGGAGAACGGCATGAGCAGAGGCGGGACTTCCGGGGGCGCGGTGCGCCAGGCGCCAGAAGCGGTCACCGGCCCCTCGCCGCTGCGCTTCGTGAGCGCGGCTTCGCTGTTCGACGGCCACGACGCCGCGATCAACATCATCCGCCGGCTGTTGCAGGCGCACGGCGCCGAGGTGGTGCACCTCGGGCACAACCGCAGCGTCGCCGACATCGTGCGCGCCGCGATCCAGGAGGACGCCGACGGCATCGCGGTGAGTTCCTACCAGGGCGGCCACAACGAGTACTTCCGCTACATGGTCGACATGCTGCGCGAGCGCGGCGCCGAGCACATCCGGGTCGTCGTGGGCGGCGGCGGCACGATCGCTCCGCACGAGATCGAGGAACTGCAGGCGTACGGCGTCGAGCGCATTTACTCGGCGGAGGATGGGCGCCGGCTGGGCCTCGACGGGATGATCGAAGACGTGCTCACGCGGGTTCGGGCCTGGTCGCGCCCGGCGTACGAGTTCGGCCCGGTCGGTCCGCGCGACCACCAGCAGATCGCCCGCACGATCTCAGCGCTCGAGCACGGCGAGGCACACTTCCCGCTGAGCGACACCCTGCGCAAGGCGGTGGCCCGGGCCGCGCAACGCCCGCCGGTCGTCGGCATCACCGGCACCGGCGGCGCCGGCAAGTCGAGCCTCACGGACGAACTGCTGATGCGCTTCGTGCGCTTCTTCCCCGACCGCCACATCGCGGTGGTGGCGATGGACCCCACGCGGCGGCGCAGCGGCGGCGCGCTGCTCGGGGACCGCATCCGCATGAACTCGCTCGCCCACGAGCAGGTCTTCATGCGCTCGTTGGCGACCCGCCGTCAGAACCTCGCCACCAGCGCCGTGCTGGCCGACGTGCTGAATCTGCTTAAGTACGCCGGCTTCGACCTGATCGTGGTCGAGACCGCAGGCATCGGCCAGAGCGACTCCGAGATCGTCGATCTCGTCGACGTGCCGATGTACGTGATGACGAGCGAGTACGGCGCGGCGAGCCAGCTCGAGAAGATCGACATGCTCGATTTCGCCGAACTCATCGCCCTGAACAAGTTCGAGAAGCGCGGCGCCGAGGACGCGCTGCGCGACGTGCGCAAGCAGTGGCGGCGCAACCACGCCGAATTCCACTGCGCCGACGAGGTCGTGCCGGTCTTCCCGACCATCGCCAGCCGCTTCAACGATCCGGGCGTGAACCGCCTGTTCGCCGCGCTCGGCGACCGCCTCGACGCCAAGGCCGGCACGAGCGCGCGCTGGCACGTGGCGAATCCGGGGCCGACGGAGCTCGTCGAGCGCCACGCGCTCGTGCCCCTGAGCCGAACGCGCTATCTCGCCGAGATCGCGGCCAACGGCCGCAACGCCGGCGAGCAGGTGCGGCATCGTAGCGAGGCCGCCCGCCGCGCGCAGAGCCTGTACGAGGCGCTGCGGACGCTCGACGACCCGCAGCTGCCCGCGCCGCTCGACCGCTTCCCCGACGCCGCGCTCGCCGACCGAACCGACCCGGCCCGAGCGCGCCTGCGCGATGCGTACAACGACGCGCTCGACGCCGTGGGCCCCGAGGCGGTGGAACTGCTGCGCAGCTGGCCCGCGCTCGCGAAGTCGGCGACAGACGCGCAGTACGCCTACGTGGTTCGCGGGCGCGAGATCCGCGGCGAGAACTACACCGAGACGCTGAGCCACAACGCGGTGCCGAAGCTGGCGGTGCCCAGGTACCGCGACTGGGGCGAGCTGCTGGTGTTCCTCCTCAAGGAGCACCTCCCGGGCCACTTCCCCTACACGGCGGGCGTCTACCCCTATCGCCGCGAGGAAGAGGACCCGACGCGCATGTTCGCCGGCGAGGGCGGACCGGAGCGCACTAACCGGCGATTTCATTACGTCGCGGGCGGCCACGGCGCCGTGCGGCTCTCGACGGCGTTCGACTCCACGACGCTGTACGGGGAGGACCCGGATCCGCGCCCCGACATCTACGGCCGCATCGGTAACTCCGGCGTGTCGATCGCGACGCTCGACGATATGAAGAAGCTGTACTCGGGCTTCGACCTGTGCGCCCCGTCCACCTCCGTGTCGATGACCATCAACGGTCCGGCACCGATGATCCTCGCCATGTTCATGAACACGGCGATCGACCAGCGCGTCGAGCGGCACCTGCGGCAGAGCGGCCAGTGGCCGGCTGCCGAGCGGAAGATCGAGCATATCCTTGTGGGTCGCGAGCGGCCCCGCTACCGCGGCGATCTGCCGCCCGGGCACGACGGCTCGGGTCTCGGGCTGCTCGGCGTCTCGGGCGACCAGCTGCTCGATGCGGAGACTTACGCGCGGATCCGGGCGGAGACGCTCGCGACGGTGCGGGGCACGGTGCAGGCGGACATCCTCAAGGAGGATCAGGCCCAGAACACCTGCATCTTCTCCACGGAGTTCGCGCTGCGCATGATGGGCGACGTGCAGCAGTTCTTCACGGACCACGACGTCCGCAACTTCTACTCGGTGTCGATCTCCGGCTACCACATCGCCGAGGCGGGCGCCAACCCGATCTCGCAGCTCGCCTTCACGCTCGCCAATGGCTTCACCATCGTCGAGTACTACCTGGCGCGCGGCATGCGGATCGACGACTTCGCGCCGAACCTGTCGTTCTTCTTCTCGAACGGGATGGACCCGGAGTACGCGGTGATCGGCCGGGTGGCCCGCCGCATCTGGGCGCGCGCGATGCGCGAGCTGTATGGCGGCAGCGCCCGTTCGCAGATGCTGAAGTACCACATCCAGACCTCCGGCCGCAGCCTGCATGCGCGCGAGATCCAGTTCAACGACATACGCACGACGCTGCAGGCGCTCTATGCGCTCTTCGACAACTGCAACAGCCTGCACACCAATGCGTACGACGAGGCGATCACCACGCCCACCGAGGAGTCGGTGCGCCGCGCCGTGGCGATCCAGCTGATCATCAACAAGGAGCTCGGCCTCAACAGGACGCAGAACCCCTGGCAGGGATCGTTCGCGCTCGACCAGCTCACCGACCTGGTGGAGGAGGCCGTCTACCGCGAGTTCGACCGGCTCTCGGAGCGCGGTGGCGTGCTCGGCGCGATGGAGACCATGTACCAGCGGGGCCGCATCCAGGAGGAGAGCCTGTATTACGAGCAGCTGAAGCACGACGGGCGGCTGCCGATCATCGGCGTCAACACCTACCTCGGCGCCGCGGGCGGCACCGAGGAGATCGCCAACGCCGAACTCATCCGCTCGACGGAAGAGGAGAAACGCGACCAGGTCGCGGCCGTGCGGGCATTCCTCGAGCGCAATGCGGAGCGCCGGGCGGCCGTGCTGACCCGGCTGCAGGCGGTAGCGGCCGAGGGCGGCAACGTGTTCGGCGAGCTGATGGAAGCCGTGAAGGTCGCCTCCCTCGGCAGCATCTCGCTCGCGCTCTACCAGGTCGGCGGCCAGTACCGCCGCAGCATGTAGGCCGCGCGCTCAGGTCGGCAGCGGGGCCTTCGGCGGGGCCAGGTCCGGCTCCTCGAGGTGCGCGAGCATGAGACGTCGCGCTTCGTCCCGCAGGCCTTCGGGGGAACCGCCGCAATCGGCCATGGCGAGCGGCGCGAGGATTTCAACCGAGATTGGCCCGGGCCAGGGCGCCAATGCCCCATTCGGCAGCGCCTGCCGCGCGCCGTGTATGGCCGACGGCACCAGCGGCAGGCCGCCGCGGGCCGCCGCGACGAACGCACCGATGTGGAAGCGCTTCAGGCCGACCGCGTCGTCGAAGGTGCCCTCCGGGAAGAACACCAGCGCATGCCCCTTCTCGGCGCGGCGCATCACCCGCTTCGCGGCGCGCAGGCGGCCGCCGCGGCTCTGCCGGTCGACAAACTCGGTGCCGATCCGCGACAGCAGCAGGCCCACGACCGGCATGCTCGCCGCTTCGCGCTTGACCACGAAGGAGAAGCGGGGCGGCAGCGCCGCCTTCATCACCACCCCGTCCAGATAGCTCGCGTGATTGGCCACCAGCACACACGAGTCCGCCGGCAGCCGATCAAGTCCGAGCACCGTCAGGCGCAGCCCGGCGAGACGCAGCCACAAGCGCGCGAGCGAGCGAGTCGAGGCCCGGCGCCATGTCAGCCGGGGCAGCAGCAGGGCAAGAGCGGCGGCGATGAGGAGCAGTACGGCGAGCGCCGACAGCGCGTAGGCTCCGTAGAGCAGGCGCAGCGTGGCTCGGGTTGGGGACGGACGATGCATTGCGGGGCAATCGTAGACTGTGGCCGGTTCGGGGCGCCGGCTGCGTTCTGTGAAGTGGTTCCGGTTATGTTAACGGAGCCGGCGTTCTGTGAGCGCTGTCACGTCCGGGGTGGGGTTCGGCTCGCATACTGCGCGCCATACACGCCCCAGAGGTTCCATGAATACTGCAGCGAAGACCAGCGTTCTTGCCCGAGCCCAGCGCGGCCGAGGCGCCGCCGCAGGCCCGGGACCGATCGACGGGTTTCTCGACGCCGTGTGGATGGAACGGGGGCTGTCGCCGAATACCCTCGCGGCGTATCGCGCTGACCTGACGGCCCTCGAGCGCTGGCTGGAGGAGCACGAAGTCGCCCTCGTGGCCGCACAGCGGGGCGACGTGCTGGCGTTCATGGCTTCGCGAGTGGAGGGAGGCGCGCGCCCTCGCTCGACGGCGCGCCAGCTGTCGAGCTTCCGTCGTTTCTACCGGCACCTGGTTCGCGAGGGATCGCTGGGGGAGGATCCCACGGCCCAGATCGCGATGCCGAAAGTGGGCCGCTCTCTGCCGCGGTCGCTCACGGAGGAGGAAGTCGAGGCCCTGCTGGCCGCTCCTGCCGTGAGCGACCCGCTCGGCCATCGCGACCGCACGATGCTCGAGGTGCTCTACGCCACGGGCCTGCGCGTCTCCGAACTCGTCAACCTCAAGCTCGCCCAGGTCAACCTGAACCAGGGGGTGCTGCGCATCGTCGGCAAGGGCGACCGCGAGCGGTTGATTCCGCTCGGCGAGGAGGCCGTGCAGTGGGTGCAGCATTTCCTGCAGGGCCCGCGCATCGAGATCCTGCTAGAGCGCCAGACCGACTTCGTGTTCCCGACGCGCCGCGGCGACCGCATGACGCGCCAGGCGTTCTGGCACATCATCAAGCGCTATGCGCGCAAGGCCGGCGTCCAAAAGGAGCTCTCCCCGCACACGCTGCGCCATGCCTTTGCGACGCACCTGCTGAACCACGGCGCGGACCTGCGCGTCGTGCAGATGCTGCTCGGCCACAGCGACCTGTCGACGACGCAGATCTACACGCACGTCGCGCGCGAGCGCCTCAAGGACCTGCACTCGCAGCACCACCCGCGCGGCTGAGCCCGCGCCGGCGGCTCCCTCCCCAGACCCCGGCGCCGCTCTGCTAGACTGCGCGCGCCCGGCACGTCGCCGGACCCACGGAACCGTTGAACCCGCGGCCGTGCCGGCGGTCCAAACACGGCGTAGACCCTACGACCCCTCGCCACGGAATCGATGCATGCGAACGATAGTCTCCGCCGCCCTGCTCGCAGCTGCCGCTGCCATCCTCGTCCCGGGAAGCACCCTGCGCGCACAGAGCGCCCTGGTGCCGGCCACCAAGCCGGCGACGGTGGCGAAGCCCGCGGCCAAGCCCGCGGCTGCGCCCGCGAAGCCGGCCGCCGTCCCTGCCGAGGTCCGTGCCCGGGTCGTCTCCAAGCTGCACGGGGCGAACCCGAACGATGTGGCGGCGACCCCCATCCCCGGCCTCTACGAGGTGACGATGGGCGGTCTGGTCGCCTACGTGACCGAGGACGGCAAGTACCTGCTGAGCGGCAACGTCTATGACCTCGACTCCCAGGTGAACCTGACGGCGGCGCGGCGCAATTCCGCGCGCGCTGCCGCGCTCGCCTCCGCGCGCGAAGACCAGATGATCGTGTTCTCGCCGCCGAACCCGAAGATGACGGTGACCGTCTTCACCGACGTCGACTGCGCCTTCTGCCGCAAGTTCCACAGCCAGATCGCTGAGATCAACAAGGCGGGCGTGAAGGTGCGCTACATGCTCTACCCGCGCACCGGCCCGGGCACGGAGTCCTGGAAGAAGGCGGAGTACGTCTGGTGCGCGGCCGACCGCAAGGATGCCTTGACGCGCGCGAAGCGCGGCGAGCCCCTGAAGGGCAAGGCCTGCGGCGACGCCGTGCTCAAGGCGCAGTACGAGATGGCCGAGGATCTCGGCGTGGAAGGCACGCCGGCGATCTTCGCGCAGAACGGCGACTACATCGGCGGCTATCTCGCGCCGGAGGAGCTGGTCGCGGCCGTGCAGGACTCGCTGAAGACCGCCTCGGGCGGCGGTGGCGCCTCCGCGGCGCGCTAAGCGGTCTCTCCGGTCGCGGTTGCGCGCGGGGCCCGGTCGGCGGCCTCAGCGCTCGAGATAGGGCAGCTTGCCCCGGCGGCCGTCCCATTCTTTGGCGTCGGCCGGCGGTTCCTTCTTCTCGGTGATCACTGGCCACTTTTGGCTCAGCTCCGCGTTCAGGGCCTTGAACGACTCCTGGCCGTCCGGCAGTTCCTCCTCGGAGAAAATGGCCTCCGCCGGGCACTCGGGCTCGCACAGGGTGCAGTCGATGCACTCGTCCGGGTCGATTACCAGCATGTTGGGGCCCTCGTGGAAGCAGTCCACGGGACATACTTCCACGCAGTCCATGTACTTGCACTTGATGCAGTTTTCGGTGACGACGAAGGTCATCGGGTGTCTCCGGGGGAGCGGGCGGTGGCGGCTCGATGGCGTGGCCCCAAGGGCGCGTATTCTGCCAAAGCGCCGCCGCGCTGCAAAATCGGCTGCGCAGTCACGTCGTGCGACGGCGGTAATCGAGCGAGGTGAAGTGGTGCTCCTCGAGACCGCGGCGGCGATCCTCGAAGTACCGTCGCAGTGCAAAGTCTACGCTGCGGAACGCTATGTCCTGCCATGGGATCGCCGACTCCTCGCACAGCATGACCTCGAGACTCTCGGCGCCGGCGCCGAAGCGGGGCTCGGGCAGCCGCGCCCGGAACATGACGTGCACTTGGTCGGCGTGCAGCACGTGTACGACGGCCAGCAGCGTGCCGATCTCGACCTCCGCCAGGGCTTCCTCGCGGGACTCGCGGCGCGCCCCGTCCTGCGTCGTCTCGCCGTTTTCCATGAACCCGGCAGGGATCGTCCAGTAACCGTGCCGCGGCTCGATGGCGCGGCGGCAGAGCAGGATGCGTCCTTCGTATTCTGGAACGCAGCCGACCACCAGCTTCGGGTTCTGGTAGTGAATCGTGCCGCAGGCCTCGCAGACGTGGCGGGGCAGGTGGTCGCCCTCGGGCGTCCGCAGCGTCACGGGTTGGCCGCAATGGGAGCAGAACTTCACGGGTCGCGCGGGGTTGAGTGGTGCCGGTGGAGGGAATCGAACCCACACATGGTTGCCCATGGCAGATTTTGAGTCTGCTGCGTCTACCAGTTCCGCCACACCGGCAAGGAGGACGAAGCTTACCCCATCGTCGGCGCCTTGTTGAGAAGAATAATCAATTCAATGGGCTAGGCCACCTTTCGACGGTGACTTCGGAGCTTGCTGGCGCGCCCTCCCGTGGCGTGCAAGGCGCTGGGAACCCTATACAATGCGCGCGGTCAAAGGTGCTTGCGTCGCCTGCCGGCGGCCGGCCCGATTGGCTCGGAGTACAGCTCGCATGCGACGACGGATCCTCACCGCCGCCCTGATTGCGCTCGGACTGGCCGCAAGCGTCGCGCACGCCGAGACGCCGCTCGCTTCCCGGCTCGCGGCCGCCGCCCCGGCCGCCAACCCGAAGGTCCTCGAACTTGCCGCCCGTGCCGCCGAGTGCGCACGCCGCCAGGGACTCCTCGACTCGCTTCATCACCTCGCGGTCATCGACTACTCGCTGCCGTCCACGCAGCCGCGCCTGTGGGTGTTCGATATCGATCGCGGCAAGCTGCTGTTCCAGGAACTGGTGGCCCACGGCCGCAACACGGGCGACGCCGTCGCCCAGCACTTCTCGAACGTCGACGGCAGCAAGATGTCGAGCATCGGGCTGTACCAGACCGCCGACACGTATTACGGCAACAACGGCTATTCACTGCGGCTGCGCGGGCTCGATCCGGGCTTCAACGATCGCGCGCTGGAGCGTGCGATCGTCATGCACGGTGCGCCGTACGTGAGCCAGGCGATCGCCGAGCAGCTGGGGCGTCTCGGCCGCAGCTGGGGGTGCCCGGCGGTGCGCCAGGAGGTGGCGCGAACCGTCATCGACACGCTGAAGGGCGGTGCGCTTCTGTTCGCCTACTACCCTGATCGCAAATGGCTCACCGAGTCGCCGTTCTTCAAGTGCGGCGCGAGCCCGGCTCCGGCCGCGCAGGTCGCCGCTGCAGCGGCGGATACGGGCGGCGAGCAAGGCTGAAGCCGCCGAGCGGCGGGCGCAGCCCGTCGCTGCGACCTTTTCCCGCGCTGGCGCATCTAATGCGGTGAATGTCCGCATTCCTCGATACCGAACTCGACCCTGACGGCATCGCGCGCGCGGGGGCGGGCGACCTCGGCGCGCAGGAGGCGATCTACCGGGTTTTCGAGCGCCCCGTGTTCACCCTGGCGCGCCGCCTCGTCCGGCCGCGCGCCGCCGCCGAGGACCTCGGCCCGGGACGTGCTCGTTAAGGGCTTGCTGGTCGTGCGCGTGCCGCCGGAGTCGACTCTCAACCTGGAGGAGGGCGACGTGATCCCCGCCATCGACGGACGGGCCCCCGAGAACCCGGACCATGCCTTCCACATCCTCGGCTCGTACCGGCCCGGCTAGAAGCTGAAACTCCAGGCGCTGGGCAACCACAAGCACGCGACGGTCGAGGCAACGGTCCCACGCGACAGGGGCGGGGGGCGCCCGC
>Ga0209048_10001391_pt1 | contig 25056 bp, 23 predicted proteins | sample FrelakmetCRP12CR_FD_187146 | JGI IMG/M metagenome (GOLD analysis project Ga0209048, IMG submission 187146) | Freshwater lake sediment microbial communities from the University of Notre Dame, USA, for methane emissions studies - CRP12 CR (SPAdes)... | ecosystem: Environmental > Aquatic >... | reverse complement strand
TGCCGCAATGCTGATGAAGCTGTAGAGATTCATCGTCTACCTCACGTTCGGCAGCGCGAGACCGAGATTCTGCAAGTACGCGACAAGCGCGTCCTGCTCCGTCTTGCCCTTGACGTCGTCTTCCGCTTTCGCGATTTCGGCATCCGTATACGGCACCCCCACGCGCCGCAGCGCCCGCATGCGCGCCGGGAGATCGCCGCTCGACGCCGGCGCCTTCGCGAGCCAGGCATAGGCCGGCATGTTCGATTCCGGCACCACATCGCGCGGGTTGTTGAGGTGCACGCGATGCCAGTCGTCCGAATAGCGGCCGCCGACGCGCGCGAGGTCCGGCCCGGTGCGCTTGCTGCCCCACTGGAACGGGTGGTCGTAGACGAACTCGCCGGCCACCGAGTAGTGGCCGTAGCGCTCGGTCTCGGCGCGGAACGGCCGGATCATCTGCGAATGGCAGTTGTAGCAGCCTTCGCGGAGGTAGATGTCGCGCCCGGCGAGCTGCAGCGCGTCATACGGCTTGATGCCCTTGACCGGCTCCGTCGTCGACTTCTGGAAGTACAGCGGGACGATTTCGACGAGACCGCCCACGCTGATCAGCAGGACGATGCAGACGATCATCCAGCCGATGTTCTGCTCGAGCATTTCCTGGTTGAATTTCATCGTCATCCCCTCACGCGTGCGCCGGCAACGCATCGGGAATCGGCGCCTCGACCGCCTTGCCGCCCGCGACCGTGCGGATCACGTTCCACGCCATGAGCAGCATCCCGGCGAGGAACAGCACGCCGCCCAGCAGCCGGATCGCATAGAACGGGTACGTCGCCTTGACGCCTTCGACGAACGCATAGGTGAGCGTTCCGTCGGCATTGACCGCGCGCCACATCAGGCCCTGCATCACCCCGGCAATCCACATCGACGAGATGTAGAGGACCACGCCGAACGTCGCGATCCAGAAGTGCAGCGTGATGAGCCGGATCGACCACATCTCGACCTTCCCGAACATACGCGGGATGAGGTAGTACATCGCGCCGATCGAGATGAATGCGACCCAGCCGAGCGCGCCGGAATGCACGTGGCCGATCGTCCAGTCGGTGTAGTGCGACAGCGCATTGACCGTCTTGATCGACATCATCGGCCCCTCGAACGTGCTCATGCCGTAGAACGACAGCGACACGATGAGGAACTTGAGGATCGGATCCTCGCGCAGCTTGTGCCACGCGCCCGAGAGCGTCATCATCCCGTTGATCATGCCGCCCCACGAAGGCGCCAGCAGGATGAGCGAGAACAGCATGCCGAGCGACTGCGTCCAGTCCGGCAGCGCCGTGTAGTGCAGGTGGTGCGGGCCCGCCCACATATACGTGAAGATCAGCGCCCAGAAGTGGACGACCGAAAGCCGGTACGAGTAGATCGGCCGGCCCGCCTGTTTCGGCACGAAGTAATACATGATGCCGAGGAAGCCCGCGGTGAGGAAGAATCCCACCGCGTTGTGGCCGTACCACCACTGCACCATCGCGTCCTGCACGCCCGCGTACGCCGAGTAGGATTTCATCGGCCAGATCGAGGCCGGGCTCTCGGCGCTGTTGACGAGGTGCAGCACCGCGACCGTCAGGATGTACGCGCCGAAGAACCAGTTGGCCACGTAGATGTGCGGCGTCTTGCGCAACATGATGGTGCCGAAGAACACGATCGCATAGGACACCCAGACCAGCGTGATCAGGATGTCGATCGGCCACTCGAGCTCCGCGTATTCCTTGCCCGACGTGAATCCCAGCGGCAGCGTCACCGCCGCCAGCACGATCACCGCCTGCCAGCCCCAGAACGTGAACGACGCGAGCGCATCCCCGAACAGGCGCACCTGGCAGGTGCGCTGGACCGCGTAGTACGACGACGCGAACAGCGCGCAGCCGCCGAACGCGAAGATCACGGCATTGGTGTGCAGCGGCCGCAGCCGCCCATACGACAGCCACGGAACGCCGTCCCACAGGACGAAGTCGGGCCACAGCAACTGGGCGGCGATGATGACGCCGACCAGCATGCCGACGATGCCCCAGACGACCGTCATGATCGCGAACTGGCGCACCACCTTGTAGTTGAACGTCGCTGCGCTTCCCCCGCTCATCGCCATCGTGAATTGCCTCCGCATCGTCCGCGCGCAGCCTGCGCGCCGCCCGTAACCAGTCAAGGATGCTACGGGCGATCCCCCGGGGCGGCCTTGATCGAAATCAAAGCCGGGGAGCCGGGGGGACCGGGGTCGAGTTTTCGGAAACTCCCGAAAGCGAGTGGACGGAGTCGTCGTCGGCGAGGATGCGGTGCGCCGGGCCTTCGAGGTCGTCGAACTGGCCCGAATGCACGGCCCACCAGAACCCGGCTCCGATGAGGAACGCGAGCACGACCGCAAGCGGAATCAGCAAAACGAGTATTTCCACGCGCGGACCTTACTGCGGCGTGCCGTCAAAGCGCGCGAGGCGCATGGCGTTGCCCACGACGACGAGCGAGGACAGCGACATCCCGACGGCCGCGGCGAGCGGCGTGACGAGGCCGAATGCCGCAGCGGGGATCGCGATCGCGTTGTAGGCAAACGCCCAGCCGAGGTTCTGGCGCACGATGCGGAACGTCCGGCGCGCGTGGCCGATCGCATCCGCGACGAGACCGAGATCGTCGGCCAGCACGACGACATCGGCGGTCCACTGCGCGAGCGGCGCCGCGCTGCCGAGACTCACCGACACCTGTGCCTGCGCGAGCGACGGCGCGTCGTTGATGCCGTCGCCGACCATGGCGACGATCGCCCCGCCCGCCTGCAGCCCCACGATCGCCGCGCGCTTGTCCTCCGGCGTCGCGTCGCCGCGCGCATCGGCGATCCCGAGTTGCGCCGCGACGACCGCGGCCACGGACGGGCGATCGCCGGACAGGATCGAAGGAACGATGCGCAGCGCCTTCAGCCGCGAGACGAGTTCCCTTGCGCCGGGGCGCACGGCGTCGCCCACCGCGAACCACGCGATGAAGCCCTTGGCGTCGCCCAGCGCAACCAGCGTCGCCGAAGGGTCGACGCGAATCGCTTCGTCCGGAAGCGGACCCGCGAGCGCGCCGACGAACTCCGGCCGCCCGAGACGGACGGCACGCCCCGCGACGACGCCTTCCACGCCGTGGCCGGCGACGATGCGCAGCGATTCGGCCCGCGGCCAATCGAGCCCCTCCCCCGCCGCGCGAAACGCCGCCGCCAAGGGATGTTCCGACGTCGCTTCGAGGCCCACAGCGAGGGCGACGACGTCGTCGCGCGCGGCGCCGCGCACCGGGCGGACATCGAGGAGCACCGCGCGCCCCGGTGTCAGGGTGCCGGTCTTGTCGAAAACCACGTTGGTGACGCGCGACAGCGTCTCGAGCGCGTCGGCGCGCGTGACCACGATCCGTCGCCGCGCGAGCGCGCCGTTCGCGGCGGCGAGCGCAGCCGGCGTGGCCAGGGAAAGCGCGCACGGGCAGGACACGATGAGCACCGCGAACGTCACGGCGAACACGCGCGACGGATCGTGGATCGACCACGCGAGCGCCGTCAGCGCCGCGAGACAGAGCAGCGCGCCCACGAACCATGCGGCGACGCGATCGGCGACGCGGGCGACACGAGGCCGCGCGGCCGCTGCACGCGTGACCAGCCGCTCGATCGCGGCGAGCCGCGTGCCTTCGCCCGCCGCGCAGACGCAGACGACGAGGGCATCGTCGCGCACGATGCTCCCGGCAAGCACCGCTTCGCCCGGACCGCGCCGATGCGGCCGCGATTCGCCGGTAAGGATGGCTTCCTCGAGGTTCGCGCACCCCTCGACGATCGTCCCGTCGGCCGGCACCGTCGCGCCGGCGCGAACGAGAATGAAATCGCCTCCCGCAAGCGTCGTCGCGCCCGTCGACTGGACATCGCGCCGCGCGGGCCAGTCCGTGAGACGTTCCGCGGTCGCCGGACGCGCCCGGGCCACCGCTTCGACCGCGTCCCCCGCCCGGCGGCGCGCGACGAGTTCGACGTAGCGCGCGACGAGCAGCAACGCGATGAACATCGTCACCGAGTCGTAATAGACCGCCCCCGTGCCCGCAAGGGTCGACACCGCGCTCGCGATGAACGCGGCGGCGAGCCCCAGCGCGACCGGCACGTCCATGCCGAGGTGCCGCATCCTGAGGTCGCGCCACGCGCCGCGGAAGAACGGCGCCGCGGAGTAGAGGAGCGCGGGCAGCGTCAGCGTGAGACTCGCCCATTCCAGCAGCAGGCGCTGCTCGGGCGCGACGCCCTCGACGGTGACATACGTCGGGATGGCGAACATCATCACCTGCATCATCGCGAGCAGCGCGATGGCCGTGCGCAGCAGCAGTGCGCGTGCCTCGCGCCGCACGAGCGCCTCGCGCCGCGCCGGGTCGTAGGGATGCGCGCGATAGCCGATGGCCGCGATCGCGCGCAGGACGTCGGAAAGCCGTGCCGCCGCCGGGTCGAACACCACGCGCGCGCGCCGTGTCGCGAAATTCACCTCCGCCTGGGAGATTCCGGGGCGCCGCGCGAGCCAGCGCTCGATCAGCCAGACGCACGCACCGCAGTGGATGCCCTCGACCAGCAACGAAACCTCGCGCCTGCCGTCCGGGGTCGCGTGCATGAATCGGGAGGTGAGCGCCGGATCGTCCCACTGCGACCACGAGTCCGCCGCACCCGCTTCATCGGCCGGTGCGAGCGCGACCTCCGTGCGGCGCTCGTAGAACGCATCGAGACCGGCCACGTGGATAGTCTGCGCGATGCCGCGGCACCCGGCGCAGCAGAATGCCCGTGGCGCGCCATTCAGCACGGTTTGCCAGCGCTGCGGGTCGGGGTTCGGCTGCCCGCAGTGGTAGCACGCCACGATGCCGGGCGTGCCGGCGGCGTTCGCCGTGGACGGCGGGTCGAGATCGGCGGTCGCGGGCGCCTCGTGCATCGGTCGCAATCTACGGTGCCGCCCCGGGAGGGTCAATCGATCCTTGGCCCGGCCTTGACATTGGGCAAGGTGTCCATTGATTTTGGTCAACGCGACGGCCATCATGCGGAGGGATAATATCGTCATCCAAAGCGTTGAAGGATCCGAAATGTACAAAAACCTGCTGATTGCGACCGATGGATCCAAGCTTTCCGACAAGGCGCTCGCGCACGCGATTTCGCTTGCGCAGGCGCTCGGCAGCAAGCTGACCGCGTTCTATGCGGCGCCCGACTATCCGATGCCGGCGTACGCGGACGGCGTCGTCTACGAGCCCGTGTCGCGCCGCGAATATGCAAAGCTCGCGGCGGAAGACGGGCAGAAGATCCTCGCTGCGGCGGCGCAGAAGGCCGAGGCCGCCGGCGTCGAATGCAAGACCGCCTTCGCGATCGCGGCGGCGCCGTGGGAAGCGATCCTCGCCGCGGCGAAAAAGCACAAGTGCGACGGGATCGTCATGGCCTCGCACGGCCGGCGCGGCTTGTCGGCAGTGCTGCTCGGCAGCGAAACGCAAAAGGTCCTCACGCATTCGAAGCTGCCGGTGACCGTCGTCCGGTAGGCCCGTTCCGCCACTCGTCGCGCCGTTCCCTCCCGGGCGCGACGCGCTTTGCTATGCTTTGGCCGCGCGGTCCGCGGCCCGGCCGCGCGGGGGAAACGCGTGGCGCCTGCATCGCGATCCGGTCTCGCTCATCAAACGCTTGTCCGCGGCGCGACCGGCGCGCAGCCGCTGCTCTTCGGCTTCGGCACGGATGGCGCCGACCGGAATTTCCTGCCGTGGCTCGCGCAGAATGTCGCGGCCGTGTTCACGATCCTGCTGTCGATCGCGCTGATCGCCCTGCTCGCGGCGCTCATCTATGCGCTGTGGCGCGAGCTTCGCCGCAACATCATCGTACTCGACCCGCTCGAAGTCCCGCGCGAGCTCGCGCTGCGCGGGTACACGCCGGCGGTCGTCACCGAGCGGCTGCTGAACGCGATCCACACGATCCAGAGCGTGGCGAACACGCAAAAGCCGCGGCGCGGCCACATCGCCTCCGCGCTGCAGGCCGACATCCAGATTCCCGTCGGCCAGCTGTCGATCAAATCATTGGCGCGCTACTTCCGGCAGCTGCTGGACCTCCCGGACCAGCACGTCGTCGGGGAGATCACGCGCGACGGCGACGCGTTGACGCTGATGCTGCGCCGGCGCGACGGCGCGCAGATGACGCTCGCGCGTCCACGCACCGCAACGGATGTCGCGCCGCTCATCGCGGCCGGCGCCGAGGAGGCCGTGCGCCTTACCGACCCGTACGTCCTCGCGTCGTACTACATCGAGCAGGAGCTGCCGGGCCCGGAATTCCCCAGGACGACGGAGGCGTTGCAGCACGTCATCGACACGCGGCCGGACGAGGCGCCCTGGGCCCGCAACCTGCAGGGCCTTCTTCTGCTCAACCGCTACGAAAACGATGCGGCGCTGGACGCACTGCGGCGCGGCTTCGAGGCGGATCCGCACCTGCAAAGTCCCGTGTCCGAGGAATTCATGACGGCGCTCGTCCGCACGGGCCGCACCGACGAAGCCTTGCGCATCGTCGAAGCCGCCACGGCGAAGCGGCTCACCGCGGCGCAGCGGACGCGCGTCGGCTGGTGCAACGTGATGCTGGGTCGTCATCGCATTGCACTCCGGCAATTCCGGCGCGTCCTCGCGACCCACCGCGAGCACGTCTACGCGATGCTGGGGCAGGCAGTGTGCCTCGAGCGACTGCACCGTCCCCATGAGGCGCTGTCGGTGCTCGAAAAATTCTTCCGGGTGCGCGGACCGGGTTGGACGGGCGTCCAGGTCTACGTCGGCGCACTGCTCGACGTGGGGCGCACCGACGATGCCGTGCGGGCTGCCGAAGACCTGTATGCGCGCCATCCCGACGAATCCGCGGCCATGGCGACGCTCGCACGCATCCGGCTGCAGCAGGGGCGCCCCGCAGAAGCCGCGGCGCTGGCCGAAGCCGGCACCCGGCGCTGGGCCATGCGTTCGCTCAGCTGGTATTGCTGGGGCGAGGCGTTGCTGGCGCTGGGCGATCCGGAGGGCGCCATCGCGAAATTCCGGCAGCTCTACCTGCAGGAATTTCCGTCGCCCGAATGCGTGACCGGATGGGCGCGCGCCCTCCTGCAACTCGGTCGCGACGACGAAGCGCTCGCGAAATTCGCCGAGGCAGAAAGGATCGACCCGCACAACGCGCGGAACTACCTCGAGTGGGGCCGCGCGCTGACCGCCCTCGAGCGCGCGGGCGAAGGCAAGGCGATGGTCGCGAAGGCGGAGGCGCTGGCAAAAAGTCAGGGCGTGAAGCTGTAGTCGCGCAGCCGCAATCCGTCGGCTGCGCGTGCGACGCGATCGTCAGGCACTCGCCAATGCCTCCAGCGCGCCGCGATCGACGATCCGGATCCGCTCGCGTGCGAGGTCGACCCAACCTTTGTCCTCGAACGAACGCAGCAACCGGCTGACGATCTCGCGGACGCTTCCCAATTCGTCCGCGAGCGCCTGGTGGGTCGCGTGCACCGGATCCTGCCTGGCGAGCAGCAGCGCCGCCAGCCGCTGATCGAGCTTCTGATACGCGATCGCCTCGACCAGCGACAGCAGTGTCGAGAGGCGTTCGCCGAACAGGCTGAACACGTGGTTGCGAAACGCGACGTCGGTCTCGATCAGCGCGTGGAAATCCGCGGGCGGGACAATCAGCAGCTCGACCTGCGTCTCGGCAACGCCGGACGCCGTGTAGTCCGAGTGTCCGAGCAGACAGCTGCCGGACAACAGGCAACTCTCGCCGGGTTTCACGCGGTAGAGCTGCATCTCGCGGCCGTTCGGATACTGCTGCAGCACCTTGATCGACCCCGACAGCACCAGCGGAAAGCCGCCGCAGGGCGTGTGCGCGTCGAACATGACTGTCCCGGCCGGCACCTTGCGATGGATGCCGTGCGTGACGATGCGCTCGAGCGTGGCCGGCGCGGCGGCGGCGAGCGCCGGAAAGCGCTCGCGCACTGCAGCGGTCAGTTCGGGGGACACGGTGGAATCCGGCATGGCGGGAACCGGCGGCGCTTGCTTCGCCGCTTTGTGACGCAGGTCACAGACGATTCTAGCCCGAACACCTATGGTTACGGCATGAACCCGCGGATGCTTCGTGTCTTCGGCCGGCTCCTCGTGGCGCTGGCGTTGCTGGCGCCCACGCCGTCACTGCCGGCGCAACCGGGCGCGCCGGCGAGCGGCACCGTCGAATATCGCGACCTCGAGCGCTTTGCCACCGCCGAAGGGGTCGTGGAGGCCGTTCGCCAGTCGACGCTCGGGGCGCAGGTTGCGGGGCGTATCACTGCGTTGCCGGTCAAGGCCGGAGACCGGGTCAGGGCCGGGCAAGTGCTGGTTCAGATCGACCCGCGCAGCGCAGCGCAGGCGGAAGCGGCCAGCCAGAGCCAGGTCCAGGAGACGCAGGCCAACCTCGCGAATGCGAAGGCCAAGTACGAGCGGAGCCAGCGCCTGTTCGAGCAGAAATTCATCAGTCGCGCGGCGCTGGACCAGGCGGAGTCCGAGTTTCTCGCGGCGCGGGCCCAGGCGGCCGGCGCGGCGGCCAACGCGGGGCAGTCGGCGACGTCGAAGAGCTACACGACCATCGTCGCTCCCTATGACGGTGTCGTCGCCTCGACGGAGGTCGAGGTCGGCGACATGGCGACCATGGGCAAGCCGCTGCTGACGGTGTTCGACCCGCGCGAGCTGCGCGTGACGGCCACGGTGCCCCAATCGGTTCTTGCCCAGGCCGACTTCGATGCGCCGACGAAAGTCGAGATTCCGACGCTCGCGCGCGAAGTGGTCGCGCGACGCGTTACCGTGATCCCCGTGGCGGACACGCGCACGCATACCACGCGCGTGCGCCTCGATCTCCCCGAAGCCGCCGGCCTCATGCCCGGCCAGTATGCCCGGGCCAGAATCGTGACCGGACGAGCGCGAACCCTCGCCGTTCCCGAGGTCGCCGTTCTCCGGCGCAGCGAAGTGACGGCCGTCTACGTGATCGACGCCAAGGGCCGCGCCCAACTGCGCCAGGTGCGCGTCGGAGAGACCGCCGGCAATGGCCTCGTCGAAGTGCTGGCGGGCCTCAATGCCGGCGAGCGCGTCGCGCTCGATCCCGTGCGCGCCGGCATCGAGGCGAGCAGGGGCGGCGACGCACCGTCCTGACCGATGGCGTCCGCCACCGATCCCACGCCAACACCGCTCGGCGTCTCCGGCCGCGTCGCGCGCTACTTTCTCGAGTCGCGACTGACGCCGCTGATTGCGCTCGTCGCCCTGCTGCTCGGTGCGTTCGCCATTGCAGTGACAGCGCGCGAGGAGGAACCGCAGATCAACGTGACGATGGCCAATGTCATCGTGCCGTTCCCGGGAGCGTCGGCGAAGGACGTCGAGACGCTGGTCGCCACGCCGGCCGAGCAGGTGATTTCGCAAATCCAGGGCCTCGAGCACGTCTATTCGGTGTCGAAGCCCGGGCTCGCCGTCATCACCGCGCAGTTCAAGGTCGGCGTGCCGCGCACTGAAGCGCTGGTCCGGCTCTACGACACCATCAATGCCAATCGCGACTGGCTGCCGAAGGAACTCAATGTCGGCGAACCGCTGATCAAGCCGAAAGGCATCGACGACGTCGGCATCGTCACCTTGACGCTGTGGACGGCGGATGCCTCGCGCGGCGCCTTCGATCTGGAGCAGGTGGCCCATGCCATCGAGGTGGAACTGAAGCGTGTCCCCGGCACGCGCGAAGTGACGACGATCGGCGGCCCGGGACGTGTCGTGCGCGTGCTGCTCGACCCGCAGAGGCTTTCCGCTTTCGGGCTGACGGTCGCGGACCTTCGACACGCCCTCACGGCCGCCAATACGGCATCGCCGTCGGGCAAGCTCGACATCGACAACCGTTCCGTTCTCGTCGAGACCGGGCAATTCCTCGCCAGCGCCAAGGATGTTGAATCGCTCGTCGTCGGCGTAACCGGCGGAAATCCGATCTACCTGTCCGATGTCGCCTCCATCGTCGATGGACCGCCGACGCCGGCGCGTTACGTCTGGCTCGGCACCGGGCCAGGGGCGGCGACGAAAGGGATCGATGCGCGCGGGGAGTTTCCCGCGGTGACGCTCGCGATCACGAAAAAGCCGGGTGAAAACGCGGCCGACGTCGCAACGCGCGTCGTTGCCCGCGTCGAAGAGCTGCGCAACGCCGTGATCCCCGCCGGCGTCGAGGCGACGGTCACGCGGAACTACGGCGAGACCGCGAACGACAAGGCGATGAAGCTGATCCAGAAGCTTGTTTTCGCAACCCTGTCGGTCGTCGCGCTGGTGTTCGCGACCCTCGGCCGGCGGGAGGCGGCCATCGTCGGCGCCGCGGTGATCCTGACGCTCGCCGCGACCTTGTTCGCGTCGTGGGCATGGGGATTCACGCTGAACCGGGTCTCGCTGTTCGCGCTGATCTTTTCCATCGGCATCCTGGTCGACGACGCCATCGTGGTCGTCGAGAACATCCATCGCCACCGCGGCCTGGCGCCCGACGCGCCGCTCCTCGCGCTGATCCCGCAGGCCGTCGACGAGGTGGGCGGCCCGACGATCCTCGCGACGCTGACCGTGATTGCCGCGCTGCTGCCCATGGCGTTCGTGAGCGGGCTGATGGGGCCGTACATGGCTCCGATCCCGATCAACGCCAGCATGGGCATGTTGATCTCGCTCGCCATCGCGTTCACGTTCACGCCGTGGCTTGCCCTCAAGCTCGCGCGGACCGGTGCGGCGAGTGCACATGGGCCCTCGCGCCTCGACGCCGGCCTCGCCGGCGGGTTCGCCCGGATGCTGGCCCCGTTTCTCGATGCGCAAAAAGGGGACCGCAACCGGCGCCGGCTCTGGCTCGGCATCCTGCTCGCCATCAGCCTGTCGGTACTGCTCCCCGTCGTTCAATGGGTCGTGCTGAAAATGCTGCCGCTCGACAACAAGTCCGAGCTTCAGGTGGTCGTCGACATGCCGGCCGGAACGCCGGTCGAAAACACCGCGGCCGTGCTGAGAGCGATGGGCGCCTACGTGGCGACGATCCCGGAAGTGTCCGACTACGAGGCGTATGCCGGCACCGCGACGCCGATCAACTTCAACGGCCTCGTCCGCCAGTATTACCTGCGGCAGGAGCCTGAGAACGGCGACCTGCAGGTGAATCTCGTCGACAAGCACCGTCGCGAACGCCAGAGCCACGAGATCGCGCGCACCGTTCGTCCCGAACTCGAGCGAATCGCCGCGAAATTCGGCGCGCGGGTCAAGGTCGTCGAAGTGCCGCCGGGCCCGCCGGTGCTTGCGCCGCTGGTCGCGGAGATCTACGGTCCCGATGAAGGCGGCCGCCATGCGATCGCCAAGCGGGTACGCGCCGAATTCGGCCGCCACGCGGAGATCGTGGGGATCGACGATTCGATCGAGGACAGCGCGCCAAAGGAGAGCGTTCGCGTGGACCAGGCGCGCGCGGCCTCGCTCGGCGTCGCGCCCGCGGACATCGTGGGCGCGATGCGCGCCGCGCTCGACGGCGACGACGTCACGATGCTGCGCGACGCGCAGGCGAAATACGGCGTTCCCGTGCGCCTCACGCTGCCCCCCGAGCGACAAGGGAAGCGTGCCGGGCTGCTCGAGATGAAAGTGCGCGGCGCCGATGGCGCGCTGGTGCCGCTCTCGGAGGTCGTGACGGTGCGCACGGCCGAGCGCGACCGCACGATTCATCACAAGGACCTGCTGCCCGTGTCCTACGTCATCGGCGACGTGGCTGGCAAGATCGACAGCCCGCTCTACGGCATGTTCGCCGCACGCGGCGCACTCGCGGGCGCCGAGCTTCCGCAAGGTGGCCGCCTGGGCGAATACTTCATTCGCCAGCCGACGGACCCGTATCGCGAGTACGCGCTCAAGTGGGACGGCGAGTGGCAGATCACCTACGAGACATTTCGCGACATGGGCACGGCCTATGCCGTCGGACTCGTGCTGATCTACCTGCTGGTGGTGGCGCAGTTCGGGTCGTACGTGACGCCACTCGTGATCATGGCGCCGATTCCCCTGACGGTCATCGGCGTGATGCCGGGCCACGCGCTGCTCGGCGCGCAGTTCACGGCGACCTCGATGATCGGGATGATCGCGCTCGCCGGGATCATCGTGCGCAATTCGATCCTGCTCGTCGACTTCATCAACCTGCAGCTCGCCCGCGGCGTCCCGTTCGCGCAGGCGGTCGTCGATTCGGCCGCGGCGCGGGCGAAGCCGATCGCGCTGACCGGCGCCGCGGCGATGCTGGGCGCGCTCTTCATCCTCGACGACCCCATCTTCAACGGCCTCGCCATCGCCCTCATCTTCGGCATCCTCGTGTCGACGCTGCTCACGCTCGTCGTCATTCCGCTGTTGTATTTCGCCGTGAACCGGAAGCGCTTCGCGTGAACGGCGCCCAACCTGGAGAACTCGCAATGGACACCAACAGAATGGTCCGCATCTTTGCCGGCGCATTCGTGCTGATCTCGCTCGCGCTCGGCGCGCCCGCGAGCCCGCTGTTCGTGAACGCCCACTGGCTCTGGTTCACCGTCTTCGTCGGCGCGAACCTGTTCCAGAGCGGCTTTACGCAATTCTGCCCGCTCGAGATCGTCCTGAAGCGCTTCGGCGTCCGCGAGGCCTGACGCCATGCCCAAGGTGTTTCGCGAGATTACGCGCTCGCTCTCGCCGTCGTTGCGCAAGCTCCGCGCCGATATCCCCGATACGATGAAAGGGTTCGATGCGATGGCCGGCGCCGCGCTGCGCGATGGCGCGCTGTCGGAGAAGACCAAGGAATTGATCGCGCTGGCGCTGGGTGTCGCCGCGCACTGCGACGGCTGCCTGGGATTCCACGTCAAGGCGCTCGCGCGGCTCGGCGCGACCCGCGCCGAGGTCGAGGAAGCGCTCGGCGTGGCGATCTACATGGGTGGCGGGCCGGCGCTGATGTATGCCGCGGACGCGCTGGCGGCCTACGAGGAGTTTGCGGCCCCGGCTTGAACGACGCTCGACGTGCCGGGGGCGGACCCGCGGCCATTCGCGGTACAATCCGTTTTTCCCAACAAAAACAGCGCCGTGCGCGTCAGCCGCTATTTTCTCGCCACGTTGAAGGAAGCCCCCGCCGAGGCGGAGCTCGCGAGCCATCGCCTGATGCTGCGGGCGGGGATGATCAAGCGCCTTGCCGCCGGCATCTACACGTGGCTGCCGCTCGGCCTGCGCGTGCTGCGCAAGGTCGAGGCGATCGTCCGCGAGGAAATGAACCGGGCCGGGGCCATCGAGTTGCTGATGCCCGTCGTGCAGCCCGCGGAGCTGTGGCAGGAAACCGGGAGGTGGGGCAAGTACGGGCCGGAACTGCTGCGCCTCAAGGACCGGCACGAGCGCGATTTCATCTTCCAGCCGACCTCCGAGGAGGTCATCACCGACATCGCGCGCAAGGACCTGCGAAGCTACAAGCAGCTTCCGATCAATTTCTACCACATCCAGACCAAGTTCCGCGACGAGATCCGGCCGCGCTTCGGCGTGATGCGCTCGCGCGAATTCGTGATGAAGGACGCGTACTCGTTCGACGTCGACCAGCCCGCGATGCTGAAGTCGTACCAGGCGATGTTCGACGCCTACGCCCGGATCTTCACGCGAATGGGCCTCACGTTCCGCGCGGTCGGCGCCGACACGGGCCAGATCGGCGGCAGCGCGTCGCACGAATTCCAGGTCCTGGCGGACTCCGGCGAAGACGCCATCGCCTGGTGTCCTGCCTCCGACTACGCGGCGAACATCGAGCTCGCCGAGGCGCTCGCGCCGGCGCCATCGCGCGCCCCCGCGGCGGAGCTCATGCAGAAGGTGCCCACCCCCGGCAAGGAAACCTGCGAAGAGGTCGCGGAGCTCCTCGGCCTGCCGTTGAAGCGCACGGTCAAGTGCATCATGCTGGCGACCGACACCGAGGGTCAGCCCGCGAAGATCTGGATGCTGCTGATCCGCGGCGACCACGCGCTGAACGAGATCAAGACCAGCAAGATCGCGGGACTCCAAAAATTCCGCTGGGCGAGCGAGGCTGAAATCGTCGCGGCGACCGGCTGCCGGCCCGGCTACCTCGGCCCCGTCGGCATCCCGAAGGAGATCAGGCTCGTCGTCGATCGCGCCGTGGCGGTCATGGCGGATTTCGTCTGTGGTGCGAATTTGCCGGACTATCACCTCTCCGGCGTCAACTTTGGCCGCGATTGCCGCGAGCCGGACACCGTCGCCGACATCCGCAACGTCGTCGCCGGAGATCCGTCGCCGGATGGCAAGGGAACCCTCGAAATCCTGCGCGGCATCGAGGTCGGGCATGTCTTCGCACTGGGCACCCGGTACTCGGAGGACATGAATGCAACCTATCTCGACGCGCAAGGTCAGAGTCGGTTGATCGAGATGGGCTGCTACGGGATCGGCATTACCCGGGTGGTCGCCGCGGCGATCGAGCAGAACCACGACGCCAAAGGGATCATCTGGCCGGAGCCGCTGGCGCCATTCGCGGTGGCGATCGCCCCGGTGGGCTACGACCGCAGCGAGGCCGTCAAGGCGCTGGCCGACCGGCTGCACGACGAGCTGGAAGCGGCCGGCGTCGAGGTGCTGCTGGACGACCGCGGCGAGCGCCCTGGCGTGATGTTTGCAGACATGGAGTTGATCGGCATCCCGCACCGCATTACGATCGGCGACCGCGGCCTCAAGGACGGCAACGTCGAATACCAGGCGCGCAGAGCGGCAGAAGCGAACGCGGGGCCCATTCCGGTGCCGGTTGCCGATATCGGTGCGTTCATCAGAAGGAAACTTTCGGCATGACGTTTTATGGCACTTGGGGACGCTTCGCCGGCAGGGTCGGGGCCATGGCGCTCGCGCTGGCGCCGTTGTCGGCACACGCCGGAACGCAGGTCGAGGAGCGCCTCGCGCCTTCGGTAGTCACCGTAATGTCGAGCGCGATCTCGGATCAGCCAGTGCCGGTCGACTACGGCAATCGGCCCGACCTGCGGGCGTGGATGGACGAGATGTCGCGGCGCCTTGCGCCGAAGGTCGCGGACGGCCGCTCCCGCGAGGAATTCCTGGCCACGGTGCATTACGAAGCGTCTCGCGCGGGGCTCGATCCGCAGCTCGTGCTTGGCGTCATCCAGTACGAGAGCGCCTTCCGCAAGTACGCGATTTCGAGCGCGGGCGCGCGGGGCTACATGCAGGTGATGCCGTTCTGGACCGGGCTCATCGGCAGCGGCGACAACCACAACCTTTTCCATCTGCGGACGAACCTGCGCTACGGCTGCGTGATCCTGCGGCACTACCTCGACGTCGAGGACGGCGACGTCTATCGCGCGCTCGGCCGCTACAACGGCAGCCTCGGGCGCCCCGAGTACCCGACCGGCGTCATGGCGGCGGTGAACCGCAACTGGCAATTTGCGCCGGCGCAGGCGAAGGCCCTTCCCGTCACCGCGTCGCTCATCGTCCCGCGTTGAACGCGAACACGCGTTCATATCGCGGCCGCTTCGCTCCCTCCCCCACCGGCCCGCTCCATTTCGGCTCGCTGATCGCCGCAGTCGCGAGCTACTGCGACGCGCGCGCTGCCGGCGGCGAATGGCTCGTCCGCATCGAGGACATCGACCTGCCGCGCACGCGCCCCGGTGCCGAGCGCGCGATCATGAACGCGCTCGAGCGCTACGGGTTCGCGTGGGACGGGCCGGTCGTCCGGCAATCGGAGCGCACCGCGTTGTACGAGGACGCGCAGGACAAGCTGCGCCGCGAGGGCCACGTCTACGCGTGCGCCTGCACGCGGCGGGAACTCGAATCGGCGCCCCTCGGCGCCGGCGGCGAGCGCATCTATCCGGGCACCTGCCGCGACGGCGTCCCCGCCGATCGGAATGGACGAAGCGCCCGCGCGTGGCGCCTGCGCGTCGGCGCGTCGCACATTGCGTGGCGCGATCGACTGCAAGGACCTCAGGCGCAGGACCTCGCGCGCGATGTCGGCGATTTCGTCGTGCAGCGCGCCGACGGACTGTTCGCGTATCAGCTGGCGGTGGTCGTCGACGACGAAGTTCAGGGAATCACGGATATCGTCCGCGGCGCCGACCTCATGGCGTCGACGGCGCGCCAGATCCTGCTGCAGCGACGGCTCGCGCACGCAACGCCTTCGTACCTTCACGTGCCCATCGCGATCGACGCGCACGGCGAAAAACTCTCGAAGCAGACGCGCGCGGCGCCGCTGCCCACGGTGCCGCTTCCGGCGCTCGTCGCGGCGTGGCGCTTTCTCGAGCAGCCACTGCCGCCGGGCTCGGGCATGCCGGCGACGATCGCCGAGTTCTGGCAGTGGGCACTGCGCGCATGGGCTCCGGCGCGGCTGCCTCCCGTCACGACGCTTCCGGCCCCGCCGGCGTTCCGGCCGGACGCATCCCGCAGCGTATAATGTTCGGTTCTCTGCGCGACGCGGCCACGATTTCGCGGCGCCTTCACCTTCGACCCGCATACTTCGCTTCCATGACAACCCTTGTTGCCGTTCGCAAGAACGACGAAATCACCATCGCCGCCGATTCGCTGACCACGTTCGGCGACACGCGGCTGTCGGCGGAGTTCGACCGGACGCCCGACAAGATCATCAAGTACCAGGGCACCTACATCGGGCTCTGCGGCAGCGCCGCCCATCAGCTCGTGTTCGAGAGCCTGCTCGCGAAGCACGGCGACCTCGACTTTTCCAACAAGGCCGGGATCTTCGAGACGTTTCGCAAGCTCCACCCGATCCTCAAGGAGCAGCACTTCCTCAACCCCAAGGAAGAGGACGACGACCCGTACGAGTCGACGCAGATCACGGCGCTCGTCGCCAACACGCACGGCATCTTCGGTGTCTACTCGATGCGCGAGGTGTTCGAGTACACGCGGTTCTGGGCCGCGGGCACCGGCCGCGAATTCGCGCTCGGCGCGATGCATTCGCAATACGGCCGGCTGCGGACGGCGGAAGCCATCGCGCGCGCCGGCATCGACGCGGGCACCACGTTCGACAAGAACTCGGGCCTACCGCTCACGCTCTATACCGTGGCAGCGGAGCACTGACGGGCCGCGCGCCATGCCCACGAGCCCGCCGTTCGCCGACGCGCTGTCGCGCTTCGTGTTCGAGCATGCCGCCGTACGCGGCGCGCTGGTAAGCCTCGACGGCGCGTGCCGCGACATCCTCGACTGCCATCCGTACCCGCCCGCGCTGCAGCGCTCGCTCGCCGAGCTGCTCGCGGCCGCCACGCTGCTGGCCTCGACGCTCAAGTTCAAAGGCGCGCTCATCGTCCAGTTGCAGAGCGACGGCCCCGTGCGGCTGCTGGTCGTGGAATGCGACGCCACCCTCACGCTCCGCGCGACCGCCCAATGGAACGATGCGGCCGCCGCGCTGCCCGCGGCAGCCACGCTCGCGGAGCTCGCCGGTGGGCCGGAACACGGACGGCTCGCGATCACGCTCGACCCGAAGGACGGCGGCCCGCTGTACCAGGGCATCGTCGCGCTGGAGGCGCACTCGATCGCGAGCCTGATCGAGCACTATCTGCGTACGTCCGAACAGATCGACAGCCGCATGACGATCGCGACGGAGGGTGCGCGGGTGCGCGGTCTCCTGCTGCAGCGCCTGCCCGGGGCCACCGCCGCGGACGACGAGACCTGGATGCGCGCTGCCGCACGCGTGGATGCCTTGCCTGCTGCGGCGCTGCTCGCCCGGGGCGGCGCGCCCGAGTTGCTGCAGGGCTGCCTTCCCGACGACGACGTGCGGTTGTTCGCTCCGCGCGCGGCGCGCTTCGCGTGCAGCTGCTCCGAAGAGCGCGTCGCCAATGCGCTGCGATTGATCGGCCGCGTCGAAGTTGACAGCATTCTCGCCGAACAAGGCTTGATCGGAATCACCTGCGAATTCTGCAACAAGCAGTACACGTTCGTCGCGGAAGACGCGCGCGCGCTCTTCGCGACCGATCGCGGCACTTCTTCGGGATCGCGCCGGCCACCGCCCGGCCCCATCCGGCATTGAACGAAGGGGCAGCGCCGTGAGCCTCTACGTTCCCCGCCATTTCGATGCGGGCAACCGCGTCGCCGTCGCGCGGCTTTTGCACGACCACCCCTTTGCGACGCTGATCACGCCCACCTCCGGCGAGCCGCATGTCTCGCACGTCCCGCTGCTGTGGGTCGGCGACTGCGAGCCGAACGGTACATTGATCGGACATTTCGCCCGCGCCAACCCGCATGCTGGATTCGCGGAGGCCGCCGAGTCGATCGCGATCTTTCACGGCCCGCATGCCTACGTCTCGCCGTCCTGGTATGCGGAGCCCGCGACCGCGGTGCCGACCTGGAACTACGCCGTGGTCCACGCGCACGGCACACTGCATCTCGCGCGCACGCCGGCGGAAACGCGAGCGATCCTCGACGTGCTGATCCACCGTTTCGAATCCGGCCGCGAAGCGCCGTGGCAACCGGGGCTCGACCGGGCGCGGATGGACGCCATGGTCAACGCGATCGTCGGGTTCCGGATGAAGATCAAGCGCATCGACGCCAAGTTCAAGCTGTCGCAGAACCGGGCACCCGACGACCGCGCCCGCGTGGCGACGGCGCTGGCTGCGGAGGGCTACGCCGAGGCCGACGCGACCGCCGCATGGATGCGCGCGTACGTGACGCCCGCCGATGGGCAACCCTGAGCGCGGCGGCGACGCGGCGGATGCGGCCGCCGGCCGCGTCCGCTTCGACAAATGGCTGTGGGCGGCACGCTTCTACAAGACACGGAGTCTCGCCGCGCAGGCGATCGACGCCGGTCAGGCGCGACTTGCCGGCGTGCGCGTGAAACCTGCCCACGTCGCGCGCGTCGGCGATGCGGTGTCCCTACGCCGGCATGGCATCGTCGCCGAGGTCATCGTCACCGCGCTGTCCGACCGCCGCGGATCGGCGACCGCTGCGGCGAAGCTCTATCGCGAAACCGAAGCGAGCATTGCCGCGCGCGAAACGGAGGAGCTGGCCCGGCGCCAGGCGGCGGAACTGCAGCCGCGATTCGCGGGCCGGCCGACCAAGCGTGAACGGCGCAAGCTCGAGGATTTTCTCAACGAGCCGTAACCGTTCAGCAGAGCCTCAACGCACCGAGGTCGAGCAGCAGGTCCGGATTTTGGTAGCCGCGCCAGATCGCCCACGCCATGAGCGCGGCAAGCACGAGGCCGATCGAATGCCAGACCAGGCGCGGAACGCGCGCGAAACCGCGCTGCAGGGAAGGCGATTTGCCGGGAAGGAAACGCATCACGCGAGGATACCCGGGCCGGGCGCCTCGCGCTATGACCGAACTGCTCGCCCGGTTACGCGCGTACCTGGCCTTCGGCGATCTGCGACCCCAGCATCGTAACCGGCGTCTGCGGCACGACTCCTTGTTCGCGCATCGCCGCCATGATCGAGCTGAAATCCGCCGCCGTGCACACATTGGCGATCGGCTTGGCGAGCAGGTTGACGGCGCGTCCGCTGACGATCAACGGCAGGTCTTCCGGCAACGCAGTGCGCAGCGAGCGGATTTCCTGCCCGGCGATCTTGCCCGAGATGCCGCGATCGAACAGCAGCACGACCAGCGCCACTTTGTAGGCCTCGGCCGCGCCGGCGATTTCCTGCGCCGGCACGCCCGCGCCGAGCGACAGGCAATTGATGCCGTCGGTGAACAGCAGGAGCTCGAGGATCGCGAGCCCGAGCTGGTTGGGATCATTGGGCGGCGTGGCGAGCAGGATCTGCCGCGCGTCGCGCGTCGGCCGGACGAGCCGGGTCACGTCGCGCAGCAGCCGCTGCGCGAGGTCGGCAAAGCGCAGCTCCTGGAAGTTCTGCATTTCGCCGCGAACGACGCGCTCGTGCACCGCCTCGTTCAGCGGAATCAGCGTGGACTCGAGAAACTTGCGCAGCCCCTGACCGACGAGGAGCTTCGACAGGTGGTTCTGGAGCTCGCCGACGCGATGCGCTCCCAGCAGCTTGACCGCGGTTTCGATCTCGCCGGGCAGCGGCGCCGGCGCCTCGACGGCAAGACCCATCATCGATTGCAGCGCCGATTCGGCGAGCGGCACGACCGCACCGGCGCGCCAGCCCTCGGAAAGCAGCTGCTTGATGAGCTTCAGACGCGCCACCTGATCGGAAGGATAGACGCGGTCCCCGAAGGCGTCGCGCAGCGGCGCGGGAAAACCGTACCGGCGCTGCCACATATAGAGTTGTTCACGCCGCAATCCGGTAATGCGGACCACTTCGCGGATATGCGCATGGCTTCTGGATTCCGCGGTACCGTCGCGCGGCTCGACCAGCATCGCGGCCGGCTCGTGCCGCCGCGTCGGTGCCTTGATCAGGATGCCCATCGTCGTCTTTCCCTTACGCTTTGCGTCACATTGCGTATTCAATCTGTGCTGGACAAGTATATCCCCGGCCCGCTGCACGGGCAGTTCGAGTCCGCAGGGACTTGTCGTCGCTCCGCCGTGCCGCCAATTTCACCATTCTGTGCAGCACGGCCGGTACCATGCACGATGCGTGCCAGCCTTCTGGCGCCCCTATTGCCGCTCCCCGGTCTTTGGGCGATGATCGAACATGAGGCGGCCGCCGCGGCAACCGCCGAAATTCGCGGCGGCTTTGATGTCGACATGCGGCTCGCGGGCGCGTCGGTGCCGACGTACGTTCCCGGAGCTGTTTTGCCAGTCAGCGATCTTCACGCTTGATACCCGCGGAGCAAGCTTCCGAATTCCTGTCCGATGTTTCGACTAGGCAAAGACGGCAAGGAACCTTTCGCAGACGCCAAGACGGCGGAGCGCTGGTATGCAATGCTGCCGGCCCTCGATCCGCTCGCTATCCAACGCAACGTCCTCACCGAGCTCGGCAAGCTGTCCGAGCAAACGGCGCGCCATACGCCACAGGGGCTCGAGGCCGTCTTCCGCATCGATGTGGCGACCAAGGAACTGCGCAACACGCTGGTCGAGCAGTACCTCGAGCACGCCAGCCGCTCATCGAAGATCGAGAATCAGCTCTGGCAGTCGCTGTTCGACCTGTCGCAGGGCTTCCTCGCCTGCTACGGGGCGTTCGCGCAGGAAGTCTCCCGCCATGCGCAAAGCAACAAGTGGCAGGGGCTCCTGCCCGAGCTCCTCGCGCGCCAGATCCTGCACCTCGGCCTCGACGCCAAGATCAGGCTGTTTCGCTACGAGCAGTGGATTCCCGCGAAATGGGCCGAGCTGCACGCGCTCTTCATGCTCGCATGCTCGCGGCAGATCGAGCGGCGCGCCCTGGTCACGAACGCCGACGGCGACTCTACGACGATCGAGCACGAATACCTGGTCGCGCTGGTCCTCCAGCTCGTCAATTCCGGAAACCTGACGCCGAAGCACCTCGACTGGGTGACGAGCCACCTCGACGAATGGTGCCAGCCGCTGCGCCTCACGCTGGAGCCGTCGTCCGTCACGTCGTTCTATGTGGACCTCGGCAGCCGCACGGGCTTGCGTCGCCGCTCGCCGGCCCCCCTCGAAGGCCGCGTGCTGTTTCTCGATACCCGCCCGCTGCACGCACTGCTGATGCAGAACGTCGCGGTCCTGGAGCAGAAGATCCGCAGCCAGCCGCTGTCGGACAAGACAGCACGACGGAGCGAGCAGCTCGCCCTCGTGAGCAAGCTCGCGTCGCAGGTCGACCCCGAATTCAAGCCGTTTGCCCGCCGTGGTGAGCGTACGTCCGCCGCCGGTACCGTCGACGCGATCGTCGGCTTCGCGAAGATCTCCGGCTTTCTGCGCGAAGAGGAGCGGCGCCCCACGCCCACGCTCGATCCCGGCAACAGTTTCGGCGGAACGATGGAGCTGGCCGTATTCGGGCGCGCGCGCAACGAAGTCGAACGCCGGATCGAGCAGGCGAAGCGCCGGCTCGAAACCTATGCCGCGCCCGGCGGCCCGTGGGAGGTGAAGGACGTAAGCCAGACCGGATTCCGGCTGCTCGCGCCGATGAGTGTCGCCCACGCCGTCACGCTCGGCACCCTCGCGGGAATCCGGCCGCACGGTCAGCACATCTGGGCGCTTGGCATCGTGCGCCGAATCCGAAGGCTCACCGCGGACCGCGCGGAAATCGGCCTGCAGGTCATCGCGAACGCGTTGTCGTCGGTCGACCTGATCGAGCAGCGCAAGGCGCAGGACGACGACTACTCCGTCGACGGCGAGGCGACGACGATCAATGGCCGCGTTTTCCAGGGTCTCCTCCTGTCGCTGCGCAAGCGTGAAGCCGATCCCGCGGTGACGTCGCTGATCATGCCCGCTGTGGAATACCAGCCGGCGCGGCGTTTCAAGCTGCAGACGCCGACGACCGGCAAGGCCATCCGGCTGGGCCGCCTGCTCGAGCAGCAGCCGGAGTGGGTCTGGACCGCCGTCGAGCATTTCGATCGCCCGGGCTCGGCCACGGGCGCCGCGCACCGCCGTTAATCCCATGGCCATGAGCGCCACCGTGCCGCCCCGAACGCGTGCGCGAGCGGGGCGAAGCCAAGGCCCGGAGGGCGCGTCCGCGAGCGCGGGCGGCGCCCGACTCCGCGTCGCAACCCGAACGGCGTCTGGCACGGACGCCGCGCGAATTCGTCGGAGATGTACCAATGCCGTCTGACAGGTACGCGGAAATCCATGCGGCGTACCGGTGGGACGTGCCGATGCGCTTCTCGATCGCCGAAGCGTGCTGCGGCCGCTGGGCGACCGACCGCACGCGCTTCGCGCTCTACTGGGAAGACGAATCCGGCGCGACCGCCGCGTTCACGTTCTGGGACCTGGAGCAGCAGGCGAACCGCCTCGCGAATGCGCTGTCGGCGCTGGGTGTCGCGCGCGGCGACAAGGTCGCGCTGATCCTTCCGCAGCGCCCCGAGACCGTCGTCGCGCACATCGCGATCAATCGCCTCGGCGCGGTCGCCGTCCCGCTGTCGTTCCTGTTCGGCCCCGACGCGCTCGAATTCCGGCTGCACGACTCGGAAACGAAGGTCGCGTTCGTCGATCCGCAGTCGCTGCCCAACATGGCCGCGATCCGCGAGCGGTGCCCCGGCATCGCGCATGTCGTCGGCGTCGCCGGCGCGCGCGAATCCTGGATCACCCCATGGGAAGCGCTGCAGGAAAAAGGGGCACGGCATTTCACGCCGCACGCCGTCGCCGCGGCGGACCCCGCCTACCTCGTCTACACGAGCGGCACCACCGGGCCGCCGAAGGGCGCGCTGATGCCGCAGCAGTGCCTGATCGGCAACCTGCCGGGCTTCGTCCACTCGCACGACGGGTTCCCGCGGCCGGGCGACGTGTTCTGGTCGCCCGCCGATTGGGCGTGGACCGGCGGCCTCATGGACGCGCTGCTGCCCACGCTGTATTTCGGCCAGCCCATCGTCGGCTACCGCGGCCGCTTCGAGCCCGAGCGCGCGTTCGCGCTCATCGAGAAATACGGCGTCCGCAACACGTTCCTGTTTCCCACCGCGCTCAAGATGATGATGAAGGCGTTTCCGCGGCCGCGCGAGCGCTTCGACGTGAACCTGCGCACGATCATGAGCGCCGGCGAAGCGGTCGGCACCGCGGTGTTCGAATGGGCGCAGGAGGCGCTCGGCGTCACCATCAACGAGATGTTCGGCCAGACCGAGATGAACTACATCGTCGGCAACTCGCACGAGCTGTGGCCGGCGAAGCCGGGCTCGATGGGGCGCCCGTATCCCGGGCATCGGATCGCGCTCATCGACGACGACGGCAACGAGATGGGCGAAGACCAGATCGGCGAGGTTGCGGTGAACCGGGTCGCGCCCGACGGCACGCGCGATCCGGTGTTCTTCCTCGAGTACTTTCGCAATCCGGAAGGGACGGCGAAGAAATTCACCGGCGACTGGTGCCGCACCGGTGACCTCGCGAAGCGCGACGCCGACGGCTATCTCTGGTACCAGGGCCGCGCCGACGACATGTTCAAGGCCGCGGGCTACCGCATCGGTCCGTCGGAGATCGAGAATTGCCTCGTGCGCCATCCCGCCGTCGCGAATGCGGCGGTCGTCCCCTCCCCCGACGAGACGCGCGGCAATGTCGTCAAGGCGTTCATCGTGCTCGCCGCCGGGCAGGCGCCGACGGCGGCGCTCGAGGACGACATCCGCCAGCACGTGCGCAAGTACCTCGCGCCCTACGAGTATCCGAAGGAAATCGAGTTCATCGACGCGCTGCCGATGACGACGACCGGCAAGGTGCAGCGGCGCGTGCTGCGCGAACGCGAGCGTGAACGCAAGGCGGGAAAAGCCGGGTGATGAAGCTTACGCGCGTGTCGGTTTTCGCCATCGCGACCTACGACAACGACTACGTGCTGATCCCCGACGCGCAAAGGGCCTTGGCGATCGCCGCGCTCAAAGCGGCGGAGCACACGATCAGCGCGGGGACGTAGGCGTCGCGACGCCCGCGGGATTTTCCCGCAGCCGCTCCAGAAAGGCGCGGTGGGTGAGCACCCACGTGACCGCCGGAACCACCGTCGGCAGGATGAGCGAGCCGAACTGGAATGCAAAGGCGATCGCCTCGCGCTGCCACGGCGCGAAACCGGTCTGCGACGCCACCAGCGGCCCCGACGTGATCGCGACGTTCTTCAGGAAATCCGCCAGCACGCCCCACGCAACGAACGGCAGCTGGACCGCATAGCCGATCGCGAGCGTTCGCGGCAGCCGCGGCTCGCGCGCCGCCAGCACGAGCGAAGCGAAGAGCGGCATGCCGAACGAGTACAGGAGGCCATCCACGTCGACGGTGATATGCGCGCTCGCGGCGAGCCCCTCGCCGGGCTTGAGCGATGTGGCGAACGTGAAAGCTCCCGCGTTCTGCTCGACCGCGGTCACGAGGTCGGGAAAGCCCACCTGCGCAATGCCGGCGACGATCAGCTTCACCGGCCACAGCAAGAGCGGCGCGCCGAAATACCAGACGACGAACGCCGCGGGCAGCCAGACCAGCACCTTCAGGACGAAGCGCCCGAGCGGCGTCCGCATCGCGGCTAGGGCCTGTTCACACTATGGACGCAAACGCGAACGGGCGGCATGGGGCGCCAATCAAGGCGCCCGACGATGCTAAGACCGGGTGTCTTTGCGAGGAGGGCAACGCAGAGTGGCGCCCC
>Ga0209048_10001390_pt1 | contig 25056 bp, 22 predicted proteins | sample FrelakmetCRP12CR_FD_187146 | JGI IMG/M metagenome (GOLD analysis project Ga0209048, IMG submission 187146) | Freshwater lake sediment microbial communities from the University of Notre Dame, USA, for methane emissions studies - CRP12 CR (SPAdes)... | ecosystem: Environmental > Aquatic >... | reverse complement strand
ATCTGCGAAGGACAACATATGGATATGTCGTTTGCACACCGGAATGACGTCGATGAGTACGAATATCTTGAAATGGTGAAGAAAAAAACCGGTGTTCTCTATGCTGCGGCAGCAGGAATCGGTGCGATTCTCGGTGGTGGCAATGCACACCAGGTAAAAGCTCTCTATCTTTTCGGGTTGAAAACCGGGATTGCATTCCAGATTCAGGACGACCTCATTGATCTCCTGACCCCCTCTGAAAAGAGTGGCAAAGACCGGGCCTCTGATCTGCGGGAAGGCAAGCAGACGCTGATCATGATCAAGGCACGGGAGAAGGGTATTGACCTTCAAAAATACCGGCGCGATCTTTCGGATGCTGATATCGACGCGGCAACTAAAGAGCTGACCGATGCCGGTGTCATCGACGAGGTCAAAAAAGTGGCTGCAGACCTTGTTGCTGAAAGCAACAAACACATTTCCCTGCTCCCGGTGTCAAAAGAACGTCAGCTCCTGATGGATATTGGCGAATTTTTTGTGACCCGGAGTTATTAGAATGGCCGGGGAAGACTTACAAAACATCCTTTTTCTTTGTGCCCTGCAGAACGCGGTGAAACACGGGGGTGTCCCCCAAGCGGGTGCCGTCGTTGGTATGGTAATGAGTGCACACCCGGAATTCCGGCCGCGGGCAAAAGAAGTCGCGACTCTGGCAAAAGGAGCGATTGCAGATGTTGCGGCACTCTCTGCTGATGACCGGGTTGCACAATTGCAGGCACGTGCACCTGAAATGTTCGATGCGATATATACAAAACACGAGCACAGGAAGATACTCCCCGATCTTGAATCTGCAGACCACGGCGTGGTAATGCGGTTTGCGCCAAATCCCTCCGGGCCGCTTCATATCGGTCATGCCCGAGCAGCCGTACTCAACGATGCATACGTCAAACAGTATGGGGGCAGGTATATCCTGCGTATTGAAGATACTGACCCGAAACGCGTAGATCCAGAAGCTTATGCAATGGTAAAAGAAGACCTTGCGTGGCTTGGACTAGGGATCACGGAGACGGTTACGCAAAGCGATCGCCTGCACCTTTACTACGATCTCTGCAGGCAACTGATCGAACGGAGAGGAGCATATGTCTGCACCTGCGATAATGAACGCTTCAAAACACTGAAAAACGCAAAGACCGCATGCCCGTGCAGGGACCAGCCCGTAGAGAAAAATCTTGAGCTCTGGGAGAGGATGCTCGACCACACATTTAAGGAAGGGGAAATAACGGTCAGGATCAGGACAGACCTCAATAATCCAGATCCGGCAATGCGTGACTTCCCTGCCTTCCGTATTCTTGACACCCCTCCTCACCCAAAGGTGAAGGCGCATGTCTACCCTCTCATGAACTTCTCTGTGGTTGCCGATGACCACCTGCTGGGTGTCACCCATGTAATCCGGGGCAAGGATCATATCGCGAACACCCGTCGCCAGCGCTATATCTATGACCATTTCGGCTGGAAGGTGCCGGTATACCGGCACTACGGCAGGATGGGCATCGAAGGAGTAGTGCTTTCGACTTCGCAGATGAAGCTTGGTATACAAGACGGAACGTTCAGCGGGTGGGACGACATACGGCTTGGCACGCTCCGGGCTCTTGCACGACGGGGGATTGGTCCTGAAGCGGTAAAGAATGCAGTACTGGCAATAGGAATCGGAGACACGGATATCTCATTCTCGTGGGACAATCTCTATGCCGAGAACAAGAAGATCGTTGATCCGATAGCGAACCGGTACTTCTTTGTTCCAAAGCCGGTCACTGCACAGATTGAAGGTGGACAACCTCATACTGCACACGCGATGCTCCACCCGGGCGATCCTTCACGAGGCAATCGCACCCTTGCGTTCGAAGGAACGGTATTGCTGCCGGGAAGCGAGATCAACCCGGATATCACGATGATCCGGCTTAAGGATCTTTTCAATGTGGAGATCAGGTGGGACAAAGGAATCCCGACATTTTCCTATACCGGAGATTCCCTTTCACAAGCTCGTGCAGCAAAAGCGCACATCATCCAGTGGCTGCCTGCTCAGGAAACTCTTCCCTGCACACTCCTAACACAGGATGGCGAGATTAATGGTGCATGTGAACCCGCCGTGAAACAGGAACTGGGTAATGTGGTTCAGTTCGAGCGGGTCGGGTTTGTAAAAATTGATAGCGTCGGAGCGGATGGCGTGAAGGCATATTTCACCCATACATAATTATCATTATTTAACACATTCACTTATACTGAATTATCAGTACATTCCGGATTATTTTAAAGAGCACCGGAAAAAATCCGGAATTAAAAGAAATCATTCGGAAATTACCTGATGGCATATTGAAAAATATCGTGAATATTACGGAATGAACCTCATGAAATTGTTAGTAGTATTATTGTGCGTATCAGCATTCATCAGCGGCATTGCACTCCCGGTTATGGCCGCCGGAGACCCAACGGTAACAATCCTTGAGTATCGTGTGAACCCCTCAGTGCTCATGCCCGACAGTCTTGGAACAATTACCATCACCGTGAAAAATACGGCAACGAGTGCAACTATGAAGGAGATTGCCGGCGTTGTCGCGACCGAGGCACTTACAACCAAAATCACGGACATCAATGTGAATATTGAGAATGTTCATCTCGAAGGTAATGGAATTACCGTTTTGAGTAATGATTTTGCGAGGGTTGGCGAAATCGGGCCCGGGCAGTCTACATCTTTTACCTTTTCAATTCGCGCTCCATCAAAAAGCGGGATGTACTTCCCTGAAGTATGGATCGACACCAGCGGTGGGACGAGCACTCGTTATCCAGTCCCGGTAAACGTCAATACAGCGGTAGGAATTCAGAGGGAGGCAATCCTTATTATTGAGAGTTCTCTGACGGGAAGTGTAAATCCCGGCGATGAGATCCCGGTAACCCTTACGGTCAGGAACGCGGGACAAACGCTTGCCGACGATGTCATCATCAGGATTGATAATGTGAGTGAAACGGTCGCCCCGAAGAATGCTGATTCGTATCACCTCGGAGCTATTGCTGCAGGTGAACAGAAAACAGTTGATCTGGCATTATTATCGGATAAAAAAACCACTGCCGGTCTTGTAAGAATTCCGGTTACCATTCGTTATAACGCAATAGATGGCTCCCAGCGCACCCAGTTGACCGGGATCGATTTAATCATGAAAGGGAAGGCCGAATTAGGCTTCGTCTCCGTGGATTCTAACCCTCCGCGGCTCACCGAGAACACACCATTTGATCTTACTATCCGGATAGAGAATACCGGGACGGGTGAAGCAAAACAGGTTTCAGCAAAAGTCGACCTTCCGGCAGAAGGGACAAAAGAAGCGTTCATCGGGAAGATCAAACCGGGTAACGATGCCCCGGCTATTTTCCTTCTGGAAGGTTTGAAAGGGGGTAATTACCCGCATAATCTCACAATCACCTATACCGATGATATGGGTGTCCATACCATCTCCAAACCGATGAATATCCGGGTAACCCCTACTGATAGAACGAGTACAATTATTATCGGACTGATCATCCTCGTTATTATTGGTGTTATCGGTTATCGGTACTGGTACCTCCCGAAGGTCAATGGTGACGGGAAGTTCCCATGGGACAAAAAGAATTAAAAGTCGCGTTCCTGCTTGCCCTGAGATCGCTTCAGCGGGGAAGCAGGACGAGCGTGCTCCTGACCATCCTGATTATCGGGATGTGCTTCACCAATATGATCTTCCTCCCCTCAATGTTCAGTGGGATCGGCCAGAGTATTACAAAACAGCTTGTGGATTATGAGGTCTCTAATGTCCTTGTCAGCCCTAAGTCGGGTGAACAGTACATCACCGACCTTGGTGGGACGCTCGACCTGATCAATGGCATGCCGGGCGTTCAGCGTGCATCCCCTCATTATGCGAAGGGGGCGACTTTCAAGTACCGCCAGCGGGTTCTCGGCGTTTCCGTGCGAGCCATTTCTCCCTCTGATGAGAAAGAGGTATCCCCGGTCTATACAAAAATGGTTGCCGGCAGTTATCTCGGGGAAGGAGATACCGGGGAGATCATTATCGGGAAACCGATAGCCGGTGATGCCACCGTCCGCCAGGAAGACGAATTCCAGCCGTCGCTGGGGGGTGTTCGTGTCGGAGATTCGATCACCGTTGAGTACGGCAATGGGTATACGAAAGATTACCGGGTCAAGGGAATCTACGCCACCGGCTGGAGTCCGGTTGATAATGCAGCGTTTGTGACATGGACCGATATGGAACAGGTGGAAGGAAAGACGCTTGACAAAGCAGATTACATCACCGTGAAGGCAAAACCCGGGTATTCTGAGAAGTTCATTAAGGACGAACTCCTCGCGTACGGGGTGGGAGTGAACGGACAGGTCCAGACGATGACAGACCTGTTGAGTAAAAGTGTGGGGAAGGTGCTCCAGAGTTTTGCTATCATCAATGCGGTATCCCTTATTGTCAGTGTCATCATTACAACGGTAGTGCTGTTTATTGTCATAACGATCAAGACCCTTAACAGCCGCAAGCAGATTGGGATCCTCAAGGCGATCGGTGTGGATAAGGAGGTCATCATGCATAATTACGGATTCCAGGTCATCATCCTTGGCATTCTTGGCATCATCCTCGGGATTATCATCACGCTCCTGCTCGCAGCATACATGTCAGTACACCCCATCGTGACTCCCGAATGGTCTGCATACCTGTATATTACACCATGGGACCTTCTCACCAATTCCGTAATCCTGTTCTGTGCAGCAGTCGTTGCCGGGTATGTACCTGCCTACCAGGTGTCCCGCGAGGAAATCCAGTCTGCGATGAGGGCCTGATGCCATGATCGAGATTACCGACCTGCGGAAAATCTATCATATGGGCACTGTCGAAGTAAAGGCCCTGGACGGTGTTACACTCAATATTGAAAAAGGCGAGTTCCTTGGCATTATGGGTCCCAGTGGGAGTGGTAAGACAACTCTCCTTCATATGCTGGGGCTCCTGGACTTGCCTACTTCAGGTAAAATTATGATCGACGGAATGGACATATCCCGCTTTACCGACTATGAAAAGACGATGTTTAGACTCTACAAACTCGGGTATGTTTTCCAGGATTATGCGCTCGTTCCCGATCTTACCGTCATGGAGAATGTCTCCCTGCCAGCGATGCTCAGGAAAGATCGCACCGAGGAGCAGATTAAAAAGGACAGTTTCGGAATATTACAGAAGATCGGCCTGTGCGATCGTCGGGATCATTTGCCCCGGGAACTTTCCGGGGGTCAGCAGCAGAGAGTATCGCTTGCACGGGCGATGGTGAATAAACCGGATATCCTCTTTGCCGATGAGCCGTGTGCAAACCTTGATACAGAAAATTCAAAGCTGGTCCTTGATCTTTTCCGGGAGATCAACGAGTCCATGAATCAGACGATTGTTATGGTTTCACACGAAGACTGGCACAAGGAGTATTTCCACCGGATAGTAAAAATGAGGGATGGAAAGATTGTCAGTGATGGTGTTCCTGACACTACCATGAAAAATACCTGATGTAATATCCTTTACCTTTTTTACCCCTGGCTCAAGAGTAAATACTGGCAGTAACCTCCCATGCAAAAGATCCAGGTTGAGAAAATTATCCGTTCACGTCGGAGGACCATTGCACTCGAAATAACCCCCTCTGCGACCCTTATTGTCAGGGCGCCCCTGCGAGCTCCCACCGAATATATCGAGGAGATAATCCGCCAGAAAAGCTTGTGGATTGTGCGAAAATTCGATGAAATAAAGCGGCGCCCTCTTTTGTCAGGTCATGAATATGCTGAGGGTGAGATATTCCTTTTTCTCGGAAGGGAATACCCGTTACACATCTTACAGGATAGCAACATCACTATCGAAAGGAGCGACAAGCTCTATGTTTCCAGCAGACTTCTGCCCGATATCAAAAACCATATCAAACACTGGTACAGGGAAGAAGCCCATAAGGAAATACAGGCCCGGTGCATGTGGTTTTCTATGAAAACGGGGCATGTCCCGACAACGATCAGAGTAACCGATGCACAGCAGCGGTGGGGTTCATGCACCCACAAAGGCGGACTCAATTTCAGCTGGCGCCTGATCCAGGCACCGCCGGACATTGTGGATTACGTCGTGGTGCATGAACTGGTTCATATCAGCCAGCCGGACCATTCCCGGAAGTTCTGGAACAAGGTTCGTGAGATTCTGCCGGATTATGAGCGCCGACGAAAGTGGCTGAGAGAGAATGAGCGGTTACTGAAAATATGAGAATGGGACTGATTAATGAGAAAGCGGACTATGATTCTCCAATTATCTGTAATGATTCCCCGTTGGATCACCAGTCTTGACTTAATGCCATCACCTCAATTGCCCGGAATCTGAATACTGCAAGGATGAGCATAAAACCAAAAACAGCTTTATTAAAAATCGTAAGGCTGTAAAAAAATGATATAATGGATTTTTCTCACCACTATTTTATCAAAAAAATCCATCTGCGATAATTCCTACGGTGTAAAGCACCATCGCTGCGTGGAAAAGTGGCAGCACCCTGAGTGCAGCATCAGATGTTTTATTTTTCAGGATCACGATATTTGCAACGACAAGGAGGCACAAACCGGCAAGGATACCGGTAAGGGCTGGTAATCCAAGTTGGGTCATAAAAAGGATTGCCATCATTGCATGGATAACCGTAAATCCAAAAATCCAGATCGCTGTCCTTGGCATATCATAAAGAATCGGGATGGTACTCATCCCCCTCACGCGGTCATTTGCCACATCGATCAGGTCATTTGCGCCGAGATGTGCCATCGCAAACGGATAAAAGAAAACAAAGTAGAGGACCGCATTGACGTCAGGGTTCCCCAGACAGAGATAACCTGCAACCGGAAAGAGGGCAAAGTCCGTTCTCCCGATGAGCTGGGCAAAGGGGAATTGTTGTGTCTGACGCTTCTCAATCTGGTAAAATATCTCTATTGTATAGCAATAGACCATGATAAGAAACACTAAGATTGAGTGCGGGTACGGCAGTGTTGCGATGAGAACAGTAGTGATTGCGGCAAAACCAATGAAAACAGCTAATGCCTGGTTTGGTGAAATAAGTCCCGCCGGAATCGGCCGGGTTTTAAATATCCTCCAGTATTTTGTAAGTTTATCAGATTCAATGTCTTTTTTGTCGTACTCACGGTCTATGTAATCATTCAGGACGAGCCCGGCCTCAAAACCGAAGAAGCCGATAAGAGCAACCCGTGCAAGATCGAACCATGAAAAATTTCCATAGACTGTCGTTGCAAGGATATATCCTGAACAGAAGAGAAGAGGCCAGGCAAAGGAGAACTGGAGACGGGTAAGATCTATATATCCCCTGACGGTCGGGTTCATAATAAAAAAGTATGTGGTGCTCACACTTACACTCTTTGATAACCTGAAAAACCAATTCGCTTCAATGATTTTCCGGCATTTTTTATCCAATATTTCTTAAAACAGGGACTGTTTCAGACATGTCCCCAGACATCTCCCTTATCTCCACAGGCAACTAATACATCAGGATGGATTCCTTTTTTATCCGGCCGGAAACGCCAGCAGATATTCCGGCGATTTTTGAGGTAAACTACCAGGCGTTTGCTCATTACGATGAAGCCCGCCTCGTTGATGCCCTGCGGGATGGCAGGGTTTTTAATCCCGAACTTTCACTTGTCGCTGTTCATGGCGACCGGATAATCGGGCACATCATGTTTCCTCCGATAACTATCGAATCTCCCCAGGCAATTACTCCCGCCATTGCGCTTGCACCGCTTGTTGTGCATCCGGATTTCCAATGCCTCGGAGTAGGCACCGCGCTCATTGAAGAGGGACTCAAGGTTTGCAGGACTCTTGGCCACAGAATTGTAATCGTCATTGGCCACCCGGGATATTATCCCCGCTATGGTTTTCGCTCCGCCCGGGCAAACGGTATTATAGCGCCTTTTGTGGTTGCCGATGATGTATTCATGGTGCTTGCCCTTGACCCCGGTGCACTTGACGGAATCCAGGGCACGGTGAAGTACCCCGCTGCATTTGATGCGATCGCGGGAATGAGTATTCATGAAAGTAAAAAAGTAGATTCGAGCTCCTGATCCTTCATTGCTTCAGACTAGTTTTCTGAGAGAGCTTTTCCCGGAATTTATTCAGGAATAAGGTTTGAAGATGATATAATATTGGATTAACTCTTTCCGGTGTTTTATTCATGGAAAATGATCAGGTGGAACGATGGCTCTAATATTCGGGTGTCTGAAAAAACCAAAGTCATTGCATACTGACGCCAGCATTATACCTTCGTCCGCTAACCTACCATGAGATATGATTACCGGCAGATTCCCTGTTCCAGAAAACATCCTGAAACGGCATCTTGGTGCGTTCGTGAGCCATGCCGATATCCCTACCCTCGTCGATGATATGGTACTAGGGCCGGTTATCCTCCAAAAATTTACCAATGAATTCTGGACCTCCCGCCAAAGACAGGCGTCATCAATCCATGAAATATCCTATCGTGCATGCTTCAAACCACAACTTCCACGATTCTTCATCGATCTCCTGACCCGGAAAGGTGACATTGTATACGATCCCTTCAGTGGACGTGGTACGACTATCATTGAGGCTGGACTTTCCGGCCGGAATGTAATCGCAAACGATGCAAATCCCCTTTCACGGATCATGACAGAGCCCAGGTTCTTTCCTCCCGATATTGCTGCCGTCGGGAAACGTCTCTCTAACATCACCCGTGATAGTGACGGGGCGACAATTGATCTTTCTATGTTTTACCATCCCGATACCGAGAAAGAAATTATGGCCCTGAGAAACTATATCCTGAAACGAAAAGAGGATTGCAGGGATGATATGGTTGACCGGTGGATCGCGATGGTGGCAACAAACCGGCTCACCGGTCACTCAAAAGGATTTTTTTCAGTATATACCCTTCCGCCAAATCAGGCCGTATCACAGCAGAGTCAACAACGGATCAACCGGAAACGCCAACAGACTCCGGAGTACCGTGACACTCATAAAATCATACTTGATAAAACTAAGAGCCTGTTACGTACACTTTCAGATTCTGAAAAAAAGAACCTTAACCGGGCAGGAAAAAAAGCCCGCCTTTTTACCAGTGATGCCCGGAAAACCCCGGACATTCCTGATAGCAGTGTACAGCTGACCGTGACCTCGCCCCCGTTCCTTGATGTTGTCCAATACCGGGAGGATAACTGGCTCCGTTGCTGGTTTTGTGGGCATAATGAGGAAGTGATAGGAGAGCAGATAACCATGGCCCGGACTCTGGATGAATGGACAGGTGTTATGGGATCAGTATTTCAGGAGCTTAACCGGATCACCCGTCCGGGGGGATATGTCGCTTTTGAAGTGGGAGAGGTGAGGAAACGGACTATCCGGTTAGAAGAACATGTCGTCCCGCTGGGAATCGATGCAGGGTTCAGTTGTGAAGGAGTACTGATCAACCAGCAGATATTCACCAAAACCTCCAATATATGGGGTGTGAACAATATGGCATCCGGTACCAATACAAACAGGATAGTACTATTCCATAAATCCTGAAGGATTATTCCGTCGCAGTGATAAATCCTTAAAAAAATCTTACACAAGGAATTTTTCTTTTGCATTGACTCTGTCATCCCTTAGGGTGTATCATAAAAAGTACGCCTTAAGTATCTCCACGCCCAAATCATACGCATGGTTTCCCGTATCAGGCGGTATGCGCAGATCATGGATGTGCTCAGCAAATACGGCTTTAATATTGGGCTTGAGCGATTATTTCCCGGAAGAGCCCGCTTCCGGCTCCCTGCCACCGGAACAACTGCCGAAACATCCACCGTCTATGAGCGTATACGGCTTGCTCTTGAAGAGCTTGGACCGACGTTTGTGAAGTTCGGGCAGATAATGAGCACAAGAACCGAACTGCTCCCTCCGGAAATGATCGACCAGCTCAAAAAACTGCAGGACCATGCAAAACCAGTCCCTTTTTCAGAAATTCGTGTGGTTCTTGAAGAAAATTGCCCGAATTTTGATGAAATTTTTTGCGGGATCGATGAAACGCCGGTTGCTTCGGCATCGATTGCCCAGGTGCATTCCGCGGCGCTTAAAGACGGTACCCTAATCGCCCTGAAAATACAGCGGCCGGGGATCGGAGAAATAATCGAGACAGATATTGGAATCCTGCAATCCCTGGCCGAGCGTGTTGAAACGGTATTTCCTGAGACCCGGATGTACAACCCTGTCGGCATGGTCGATGACTTTTCCCACCAGATTGTAAAAGAGCTTGACTTTACACGGGATAGCCGGAATGCTGACCGGATGTCCCGGAACTTCCGTGGTGTCCCGGGAATCCGGTTCCCGAAGATCTACTGGGAATATACTTCTCCAAAGGTTATGGCCATGGAATTTATCGAAGGCGTCCGGATTGATGATCCCGAGGCAATAACTGCAATGGGCCTTGATCCCCATGAAATCGGGGTACGGGGATTCCAGGCATACCTCAAGATGATCTTTGAAGATGGGTTCTTCCACGGGGATCCGCATCCGGGCAACCTTCTGGTCACAAAAGAGGGAGATATCGTTTTTCTTGATTTTGGCATCGTTGGCATCCTCAGGCCGGAAAAACGACAGAATTTCATCAATCTTCTCTTTGCTCTTGTCAATGACGATATCGAGCTGATGCTCAGATCGCTCGAAGGATTCGGGATTGTCATTGCTGAAGAGGACCGCGAGGCTCTGAGAGACGACCTGTATATCATGATGCATGATTTCGGTGGCGGAGACGAAGTAGGCCACCTTAATTTCCGGCTTGTTGTGACCGAACTGACCGAAGCTATGCGGCGCTATCGATTAAAAGTCCCGATGAACCTGATGCTGTTGCTCAAGGTATTCATGATGGTCCTTGACATCGGTCTCCGGCTTGACCCGCAATTCAACTTCGGCAAAGAAGTAACACCTTATCTTACCAAGCTGGCGGATGCGGGCAACCTTTCTGCTGCATACATTAAAAGAGCCTCCACATCTCTCCTTGAAGCAGCTGATGCCCTTTTCGATATGCCCCGCAATCTTAACCTGATGCTGCGAAGGCTCTCGACGGGAACGTTTAAACTGGAAATCGTAGAAACCGATATCCAGAAACTTCAGATGGCGCTTGACAAGGCGAGCGACAAGCTGATGATTGGGCTTGTGGTTGCATCTCTTGTAATCGGATCCTCACTGGTCCTTCTCTCACACCCCCTTTCCCTTCCGGATTCAATTTACTGGGTTGCGATCTTCGGTTATACTATGGCCGTTCTCGTTGGTTTCTATGCGATCTATCATGTTATCTTCTTGAAGTTCCGTATGGAACGGTAATCACTGCTATTTTTTATTGGATAAGAGGCGGTGTCCGGATGATACTCCAGGCGCTCACTTTTTCAGGATGAGAGACCCGCGCGTTTGCCGGGCTGGTTGACGGCAGAATCACAACAGGTACCTGCGTAGAAATGGTCATCTGGTGATAGTAACGGCCGGCAATTTTTCCGTTGAGTGCAACAAGACGAATTGAAGGATGCTCTCTAAGAAAACCGGCAAGATCATTGAAAACAGGTTCCCTGATTTGGGCATCTGCACTTCCATCGCGGCAACATCCGGATAGAATATCCCAGAGAGCGATTCGATGCTCTGTCAACCGTGAAATCCGGACAGCATAGGGGAGGTGCCGCTCGATAGTGAACAGGGCCTCAATAATATGCCAGAAGTGGTTCTGTGGGTTCCCATAATACTCTTTTTTCTCGAGCGATTGTCTGCTGGGAAAACTTCCGAGAATGAGAACCTCCACAGATTCACCATGAACGGGAAGAAAACCCCGTTCAGGAGATGCAGCGTTCATATCCAGCGAGGATGTCATGATGAGGTAAGAAACCGATTCGATTTTTAAAAAATGTGGATTAACTCTTCTTGAAATAAAGACGGCAGTGGCAAAATCCATCGTGGGCAACTTCATCTTTGTGATAGACACAGGGACATTCGATGGCCATGTCTTTTTCCTCATCACCGCTGCGGAGACGGCAGGGGCAATATGGCCGTCCGAACTTATTTTTATTCCGCACAAGCCCCCGGATAACTGTTGAGAGTTGTTTCTCATCAGTATTTAGCGCCCAGCCCTGCTTGTTTGCATACCCTTTTGCCCATTTGAGCATTTCTGCTTCTTCTGCATTTTCTTCCGTCATGTTACCTGACCGAACCTGTATGCTAACTCTTCAGGATATATTTCATTATTTGAGACGTTAGTCTTTGCGTTCGATGTCGCACATCATACGTACAAAATCCTGCCTGCACCTCAGGGAAAAGACGTGTTATAAATGGTACTGAAATTTGAAAGAGCAATTATTATTGTATCTTTGCGGATTTTGTGATCCGCTGTGCCACCCGGTTATAGATCGCCATCACATCCCCCTTTTCAAGCCGGTACACATCCTTGTCCAGTGACTCGCCGCTTTTTTTATCCCAGAGGCGCATGGAGTCCATACTGATCTCATCACCAAGATAGATCGTCTTGCCCTGCCTGCCAAACTCTATCTTGAAATCCACAAGCGTGATTCCCTGGCTTGCGAGTAACGCTGAAAGGAGCCGGTTCACTTCGAGTGCCACCTTTTTTATTGTTTTTAGTTCAGCGGGTGTTACAAGTTTTAATGCAAGGATAATCTCATCGTTGAGCATCGGATCGTGTCGTGAATCATCCTTATAATCGATTACGATCACGGGTGGATCGAGCGGTGTCCCCACTTTGAACGGATAATTTCTGACGATGGAACCGGCAGCAATATTTCGCACGATCACTTCAAGGGGGATCATGTCAAGGTACCGTACAACCATATGGTGCTGGTCAAGCATCGTGAAAAAATGGGTTTTTACCCCATGCTGTTGGAGGTATTCGAAGAAAAATGCCGAAACCCCTGCATTGTAACTTCCCTTATTTTTCAGCACGTCCTTTTTCCCGCCATCAAACGCGGTGATGTCGTCGCGGAATTCAACAATGAGTTTTCCCTTTGTATCCGAATAATATACTGATTTTGCTTTGCCGGCATAGAGGAGATTCTTCTGCTTCACAATTCATTACTCCTTTCCTTTACTGTTTGTTCGAGCCGGTTTATTAGGAGTTGCAAATCAGGATGATACCACCCTTTCTTCACATATTGCGGGTAGATGCAGAGCCGCTCACAGAGCCTGGCATCACCAACGATCTTTTGAAGTTCGTCAATTCCCGGCCAGGGATGTTCAGGATTAATATAATCGATGGTGAGAGGTGAAACGCCCCCGAGGTCGTCAACCCCGCAGTTTATCAGAATAGATGCATCTATGAGATTTGGGGGGATTTGGATCGCGATATCCTTTGGTAGTATTTCGCGTGCCATCCTGATAGTTGCGCAGATCTCATCAGTGCCCGGTTCCGGGTAGTGCGCCATTGGTGTTCCTGGCTTCGGGCAAAAATTCTGGATGATAATCTCCTGGATATGTCCATACCTCCTGTGAAGATCACGGATTGCATGAAGGGATTCTTCCCGGTCGACAACAGTCTCTCCAATTCCCAGTAACAGGCCGGTGGTGAAAGGTATTTTGAGTTTTCCGGCATCTTCTATCATGCCAAGCCTGATTTCCGGCTCCTTGCCCTTTGATGCTGCATGCGCCGGGATTTTTGCGGTTGTTTCAAGCATCAGTCCCATACTCGCATTTACCGCACGCAACCGTTCCATCTCTTCAAAGGTGAGAATACCAGCATTCGTGTGCGGGAGAATACCAATTGCGATACTTTTTCTGCACATTGCCTCGCAGTAATCAAGAATTGTAGGATAACCGGTCCGTTTGAGATATGCTGCAAAGCCGGGGACCTCCTCCGGGCGCTCACCAAACGTGAAGAGTGCTTCTGTACACCCTAGTTCCGCTCCTACGCGAAGTGTTCTCTCTACGTCTTTCGGTGCGATAAGGCACCCCTCCTGGACCGGAGTTTTGAAGCTGCAGTATCCGCACTGGTTCCGGCAGACCGTAGTAAGGGGGAGAAACACATTCCGCGAGAAGGTGATTATGCGGGGCTGCATGAGAAAAGGTACTCGTCCTTTCTATTGAAAGGTAATGCTGTCAGGTGCAAGGTTGTCAAACCCTGTCCGTGAGTACCGACGGTGAGCAAATGTTTTATCTATACCGCTCTTCCAAGGCTCGTCTGTTTTGCCTGCTGGTAAATATCAATGTGGATTTTAAAAAAGCAAATCTAAGAAGAATTATTGCATCGATTTAAACTGCTCTTCATTTATCGCGATGTAAACATCAACCTCCTTATTCTCCGTTCGGGTGAACCTGGCATCGTACTGTTCAAAATCGAAGGTATATGCCCGGGGGAGTCTCGTCCCCCAGACCGACATCCATATCCCAAGAAGCGCATCCGGCATAGGCCCGGCCGCAGTAAAGACCGCATATGTCTGAGCGGGAATCCGTACGACTGCCAACCCTGTGGGAATCTTATCTGCCTTTGTCACTTCACTCCCGATCATGTATGCATATTCCCCGGCCCAGTCACTCTGGTAATCAGAATAGACGGCAAACATTGCCGGAGTCTTTGCACGGTTTGGAATCTTTGACGCCATGTTCTTTTTGAGAAAATCCTGCCAGCATGCAGGAATATCCTCAACACTACGGCCATCCGCGTTTGAAGTCCTGCGCTGGACCCCCATGACAATTTTTGAGGGTATTTTCTTAACCGTAAAAGCGAGGTTATCCATTCCGAAAATATCGACAGGAGGGATGTTAAATCTGCGGTTTTCACCTTTTCGGTTGTGTCCCGGTGCGTACCAGCATCTTTTTTTTATCTCACTGCATATCACGGTATGAAATGTGTCCTCATGCTCTGATCCCGTTCAAGCTTGTTAACCCGAAGACCCGGCTCTCCTGCCTGCTCAGCCAGGAAGAGAGGGAAGCGTTTGCCCGTGCGATGCTGGAAGATGTTATCTACGCAGCAAAAGATGCGAACTGCAGCCCGGTAATAGTGGGCACTGAATTATTTGACAGTGAAGATATCCAGGTTACGGTTAAGGATGCGGATCTCAACCAGACGCTCAATTCAATGCTGCCCCAGTCTGTTGGTGAGATACTGATAATCATGGCCGATCTTCCGCTTGCCAATGCTCAGGCAATCCGGCGGGTAATCGCAACCGAAAAAGATATGGCGATTGTGCCGGGAAGGGGCGGGGGAACGAATGTTATTTTCATCAAAGAACCGCAAGGGTTTCATGTCGATTATTACGGCACAAGTTTTCTTAAACACGTAAAAATTGCACAGGATGCAGGGCTTTCCTGTGAAGTGATCGACTCATTCCGGCTCCATACGGATATCGATGAGAAAGAGGACTTGGTCGAACTCCTGATTCACGGGACCGGGAAGAGTCGTACCTACCTTGAAGAACTCGGTTTTGTTCTTTCCGTTGAGAAAGGGAGAGTCGGGGTCGAGCGGAAGAAAAAGGTCTCGTTGGAAAAAGATCTGTAAGTTATCGAGAACCGGTGTTTTTACAAAAAACACCCATGAATAAACATTCTTCTGCATCTATTGTTTCAATGCCTATCTGATCTCCGATTGGCATTCCCAGCCCCCTAATGATCGCCGCAGGGATGCACTCGTCTGCTTCTCCCATCACCAGCTCGGCTGCAGATGCGATGTTGTCTGCAACTGCACGTTTGGTTACTTCCAGTTTCCTGCCAAACAGGTCACTCCTTCCCCGGTCATCAATGACTGAAGTGATCCCGGCACTCCCGATTGCAACCCCACTGCACCCAAGGCGCATTGCATGAGTCCGGCTGTCAGCAATAATTACACCCACCTTCGCTCCCGTCTTTTTCCCTATGCTGTTTTTTATCGCAAGAGCACTCTGATCCGGGTTTTTGGGGAGTGGTGTAACACAGCCCGGTGGGGCATTCGATGCATCCACACCGGCATTGGGAAGAAGGGTCCCTCCTTTCATGCATAAAAGAAAACCTTTAATGCCACCGACAATAGAATCGCTCTCCCTGATTACAACTTCGACTGTGCGGGAATCCATCTGGTATTTTTCCCCCAGCACTTTTGCCTGAGCTGAAGGAACAATGGTTGAGAGGGTGATTACATTGCCTTCAGCCGTTGCGACTGCAGTTTCGGCAAGTACAAGGATATCGCCGTCTTTAAAGCCCCTGCACATCTGATCTGCAGCTGCAATGACACGATCGGAAATCGAATCGCCTATGGTAATTATACCCGTCGAGAGCCCGAAAACTTCAAACGAGTTGTTCATTATTATTTCACCAGGCGATCGAAAACCCGGATTACATCGAGAGTCTGCGCCACATCATGTGTCCTTACAATTGATGCCCCTTTCTCCAGCAGCATGAAGGTAACTGCAAGGCTGCCGGACAGACGATCTTCCGGGGGACGGTTTAACAGATCTCCAATAAACGTTTTTCTTGAGATAGCAGCAAGCAATGGTCTTTTGTATTTTTTAAATTCAGAAAAATGCTGACAGAGTGTCCGGTCATCCTCAACCGATCTGAACGGTGTCCAGATCCCGATACCAGGATCAAGAACATAGTCATGAATCCCTGCATCCTCACACCGCTGAACAACTTTATCCAGTGTTGCGAGAGTATCTTTCAGTCCTCTGGCATCACCGGGCTGCTCCTTGGAAGCCATCAGGAATGCTGGAAGCCCTGACTGGGCAAGTCGTTTCGTGTATACCGGTGATGATAGGCCGGAAATATCGTTGATAGCATGGATCTCGTGTTTCAGGCAGATATCGAGCACCCAGGGATTCATGGTATCCACGGAGATCGTTATCCCGCTGCCATCCAGTTCCCTGAGTGCTGCATCAATCCGTTCTGCTTCAGCACTCCCGCTGATTGCCTGGGTATTGGGAGCTGTACTTCGTGCACCGATATCGATGAGATCAGCACCCTGTTCTACCATTTCGACTGCTGTTTTATGCACGAAATCGGTTGGGATATAGGAATTTGCATAAAAGGACTCGGGACTGCAGTTGATCACACTCATCAGGCGGACAGGAGAGTCTCCACCGATTTTTACTTTATTGATTACACAGTCTCGCATGTCCTCACGATCGCTGCACGATAGGTGTTTTCCATCAGGGTTGCGATTGTCATCGGTCCCACGCCTCCCGGTACCGGAGTTATTGCTGAGGCAATATCTTTTACCGCTGCAAAGTCCACATCGCCAACCAGTTTCCCGTTCAATTGGTTGATACCTACGTCAATTACCACTGCACCGGGTTTGACCATCTTCCGGGTGATGAAGTGCGCTTTTCCGACGGCAGATACAAGAATATCTGCCCGATTTACTTCATACGTGAGATCTTTTGTTTTACTATGGCAGACCGTGACCGTAGCATCTGCATTCGTGAGCAATGCTGCCATTGGACGACCCACATCAATACTACGGCCGATCACAACTGCCCGGGTTCCTGCCAGTTCAATTTTGTATTCTGCCAGTAGGGTCATAATACCTTTTGGGGTGCAGGGAACAAACCGGGGTCGTCCGGAGAAAAGAAGACCAAGGTTGAACGGGTTGAATCCATCGACATCCTTATCGGGTCGAACTGCTGCAATTACCCGCTCGCTGTCAACGTATTTCGGAAGCGGGAGCTGGACAAGGATCCCGTGAATATCATCATCATTATTCAGCTGCGTAACAGCTTCCAACACCTGCCCGGTTGTTGCATCTTCAGGAAGTTCTATTCCTGCTGAACCGATGCCAACCTGTTCGCAGGCACGGTGCTTCATCCTGATATACATCTGTGATGCAGGATCACTGCCGACAATTACTGTTGCGAGCCGTGGAGAAAGTCCGGAACTCCCAATCTCCTCTTTGAGGATTTTTTGCCTCATTTCTGCAATCTTTTTTCCGTCAAGGATCATGGTCATGCAAGGGAATGTTTTAATTCTTATTCCGGATGGAGAGTGAATTTGCTTGACATCGCGGTTACGCTGGTATGCACAGATTTTATTGCCGCTTCGTTGTGAATATCTTTTACAACGGTTGCGATCCAGTTTCCAATCAGCCGCATCTCTGCTTCTTTCATCCCGCGGGAAGTAACTGCAGGAGTACCGAGTCGCAGTCCACTGGTGACAAACGGGCTCTTGGTCTCATTAGGGATCGTATTTTTATTCGCCGTGATACCGGCTTTGCCGAGTACATTCTCTGCTTCGAGACCGGTAATTCCCTGGGCTGTGAGGTCAAGAAGCATCAGGTGGTTGTCGGTACCCCCGGAAACGAGCCGGAGACCATTATTCATCAGGGTCTCGGCAAGAACTTTGGCATTTTTTACAATCTGTTTATTGTATTCCTTAAACGAGGGCCTGAGGGCCTCCTGGAAGCAGACTGCCTTTGCCGTGATGGTGTGCATGAGAGGACCCCCCTGCATCCCGGGGAATACAGCTTTGTCAATTACCTGTGCATACTCGTTGTTGCACATGATTGCACCTCCACGGGGACCACGGAGTGTCTTGTGCGTGGTTGTTGTTGTGAAATTTGTAACATTGACCGAGGTGGGGTGAACCCCTGTTGCACAAAGTCCGGCTATATGGGCAATGTCTGCCATACAATAGGCACCCACACCATCGGCAATTTCCTGGAACGCTTTGAAATCAATGGTTCTCGGGTATGCAGATGCCCCGCAGACAAGCATCTTCGGTTTTTCTTTTTTTGCCATCTCTTCAACTACACCGTAATCGAGCATTTCTGTTTTCGGGTCGAGGCTATACTGGGTTACTTTGTAAAATTTCCCGGTAAAGCTGACTGGAGAACCATGGGAAAGGTGTCCTCCCTGGGTGAGCTTCATGCTCATCAGTGTATCTCCCAGGTTCATGAATGCAAAATATACGGCCATGTTTGCCTGGGTACCCGAGTGCGGCTGGACGTTTGCATGCTCGGCACCGAAGAGCTTTTTCAGACGGTCACGGGCAAGATTCTCTGCCATATCATGGAACTCGCAGCCCCCATAGTATCTCTTGCCTGGATACCCCTCGGCATATTTGTTGGTCATTATGGACCCCATGGCCTCGAGTACTGCACGGGAAACGAGATTTTCAGAAGCGATCAACTCAAGTCCGTTATGCTGGCGGAGCCGCTCCATCTCAATGATATCTGCTATTTCTGGATCAGTTTTAGACAGATAGGACATATGGAGAAGCGTTCGCTTCAATCAGGTAATACCTTTTTCCCGGTAATAAAGAGGAGGTTGACCAGATCTCCTGTGGTATCGTTTATTGAAAATGATGTCAGGATAAGAGCGCATAGAATTGAATGCATGAACGTTATTATGAAAATGCGCATATTTCTTAAGGATCGGAAGGATGCAATGGATTTTTTTAAAAATAAAGCACAAACCTTTTTTCCTTATCCGTCGATCATTACTAATATTTATAAGGACTGCGCCTCACCAGTACAGTAAGGGATCATTCCGGCTCAGTCTGATGCAAAGACCAGATATCATGAGCATGAACCTTTAACAAGGAGAAACTGATAAGATGTTGGAAATTTCGGGAACCGGAGCAGCAACTGAAGAGCGGATTGTCGCCATTGAAAAGAAACTGAGGGATATGGAAGCACTTGTCAAGGGCTTAACACAGGAGCTTCTTGACCTCAAGTCAATCGCGATGAAAATGTCCAAACAGAGTGAAGAGCGAAGCAGGCAGGAACTTAAACGGGTTCAGGCAGTTGCGCAGGATGCACCACCTCAGCCTGCCACAACGAGCGCTGCTTCAGGATCTTCAAGCACGGTCGTTATGCGCAAGGGTGCTCGCCCGTCCGATGCCCCAGCAGCACCGCCTGAGCCTTCAATGGACATGATCATGCAATCAGATGGAACAATGAAGCTGGAAGAACGACGGGGAGACAAAAATTATATTGTGGCATCAGCAGGATACGGAAAAAACAAGAAAGGTACATCCGTCAAGGCTAAGCAGAGCGATCTCATCTATGCTGCTGAGGAAACCAAGAAGGATCCTGCAAAGAAGTAAGGAGCCGGATCTTTGCATATCACAGAACTGGAGATTGATAATTTCAAGTCTTTTTCAAAAAAGACAAAAATTCCCTTTTTAGAGGGCTTTACCGTTATTTCCGGGCCCAACGGTTCTGGCAAAAGCAATATCATTGATTCAATTCTTTTTGTGCTTGCGCTGTCGAGTTCCCGCAATCTCCGGGCAGAAAAGCTGACTGACCTGATCAATCTCAATTCCGGCAGGAACACCGCAGAGGTCTCATTGGAATTTTCTGACGGAACAAAGATAAAAAGAAGGATCAAGCGCACGGCGAACGGGTATTATAGTTATAATTACCTTAATGAACGCCTCTGCAAGCAAAGTGACATTGTTGAACATCTCGCAAGGCACGGGATCATTCCTCATGGATACAACGTCGTGATGCAGGGAGATGTCACCCGCATCATGGAGATGAGTGATTTTGAGCGACGGAAAATCATCGATGAGATTGCGGGTGTTTCAGAGTTCGATACCAAAAAGCAGCAGTCTCTATCAGAACTTGATATCGTGAGGGAGCGGATTGAACGTGAAGAACTCCTCCTCCTTGAACTCACCCGGAGAGTAAATGAGCTTAAACGGGAGCGTGAACATGCGCTTGAGTACCAGAAATGGCAAAAAGATCTCATATTTTTCCAGAACTGCCGGGCTGCTGCCCAACTCCATGACCAGGAAAAAGAATTATCGTCACTTGTGCGATCGACCGAAGAACATGAGATCCAGCTTAAGCGTATTGTAACCGACCGCAGTCTTGAGGAGAATGAACTTTCCTACCTCAAAGCAGATTTAAAAGACATTGATGACCTGATCAATAAAAAAAGCGGGTCTGATTATCTCAAACTTATTGCAGAACTTGAAGAGGCAAAAAGCGGGATCAAGCTGGCTGAACAGACCATTGTCCGCCTGCGTAAGGAAAAGGAAGTGAATCTTGAGGCAATCAACCGCGTCTATATGGATACCAAGCGGGCTGAAGCAAGGGTTACCGAATGCACCGATCAGATTCGCACACTCTCTATTGACCGCACGAATATTGCCATGGAAGTTGCCTCTGCTAAAGCACAGCTTGAAAAATATGAAACCGAAATCAAGCAACACGGCGAGAATAATGAAGGTGCCCGCGAAAAATTGTTCGGCCTGATAAAAGAGCTTGAAGAGAAGAAAGGGCAGCGATCAGAGATCCTTCACCAGCAGGACATGCTCATTGAAAAGAGCAGGATGCGTACAACAGAACTCGAGAGGCTCACCCTGCTCCTTAAACAACTCGATGAAGAGTTCACTGAAAAGCAGAACCAGCTCACGGGCAGTGAAAAGAATATTGGTGACCTTCTTGCAGAAAAAAAAGAGCTGGATCGCAACCTCTCGGAACTGGAAGGAGCGATGTTCGCACAGCGGTCATCGCTCGAACGTCTTCTTAACGAGATTCGGGAGAATGAACAGGATGCATTCCGGCTTGAGGCGGCACAACAGGCAAGGGGTGAATCCGGGGGCAAGGCAATTGAAGCGGTTATGGCCATGGAACATGTTCATGGAACGATCGCTGACCTTGGAAAAGCACCTGCCGAGTATTCAATTGCACTCAATATTGCTGCAGGAAACAAGCTCCAGTTCGTTGTCTGCGATGATGACCAGGTGGCAGCAGATGCAATCCGGTACTTAAAAGAAGAGCGTCTGGGAAGGGTTACGTTCCTCCCGCTTAACAAATTAAAACCCCCTGCCCTTCCCCCGCTGAAAGAACCGGGTGTTATTGATTTTGCAGTTAATCTCTTAGAATATGATCCGAAATATGATCGTGCGTTTGCCGTCGCCCTTGGATCAACCGTTGTTGTTGATACGCTCGAAAGAGCCCGCAAACTAATCGGGAAGTACAGGATGGTAACCCTTGAGGGTGAACTGCTGGACAAGAGCGGTGCGATGACGGGTGGTGCGACAAAAAAACCATCGGGTCGTGGTTTTGGCGCTGCTGTGGATGATGAGATATTCCGGATACGTGCACACCTGGGGGAGTTATTGAGTGAGGCAGCAACCCTTGAAGCAGGGATAAAACGGCTTACCGAAGAAGTGGATGCAAAGCGGACGAGACGGAACGAGATCGACCAGAATATCGCACGTTTTGGGATGTTTAATGATGAGTTTACCCGCAGGTTCGACGCCATATCGGTCGAGAAGCAGACTATCGCTGCTGCGGTTTCACGACAACAGGAAGAAACAAAGAATGGTGCTGCTGAACTCACCACGCTCGAAGCGGATCTTGACAAAACAACAGGTCTGATCAACGAGATCAACTCACAGATAGAAGAGATCAAAAAGCTTCTTGATGACACCAATATCCCGGTACTAACCGATCAGATAGAGAAAAAGAGAAAAGAGATTGAAGAGTCGGATCGCCGGTTACGAAACAAGGACGGGGATATTAATGATGCCCAACGGGAGCGGCAGCATTTCAACGCCCGCCTTATAGAACTGGGTGAGGATCGTAAACGGCAGGATGAGCGCAACGGGCAGATTGATGCTGATATCGCAGCATCCACAGAACAGATAACGGTGCATAAATTGCAGATTGCCGCTCTCGAAGACCGTCAAAAGGAATTTTCTGGCGAACTCGATGAGATCCGTTCCAAACGTGGAGAAGCCTCCCAGCATATTCAGGACTCCGAATTAAAACTCATGAAGTTTGATGCTGAAAAAGAGAGAATCAGCGTCCTGCTGGTGGCGATACAGGAGCGTGCCCGAAGTCTCGGTATTGAAGTGGACATGCTGAGGCGGCAGGTAGGTGAACTGGATACGAACCTCTCCTTGTCTGAGATAGAAGGCAAGATTGCTGATGCAGACGGGGCACTGCGAAAGATCGGGGCGGTAAATATGCTCGCGATTGAAGAATATGAAAAGGTGCAGCGACAGGTAGAAGAAAGGACAGAGCGAAAAGAAACACTTTCCCGCGAACGAACGACCCTGATCGAGAGAATAGAGAAATTTGAGCAGATGAAATACGAAGCTTTCTCCACCGCTTTTCATGCGATTGACACCAATTTCCGTGAGATATTTGCCAGGCTGACGAGTGGGAGCGGTCACCTTATACTCGAGAATGAAGAAGATCCCTTTGCCGGTGGCATGACGTTTGCTGTTCAGCCCCGGGATAAGAAGGTGCATCTTCTTTCGTCACTTTCTGGTGGTGAAAAATCGCTTACAACGCTTGCCTTTATCTTCTCGATCCAACGATATATCCCGGCTCCCTTTTATGCATTCGATGAAGTGGATATGTCACTAGACGGTTCGAATGCTGAGCGAATTGCTCAAATGATCACCGAGCTCTCTCCACAATCACAGTTTGTGATCGTTTCTTTGCGCAAACCAATGATTGAAGCAGCTCAACGGATCATGGGTGTCACTTTACGTCCGGATAAGAGCACCCTTGTTACCGGGGTAAAAGCAAATGGCTGACCCGTCTGAGAATGAACCAGGAAAAAATCTTTTTGACCCTACCCAGGAACAGCCGGATATTCCGGTATCAGATGATAATATCAAAAATGAGTCCGAGAATGCAATAGAGAAACCTTCGGTACCACAGGAATCTGAAAAACAGGAGTCAGAAAAAATTGATCCCACCCTGCAGTGCATGGTTGAGGATCCGGTGGAGATCCTGGTTGGTCTTGCAGAACGGGGCGAGATTGACCCCTGGAATATTAATATTATTGAAGTTACCGACCGCTTCTTATCAGAGCTGGAGCGATGCAGGCAGCTTAATCTCCAAGTGTCCGGACGTACACTGTTTTATGCCGCAACGTTGTTGCGTATGAAGTCAGAGCATCTCGAACTCTCTTCAGATTCAGCAGAATCCGGTGGAGACGATGACGATGAATTTTATGGGGAAAACTTTGATGTTGCGCTTGATAACGAGATCGATTACCAGGGTAGGCTGGGGCCCATCGAGAGGCTGGAACAGGAAATACAACGTCGACTTGACCGGAAGAACATGAGGAAAAGCCCGGTTACCCTCTTCGAACTCATAATTGAACTGAAAAACCTTGAAAAAGAGGAGCGGAGGCGCCGTCGCATATCTGAAACAGGTGACGATCTGCTTATTTATGCAGAAGATGTGGTGGGTATTGCGCATGACGAAGGCTACCAGGAATCTGCCTTGACAGTGCTTGAGGAATGTCTTGATTGCATTTCGATTGAAGATGAGATGACCCTGGCTCAAATCTGCGAGAAACTAGGATGGGGGATGCCTGAAGTCTACATCCCCCTTCTCTTTTTAGCCCACGAAGGACGCTGTTCCCTTCGCCAGGAAGAGTTCTTCGGTGATGTTTACGTGCAGATCTGTCACGCAAACATCTGATATTCCGTGATATTCTCCAGTTAAAGTGATCCCTGCGCGATCGCGGCATGGCATTTTTTTAGAATAACTCCGGAAACATGTTTTACGTCAGAAATTGTACAAAAACTATAATACGCTCCTGAAAAGATCGCCACCATGAAACAAGGCATGTCATGGGACGAAAAAGATTCGTTGAATGCCTTGCTCAATCCCCTTAAGTAAGAAAATTCCTGTTAAAACTTCAAAATTGAAACATTTTGCAGTTATTTATTTTTGATATAATTATCAGTGATTGGATTGGCAAAAAAAAGGTGAGTCAAATCCTTGGGTAACGTTTAAGTGTTTGAGTGTGTTATTATGTGATCCACAAGATCTGATGAAGAACCGACGAAAATCTCCCGATGGGTTGATGTCGGTTCCGACGTAAAATGTAACAAGGTAACAAGGTATAAATAATACCGCAGCCTATGTTATTAGCCCGTGAATAAGTAAACAATCACGACGAATAATCATACAATCTTTCAGATAATTTTATTTGATGGAGATCCAACAAGACCCGGCTTGACCGGGGTTGGTTCTGACGTTGATACTGGCAATGCGGAAATTTGTTTAGTAACCGCTAATTCCTTAAACAGTTCAGATATAGTGTGCGTACATTGTACAAAATTA
>Ga0209048_10001389_pt1 | contig 25079 bp, 18 predicted proteins | sample FrelakmetCRP12CR_FD_187146 | JGI IMG/M metagenome (GOLD analysis project Ga0209048, IMG submission 187146) | Freshwater lake sediment microbial communities from the University of Notre Dame, USA, for methane emissions studies - CRP12 CR (SPAdes)... | ecosystem: Environmental > Aquatic >... | reverse complement strand
TCAAGGGATGAGCTGTCGTGCAGGTTTTGTCTGGGGGACAAAACAGCACTTCAACCGATATATCGAAGACTGCGGGATTGCCTGTGAACTTGTCACCCCTCATATGCTAGCAGCCCCTTTTTTCCGAGGCACATTCAATTGTCTTATCATTCCCACGGGTTTTGCAAATCCTGCATATTCAAACCTTCTTCCGGCACTCCGCGCAGCTTCACCACGGATCAAAAAATTTGTTGAAAATGGTGGAAATCTCCTCGTTTTTGGCGCAGCGACCGATAAACCGGATACCTATGACTGGCTCCCGTTTCCGGTAAGGTACCGGCATGACTGCCACCCGCGCCGGATTGAATGCAGTTCATGTTCCGATACAGGAACTATCATTGACGATTATGATACGCTATGCATTGAGTGCGATGGTTCATTTCCATCACACGAAGGAAAATGCGTGGGAATTGCAGAATCATCGGACGTAATTATTGAAAAGACTATAGGAAACGGGAGAATTGTCGTGACGAGCGTCCATGAGTTTCCCTCAAAGGGGTTTTTGAAAAGTTTCTGCACTGCAGGAAAAGAAATCATGTTCTAGTAAAACCTGTGTTTCTATTAAAAATCATCTGACCCATTACCTGAAGTTGAATTTAAAAAAATATACTTTCCAATTGAAAAATTCTAATTTCTGATAGAAAAAAATAAAAATTCAGAAGGGTGTTGAAGGTTTATTATAATTTTACTTCATTAGTATGTAAATAATGGATCTAACTTACCTTAAAAAAAATCAGTCATATATTATTGTTGCATTGCTTCTCCTTTTTATGGGGATTGCCCTTGTTCTCAGGATAATCCCTGCATTGTTCATCAAAGATCCAGGTTTTCTGTATATTTTCGACACGGATTCCTGGTATACCATGAGACAGATTGAGGTAATGGTCAAGGATTTTCCTCAGTACTTCTGGTTTGACCCGATGACCGCTTTTCCCACAGGGAAGGTAATTGACTGGGGGCCGCTCTACCCCAGCATTGCCGCGACTCTATGCCTGATAACAGGCGCAACAACGCGCAGCGGGATTATTTTTACATCAGGCTGGATAGGCCCCCTCATGGCCGTGATTATGGTCCCGGTGATGTTCCAACTGGGAAAGACGGTATGGAACTGGAAAGCGGGGATTGTCGCAGCGGGACTAATATCTGTTGTTTCAATCCAATATTTTTCCCTTTCATCGTATGGGTGGACTGATCATCATATCGCTGAAGTTCTTTTCAGCACACTCTTTTTTCTGGCTTATATCTTTACCCTAATCTATGTGAAAAGTCACCAGACCGATGTGAAAAATTGGAAAACACTTATTTTTCCGGTTTTTCTCGCAACTGTTGCCGGAGTAATTTTTTTCCTCGCACTCGTTTCATCAACCACGGTCGTCCTCTCATTGATTATTATTGCAGTCTATACTCTTATTCAGTATATTCTGGATTATTTCTCGAATCATCATTCCAACTATCTGTTAGGAGTAAATGTTGTAGTATTATTGGTTTCAATAATTCTTCTCTTCCTCTTTGGTTTCAAACAAGATAGCTTATCACTAACCCAATATTCCATCGGGATTGTGTATGTGCATTGCGCGCTAATCGCTGAAACGATAGTGCTTTTTATTCTCTCAGAAATCTTCCAAGGAAAAAAATTTGCATATCTTGCCAGTCTTGTCGTACTCGCTGCAGGGAGCATATTATTAATCAAGAGTATTCCCCTGCTCAAGATGATCGTTGACCAGGTACTAGGATTAGTATTCGGATTCTCAGTTTATTCTGTGGCAGTGGTTGAGACACTTCCCTGGACTCTAACGGGGGCTTGGGAAAATTTTACTATCGCACTTTTCCTGATGGCGGGAGGACTGCTTGTTCTGGGATATACTGTTATAAAGAAAAGAACCAATCAGTCTGTTTTTCTGTTGGTATGGTCTGTAGTCATGCTTCTTCTTACCATCAGATTCCAGCGATTTCAGTATTATTTCACGGTCAATGCGGTTATTCTGTCAGCACTATGTATCACTGAACCCTTTGGTTGGAGAAAATATACAATAGTCCAGTACAGAGAAGCTATAACTTTCTGGTTATCCAAATCCCCGATTTTTCGGATAAATAATGAAGGTGATGACACAAGAAATAATCCCCCCACAACAAAAAAGGGTAAAAAGAAGGAAACAAAATATCTCGTAAGGAACCCGGTAAATTACTCTGGAATTCTAAAAGATCTTACGGTTTTAGCGATAATGATTCTGACCATTGGTCTCATTGTATTCTCATTGTCTCAGGATATCCAATATAGTTTTAGTACCCCACAACGTGAGATTCCTCCAGACTGGATAGAATCGCTTATATGGTTAGAGACAAACACACCCCAGACAGGAATTGACTATTTTAAATCGTATGAAGCACGCGGATTTTCCTACGCACCAGAATCATACGGCATCATGGCTGTTTGGGATGCTGGTCACTGGATAACTTTTTTTGCTAACCGGATTCCCATTACCAATCCGTTTCAGGACAACCTCGGGGGTAGTTCGGGCACCGCTGCATATTTCCTGAGTCAAAACGAAACGCAGGCTGATGAAATTCTGCATTCGCTGGGAGGGAAATATGTGATCACGAATTCTGATATGGCCATTGACACGTTCACGAACCTGGTACCGTGGCAGAGCAGTTCTGTGGATATTTCGCCATACATTAAATGGTTCATGGTACAGGATTCAAACAATCCCTCAAGATTGCAAAAGATCCACCAGTACGATGACGCATATTTCAAAACGATAGTCGCCCGGCTCCACAATTTTGATGGGTCAATGCAAATCCCGAAAACAGAAAAATATGTCCAGTATGTGATCCGTCAGGTGCCGGCAGCGGGTGAGACTGCCGGGGATGTTAACGGGTATGCCCGGGTGATAACGAGCGAACAGGAACGGGAGATTTCACCGGGTTATAGTGATGCAAACATAGTCAGAGAGGGAAAAGATCTAACACCAGGACAGTACGCAAACGTTTTTTCCGATCTTCCGAACCGAACCACACAGGAGATACCTGCACTGAAACATTACCGGCTCATCCATGAATCACCGAATAACGCATCCGTCAAAATTTTCCCGGAATCGGATACGATCACACTATCGGATATCAAATATGTCAAAATCTTTGAATATGTCAAAGGTGCACATATTTCCGGTGACGGGATAATAGAGTTACCACTTGTGACAAACACCGGGCGTACATTTGTTTACCAACAGGAAAGTGAGAACGGGGAGTTTGTCGTTCCCTACTCAATCTTGGGCAACCCTTATGAGGTTCGCGCGACTGGACAATACCACATTGTCGGTACATCGCGATACATCTCTGTTACGGAAAAAGATGTGACTGAAGGAAACAGACCAATTGAATAATCGATCCGATGACATTTACGAAAAAATTTCGTAATAAAACTGAAATGAAAAAGTGACTATGATTTTCAAGTATCACTTTTTCGTGTGATAGATATGTATACAGGTCTATCGCTTTGTGGGGATCTCCACAGCAGCGGGAGCGGAGGCTTGACGAAGCCCCAAAGAGCGTGATAACTATTGATTGGAGTATTATTTACAAAAAAATTATGAAAATTTTAGGGGCTGAAATAACACTTTACCGTTTTTTAATAGCAATTACCGATCGATAATAGGACTCGAGATCTGAGGTTATCCGATCCCAATCGAATGAGTCAGCTGACTCAATACAAGCATTTCGCATTTCGGCGTGGTGCTTGAGTCCCAGACAAATTGTTGTAGCAAGATCTTCAGCAGAAAGAGAACAAAGGAAACCATTACTTTCTGTAATTAAATCACGAATTGCATTTGCTGGATGATCTACCGTTACAACCGGGAGCCCGCATGCAAGAGCTTCAAGCGCAGTGATACCAAATCCCTCCCGTGTTGATGGCTGAACATAAATTTTCGAAGATTTCATGTGAGCGAGGATTTCATCATGGCATTCCTGGAATCCTATAAAACGTACCCGATCCTCCAGACGTAATTTATTTAGGAGGGTTGAAACAGTATTCCTTTCAGGGCCATCCCCGATAATCAGCAAGCAACAATTAGGATTTTCTGATAAGATTACATGAAACGCTTGAATTAAGATGTCAATATGTTTTTCTCTTATTAATCGTCCCACAAAAATGATATCCGAAGGTTCATTAGAGGGTGAAATTGATTTGATCTTCTTTTGATCGACGCCGTTGGGAATAATTTTTATTTCATGATGTATTCCGAGATTCCCAAGATTTTTCGCAGTAGTTTTCGACACAGCTAAATTTTCTGAAGTGAGCCGGGCTACCAGTCGCTCAGTAGTTTTCCCCACAATTCCTTTCCATCCAAGATATTCATACCAGTAGTCACCCCATACTTCATGCCACGTGATAACAAAGTGGGTCTTTTTTACGACAGATGCGAGTTTTGTCGAAAAACACGAGAAATAGGGAAACTGCTGGCAATCGATGATATCAAATCTTTCCTTTAGCAAGGGGGAGAAGAGGTGTATACTGAAATAGATGGCCTGCCAGAGAGACCTCCTGCCGCCGAAATAGAGTTTTTGAGCGGGGCAGATCCCGTGCAGGAACACACCCTCACGGTTGAGAATATCTTCACCGTCCCAGAACTTCATCCCGAAAAGATGCACATCATGCCCGCGACGAGTGAGCCGGGTTGCAAGTTCCCAGATACGTTTTTCCACACCACCTTTTACGTCAGGATAGATAACATCATACACAAAGGCGATCTTCATCGTGCAGACCTATTCGTGATAATTGTTCTCATTGAGGAGCATCATACTCTGGAACACAGCGAAGAGAAATATCTGTATTCCACTTACGATCAATACGAGGGAAAAAATTGCTGTGGAGATTTCAGAAAGAAAACCGAAATCCTTCAAGACCCAGTGGAGGAAAATATTGAAACCAATTACTACTCCTGCAAAGATAGAAAAAAATCCCAGAACAAGGAACATTTCCAGACTGTGGTATTTCATCAGGAGTTCGATAAAACCCTGCTTCTTCTCATATCCGTGGATAACCGAATAAGTCTTCATTAAGAACCCCGAAAGAACCACCTGAACACCACCTATTACCAAGATCGCGCCAAGAATAAAAGTGTGAAGATGGGATGATTCGATGTCCCCGTTAATAGAAAAAAATGCCATGAGCAAAATCCCGACAAAGGAGAACAGAAATCCAGGGACAGCAATAAAAGGGAGGGGCTTCATAAGGAGTACAAACCGGATATGGCGCCATCCATCGGCAAAACTGTGTAATTTGGAAGGTGTCATCCGCGGGTAGTAGGAGATTGGCACCTCTTCTATGCGCAGCCTTTCTTTTGATGCCATAATAAGCATTTCCGAAGCGAATTCCATACCACCTGTTGTAAGAGGCAGCCGGTCAAGGGCTTCGCGGGTTATCGCGCGAAACCCGCTGTGGGTATCAGAATATGGGGTATGGAATATGAAGTTGAGCATCCACGTGAGAACCGGGTTTCCTATATAACGGTGAAGTCCGTCCATCGAACCCTTATGAATTGTCCCTTTGAACCGGGATCCAATTACAAAATCAGCACCATCCCTAAGAGGGGCGAGAAGGCTCGGGATTTCGAGAAAATCATACGTATTGTCTGCATCGCCCATGACAATGTAATGACCCTGTGCGTGGTTGAATCCTGTAAGATAAGCATTTCCATACCCGCTTTTTTCTGAACGGATGACTTTTGCTCCTAAAGAGAATGCAATCTCCGGTGTTCTATCTGTTGAAGAGTCTGCAACGATGATTTCACCAGTGATTGAATTATCCGAAAAAACCTTCTGTATTTTGGTGATGCAATCGCTAATGGTGCGTTCTTCATCCAGAGCAGGAAGTACTACCGAGACATCAAACATGTATCCACTGCCAGATTGCGTATCCATTGTTTACCCTTAAGGATTTTTGTGTAATAATAAAAATAATAGATGTCTGATTCAATAAATTCATTGGAAAAATAAAAAGGATAAAAAAAATTCCCCTCATCCAATAAACCGAATCGAGAAATGTATTTTGAATAATCCGAAAACACGGAATTTTAAATTCTCAAAATACATTTGAAAACTCAATGAATTGAGAAATAAACATAAACAGTAAAATTGATTTTACGTAAATCGTAATACGGTTTAAAACACCAAGACCTCCCAAGGTGCGTTGATCGCAAGGACCTAAAAGGGTTCTGTGAGATATGGTTATTGACCCAAAACAAACCGGTAAACCTGGCAGGAACCGAAGAAAGACAAGATCGGATCGTTGACAAAAGCAAATACAGAAATGAATTTTTCATCATTGCCGCTACACGTTTCTGTCGATTATATGTATTTGTCGAGGAAATCAATCGGAGATCGTTTTTTCTTGACAGTTTTGATATGCTTTTTGGACACAATACGACACTCGGAGGATAATCTCCCTGAAGATCCTGGATACAAGGTGTGAATCAAATTTCATTAGCCTTTATGGATTACTTTTACGTAAACATATATTCAAAATGAACAGTACAACATAAAATGAAAAAAGATGATCGATTGAATGATAACCAAACGCAAAAAGGTCAAAGTCTCTCACTTAGATAAAGACGCTGAACAAGGGTTCCTGCCAATTAAAAAGGAGCATCTCATACTATTGGCTATTTTTTTACTTGCGATTTTTATTCGCATCCAAATAGACCCCAACATACCATATCATTACGATCCTGGGAAAAACATTGTCTATGCACGTGCAGCTCTTCAATCGTTCCCGCTTATTCCTCAATATAATCCGTATTTTAATCTCGGGGAGTATTATGAATACCAGGTACTTTTTCCCTATACGGTAGCTCTTCTTTTTACACTTTCAGGCCTTTCACTTGTTGAAATTACAAAATGGCTCGTTATAATAATTGGAGCAGCACTTTGTTTGACGGTATATTATCTGTCTCTTGAAATATTCAATAACAAAACATCAGCACTTCTCAGTGCTTTTTTGATTGCAGTGAGTAAAATCCAGCTATTAGCCTATATGAATTACTATCCGCAGATAATGGCAATGACACTCATGCCCCTTTCTTTTGTTTTTTTAATCCGCTACATCAAATATGAAAACGTTAGAGATTTGGTCCTTGTTGCTCTATTGTCTTCGCTAATTGTACTTGCAAGTTATATCGCTGCTTTTGTATATTTCCTGATAGTCTGTGTTTCTTTGGGAATCTGGGGCATTTGGGACAAAAAATCGTTAAAAATTCTTTTTTTTATCCCGATAATAACCGGAGCACTTCTCACTTTTTTCTGGCTGCCAATTGCATGGCGCCATGGCACAATGAAATTCATCGAGACGGCATTTTATGATATTCTTACTGCCCCATCTTCGGCATTTACGAATCAGCCCTGGACGTTAATGAGTTACCTGACCAATTCGAGTATCACCATCATTGCAATAATTATGGGAATAATCGCAATTTTTTTGATAAAACAAATAAAATGGGATTTTCAAAAACTGTTATTGGGAGTGTGGCTGATCATATCATTTTTGCTAATGGAATCTTACCTCTTTAGACCAATATTGTGGGTAGACCGTTACTCCCAGTTTTTTGATATGGCACTTTTATTGCTTACCGGGAGTATTTTTTCCCTGTTTATCGATAAATTGAACATTCTCAAAAAAATTAAATTTGAATTTATGGGATATTTCCTGTTACTGCTCCTTATTTTTCCTCTTTACGGGGCTATAAACGTGGATACAATATACGGGAAGTGGGGGTATCCATCCGATATTGCCATCCTGGATTATATGCATAGTCTTCCCTCCAATAGTCTTGTCGTCGCTCCTTCTGGGGTGCAGAGTTTCTGGGTTTCTGCGTTATCTGGTGTTAAGGTCCTGGGGGGGGAGTCCGCACAAATGCTCGAACATCGTTATTCTGGAAACAGTGATAGCGACATCATAATTAATTCCCCTGACGTAAAACAGAAAATGGAACTTATCAGAAAGTATGGTGTGAATTATATTTTTATTCCGTATCACCAACCGGTTTATATGATGTGGAATCCGGAACTTGAGAAACCGGGAATTGATGCGTTCAATAATCCTGCTTATTTTGAAGTAAAAAAATTTTTTACGGATCAATATGGATCGACCGTATTGCTAAAAGTTCGGGAAAATCTTACACCCAACTATAATATCAAGAAAATCGATTGGGATATCACAATTGTGGGATATATGGTATCTATTTTCATCTTTCTTGGATGTTTGTACATGTGCACATCAAAAAAATGTTTTCAGGTAGGATCGTGAAAAATCGTTCTAAAGAAGATATACGGATTTTTTTGCCTTGATTACCTCCAAATCAATTCGAATTTATTTAAACAATGGTATTTTTAGGGAGTTTATGCGATATTTAAAATAAATTGAAGTATACTTCTACCTGATGGTCCTTCTCTTTTTAGTAATGCACGGAATTTCAACAAGTGTAGTATTATATCAATCTCAATTTTACACCAAATCACATTGCGAAAAGCAGATCCCTGACATGAAAATAATTATAGTCGGAAATTCATAGCATAATCATTAGGTTTATCGTATGCAAAATCTTGAAAAAAGAGTTAAAAGTCATCTCTTGTTGTGGAAAGGGGATTTATGCTTATTGGTGCGATGACGTGAGAATTGCGATCTTCCATGATTATTTCGGTGCGATTGGTGGGGGAGAGAAAGTAGTTGTGGCTATGGCAAAGATCCTCAATGCCGACATCATCACAACTGACACCGATGCTGTGGAAAAACTGGATTCATCTGTCCATGTCATCAGCCTGGGAAATACAATTAAATATCCGGGGCTCAAGCAGATTTCTGCTGCATTGAAATTTTATTTCTGCAATTTTTCCAGAGATTATGAGGTTTTTATTTTCAGTGGCAACTGGGCGCACTACGCTGCACACCAGCATCACCCGAACATGTGGTACTGTCATACACCAGTGAGAGTATTTTATGACAATTATGAAAATTTTCTCAGCACGTTACCCTTTTTCAAGCGATTTTTTTTCCGTTTTTATGCATATCATTTCAGGTTTTTTGAGATCAAATCCCTTCCATACATTGATCATATCATTGCAAATTCATACAATATTCAAAAGAGAATTGAATGCTATTTCCAGAGAAAATCTGATGTTATTTACCCCCCAATAGAGACATCAAAGTTTTATTGTTCTGAATATGGAGCATTCTGGTTATCCGTGAACCGGCTGTATCCAGAGAAACAGATTGAACTGCAGATTGAGAGTTTCCGTGCCATGCCGGAATTGAAACTTATTATCGTCGGGGGTTACGCAGCGGGTGATCATTCCGCATCTTATGCTAAAAAAATTCAGTCAAATACTCCATCAAATGTGACTTTTTCTGGAGAATTACAAGAACCCGAATTACTTTATCTGTATGCGCATTGCCGGGGACTCATTTGCACCGCATTAGACGAAGACTTTGGGATAACACCCCTTGAAGCAATGGCAAGCGGTAAGCCAGTTGTTGCAGTTGATTCCGGAGGATTCCGGGAGACCGTGACACCTCACACCGGTATACTCGTGAAACCGGATGTGATGAGTATAGTAACTGCAATTCAGCAAATATCAAAAGATCCTGCCCAGTATCATGACTCGTGTATAGCCCGTTCAAAGGAATATAATCGTGAGGCGTTTGAGAAAAAGATACGGCAATGGGTACGCGACAACATTACTCCTTTATCTGGTACGCTGTAAATGGAGTGTTGTCCGGTTATTATTCTTATCTTTTTTTATATTCCCGGTGCCAAACTATGGTATGGATAGATCTATTGAGGGGGTCAAAGTAAAAAACCTGCGAGTTCTCCCGGATGAGCGCGGGTGGCTTATGGAAATATTGCGATGCGATGATGACATTTTTGAAAAATTCGGACAGGTCTATCTCACTACTGCATATCCAGGTGTAGTGAAAGCCTGGCATTATCACAAGAAACAAACTGATAATTTCACCTGCATTCACGGTATGATGAAAGTTGCGCTTTATGATGCGAGAAAGGAATCACCAACCTATCGGGAACTGATGGAAATTTTTGTCGGAGAAAAAAATCCGGTTCTTATCAGCGTCCCACACGGAGTCTACCATGGGTTCAAAGGGATCGGTTTGGATACTGCATATTTCCTGAGTATCCCCACACTCCCATACAACTACAAAGAACCGGATGAATATCGTCTCCCACCAGATACACCGGAAATCCCTTATGACTGGGGACTTACGCCGGGACTTAAACACGGCTGATTTCAGTACGCTGGAGCAAAAAATCATGAAATTACTCATCACCGGCGGCGCGGGATTCATCGGGAGCAATTTTATTCTCCACATGATGAACTCGCATCCAGATGTTGAGATAATCAATCTTGATGTCCTGACTTATGCCGGCAACCTCAATAATTTAAAAAGTGTTGCTAAAAATCCTCATTATACTTTTATCAAGGGTGATATTTGCGACCAGGATGTTATCAATGCGATTCTTGACAGGCATATGGTAGATTCAATCATTCATTTTGCTGCAGAAAGTCACGTTGATCGATCTATTACTAAGGCTTCGGAATTTGTTCGGACAAATGTTCTTGGAACTCATAACCTCCTCGAATGTGCACGACATCACCCTATCACGAAGTTCATCCATATCTCCACAGATGAAGTATACGGGAGCACATTGAAGGGATCATTTAAGGAAAAGGATATCCTTTCACCCTCAAGCCCCTATTCAGCAAGCAAGGCGGGATCAGACCTTCTCGCCCTATCCTATTTTACGACGTATAACCTTCCTGTCATCATCACACGGTGCACGAATAATTTCGGCCCCTACCAGTATCCTGAGAAGATAATCCCGCTCTTTGTAACAAATCTTATTGAGGGCAAGAAAGTCCCCGTCTATGGGACAGGAAAAAATGTTCGCGACTGGATCCATGTGAGTGATCATTGCCGGGCAGTAGAGTATCTCCTTGATAAGGGAATTTTCGGAGAGATCTATAATATCGGTGGCGATAACGAAAAGACAAATATCGAAATTACTGAAAAAATTTTAAAGTTACTGAAAAAGGATAAATCATTGATCGAATACGTAATCGATCGACCGGGACACGACTTCCGGTATTCACTTGATTGTTCGAAGTTACGGAAGATGGGCTGGAGCCCCCAATATTCATTTGAAGAGGGCCTGAAGGATACGGTTGAATGGTATATTAGGAACGAATGGTGGTGGAGACCATTAAAAAAATAACTCACGGAAAAACCATTCTTTTCGGTGCTCATGGAATGCTGGGGCATTCTCTGCAGGATGTATTCCCTCATGCGCAATTTATTGGACATCGTGACGTCGATATCACTGATGAAGATGCGATAATGAAAATCATGAACAAGGAGCGGCCGGCTATTGTTATCAATGCAGCGGCATTCACTGATGTTGATGGATGTGAGGATAACCACGTATATGCATTTGCAGTGAATGGAAATGGACCTGGATATATTGCAAAGGCTTGTAATGAGATTGATGCGATTCTTGTTCACTTTAGTACTGACTATATTTTTGATGGGACCAAGACAGAATATCGTGAGGATGACAATCCGAACCCGATCAATGCATATGGCGAATCAAAGCTGCGTGGTGAGGTGTCTATTGCAAAAAACTTGGAAAATTACCGGATTATCAGAACATCATGGTTGTATGGGAGTCACGGGAAAAATTTTGTCGACACGATTCTTACCCTTTCACGGCAGATGCCGGTTGTCCGTGTAGTAAACGATCAGGTTGGAAAGCCTACCTATACTGTTGATCTTGCAAATAAAGTACCGGAGATCATTGAGTGTGATCCCGGAATGTATCATATCACCAACGATGGTCAATGCAGCTGGTATGATTTTGCTGGTGCATTTATTCCGAATGCGACACCCTGTTCAACCGAAGAGTTCCTCAGGAAAGCAAAACGCCCCGCGTATTCAGTTCTGGCAAACACAAAGACACGCCCACTCCGGCACTGGAAAGAAGCGATAAAAGAATATATTCAAATGAAGGAAAGGACCTGAAATGAAAGGGATTATTCTCGCCGGTGGAACTGGCTCACGATTGTTTCCGTTAACTAAAGTGACTAACAAGCACCTTTTGCCCGTTTATGCCAAGCCTATGATCTATTATCCGCTTCACACGCTCATCAATGCGGGAATAACCGAGATCATGATTGTATCCGGACGCGGACATGCGGGACATTTTCTTGAATTGCTCGGTTCTGGAATGGAATTCGGGATCAGCCTTACGTATGAGATCCAGGAAACTGCAGGGGGAATTGCGCAGGCACTGGGGCTTGCAGCAAGCTGGGCAGACGACGATGACGTTGCAGTGATCCTTGGGGACAATATCTTCCAGGATAATGTGAAAGCTGATGTTGCCACATTCAAGGATGGTGCAAAGATATTCTTAAAAGAGGTTGAAGATGCCCAGCGGTTTGGTGTTGCTGAGCTCAAAAAAGATCATGTCATTTCCATTGAGGAGAAACCCCAAACTCCTAAGTCAAACTATGCGGTGACAGGGCTTTACCTCTATGACAATGAGGTCTTCTCAATTATCAGGACGTTGAAACCTTCAGGTAGGGGTGAGCTTGAGATCACGGATGTCAATAATGCCTATCTCCGGAAAGAGATGATGCAGTACGCAATTTTAAGGGGATTCTGGAGCGATGCTGGGACATTTGATAGTTTGCTGAGGGCAAGTATTCTCGTGCAGCAGCATAGTAAGAGGGAGCAATCAGATAATCGGATATAAAAAAAATTGGGTTTTTGTGTTATCGCTGGGTAATTCCCAGTAATAAAAGATAGAATCAATGATATTATTTCAAATCTGATTGATTTACATAATAATTGAAAATTCAAAAAGGAGCCTTATGTCCGATGAATCTCCCCATCCTTTGATCAGCGTTATTGTTGTAAATTACAATGGGAAGAAATACTTATCCGATTGTTTCAATTCCCTCTTTCACCAGACCTACAGCCCGCTTGAAATGATAATGGTTGATAATGCCTCAGACGATGGCAGCGTTGGATATGTGCAACAGAACTTTCCTGATGTAAAAATGTTCACTCAATCTACTAATCTGGGGTTTGCCGGGGGTACGAACGTCGGTATCCGGGTGGCAAAGGGCGAGTTTATTTTCACACTCAACAATGATACGATTGCAGACTCACACCTGCTTGAAGAAATTGTCCGACCCATGCAATTGGATTCGCGCGTGGGGGTATGCGGTTCAAAGATGCTTCTGCCCGATGGGAGGATCAACTCGACCGCAATCTGCATCTCCCGGAGTGGAGCTGCATGGGACCGGGGTATGGGTGAGCCGGATCACGGTCAATTCGATTTGCCAGAAGAAGTGTTCGGAGCCTGTGCAGGAGCGGCACTCTACCGTCGCTCAATGCTTGAAGAGATCGGGCTCTTTGATGAGGACTTTTTTCTCTTTATGGAGGATGTCGATCTTGCATTTCGTGCACAGCTGTCTGGGTGGAAATGTATGTATGTACCTTCAGCGCGGGTCGTACATATCCATGGGGGGACGGCAGGACCTGGATCAGATATGGCAGTATATTATGGGAACCGGAATTTACTTTGGAATATAATCAAGAATTTTCCCTTAAAGACACTTCTTTTTTCAAGCCCTTGGATAATTGGAAGGAATTGCGCAGACATTCCGTATTATATCTTAAAAGGCAGAGGGCTTTCAATCTTTCGTGCAAAAATTGATATGATGAAAGGAGTGAAAACGATGATGAGAAAGCGTCAGAGTGTTAAAAAGAAGGTATCTGATGAGACAATTGAATTATCGATTAGTGTTTGGAGCCGGGGCCGCACAAAAAAATGATTTTGAAAATTTCAATACATTTTCCCGTTTTTACTGCTATAAAACGGAAATATTTAATGAAAAAGTAAGTATAAGTAAACATCAACAGTTGAGATTAAAATGAAATCCATGTTTGAATATCGGGGACTTATCTGGAATTTTATCAAGCGGGATATCTCCTCAAAATATGTTGGATCACTTCTGGGATTATACTGGTCGGTGCTCAATCCTATAATTAACATCGTGGTCTACATTATGGTCTTTGGTGTTTTTCTGAAAGTTCGCCTTCCCGGGACTACCAGTATCTGGGATTTTGCATTGTATTTTGCTGCCGGGTTTGTTCCATGGCTGACATTTCAGGAATCTATTATGAGGGCATCCCACTCGATAATCGATAACAAAAATTACATTAAAAAGGTCCCGTTTCCCAGCGAGATTTTTCCAATATATACCACATTATCAGAATTTGTAAACCTTTTTATCGGACTTGGAATTTACTTAATTCTGTTTTTTATCCTGAAAGGTATGCCCACAATCTTTATTCTCATCCTCCCCGTTGCAATTATTCTCCAGCTGGTGTTTACGTTATCACTGGGTTTTTTTCTCTCAAGTGGTGCCGTCTATTTTCGAGATATTCCCACAATGCTGGGTACTTTATTCATGATTTGGTTCTGGGCAACGCCCATTGCATATATAGTGAATCTGATCCCCACAGATTTCCAATGGATAGTCCAATTGAATCCGGCCTATTATATGCTCGAAATATATCGTGATGCGTTGTTCTACGGTAAGCTTCCGGAACTCAATATTCTCGTGCCTTTCCTCATGTTTTCTGTCGTATTGTTTGCGATTAGTATCTGGTTCTTCCGGAGAACAAAAACCGGATTTGGTGAACTCCTGTGATTGCTATCGCGGTACATAATCTCGGAAAAAAATTCAAATTGTTTACTTCACCAGGCAAACGGTTTCTTGAATATATAAGTATGGGTAAGGCAAAGCGACACACAGATTTCTGGGCACTTAAGGATATTTCATTTGATATTCCGAATGGTACTACCTTGGGAATTCTCGGACAGAATGGTTCTGGAAAAAGCACTCTTTTGAGTATCTTAGCCGGGGTGCTGTATCCGAGTGAGGGTTCTTTTAAAATAAACGGGAAGATATCGGCAATTCTTGAATTAGGGTCCGGTTTCCATATGGAATTTTCCGGAAGAGATAATGTCTACATGTACGGTTCTATTATGGGTCTGTCGAAACAGGAGATCGATACCCGGTTCGATGAGATTGTGCGGTTCTCCGAGTTGGGGGATTTTATCGATCAACCCCTCCGTACCTACTCTACTGGGATGATTGTCCGGCTCGCCTTCTCTGTCGCAGTGAATGTGGATGCTGACATTCTGATTGTCGATGAAGCGCTTGCAGTCGGGGATGCCATTTTCCAGCACCGGTGCTTCCGTAAAATCCGGGAGATGCAGGTTGAGGGTAAGACGATTTTATACGTGGGGCACGATGCTGAAGCGGTAAGGAATCTCTGCACATCTGCGCTACTTCTTGATGGTGGACGGGTCATCGAACGAGGTGATCCGAATTATGTGGTTAATAAGTATTTTGCCTTGATTGCTGAACGCGAACGATCATATGCAGAAGGGAATTTAATCGAACACGGGGAGATTCCTGGCGAGGGGTACGAAACGGTGTATAATCTTGTCCAAAACTTGAAGGAGGCAAAGGTTGTCAGCGCGGAGGTTGCACCAGTCCAAGTCCAAACAGTTGAGATCCAGTCGACACCCCGAAAAGTGATCTTTGCCCACCCGCCATCACAGATCAATTTTTCTGTTACAATTGATCCCGGGTCATCCCTTGCATTTGCTATCGGGATTATGCCGCATGTTTGGGATAAGATCCCGCAAGGTGTAAAATTTGATATCGATGTTTTCTCTGATGGAAAAACATATAATATCTTTTCACGAGTTCTTCAGCCAAAGCGAAATATAGGGGATCGGGGCTGGCATAATTTTATGATTCCTCTGGAAAAGTTTTCTGGTAAAATCGTTTCTATTATTTTTTGTACTTCCGGGTCCGGTGATGATCTGAGTTATGGGTGGAGTGCTTGGGGGTGGGGGAAGATCGTTATTAAACCTAATCAAGAAGTAAGACCCGATAACTTAATTATGTCTAAATATCAGTCGGAGTTAAGATATGGTTCTAATAAAGTTAAAATTCAAAAAGTTGAAATTTTCGATAAGAATTATCAAGAAATAAAAAATTTTAACTCTGGAGATTTATCAATAATTCGAATACGGATTAAAATATTAAATGATAATTTAAATGGCGTTTTGTCTGTAGGTTATTATCTTAATAATAAATATGTAACACTTTATGCGATGGATACCTGGAGGAAAAAAATTTTGAATTTAAATAGCGGTGTAAATAACTCCATTGTTGTCGATTTTAAACAGAAATTAATCCTTGGATCCGGGATTTATTCTATTACTGCAAGTGTTTCAGAGGTTAATTCACGTAATGAGTTTCAAATACTGGATAGGATCGTGGATTGTTTATTCTTTAAAGTTCAATCAGAAGAAGATTTTCAAGGAATTATCAATTTAAATTCTGAAATTGAAATGCATTGACGTGGGGGAAATATGAATCACGATAAGGAATCAATTGATTATTATAAAGATATGAATATTCACCCTGTAGGAATGCCAAAACAGGACATTCCAAAATCAGCACAACTTAATATGACCGATGCTGAGCTGGTGGCATTTTATTCTGAAAGATATGTAAATGTTGAAGTTTCAGAATTTTTAAAAAATGAACGTAACGAGCGACTTTTTGGTTTATGCAATATGGTTCAAAAGGGTGAATTTTTTTTTGATGTGGGATGCGCTGATGGTGCCCATATGGATGTTTTGTACCAGAAGGGAATCTATGGAATTGGCTTAGATCTTGCTGTACCAAATATATTACGCGGGAGAAAAAAATATCCCCATTTAAAATTTATTCATGGTTTCGCAGAAGATATTCCCTTTATCGATAAATATTTTGATGTTATTCTTCTTGGAGATATCCTTGAGCATTTTAGGAATCCCACAGTTGGATTAAATGAATGTCTAAGAGTTGTAAAGAAAGGATTGATTATTTGCGTACCGATCAAAGAAGAAGTGTCAGAAGAACATATTAATCCATTTAGCGTTGAAAAAATTTTATCGTTATTAGAACAATTTGCCCTCAAAATTACATTTTTCAATATTTATGGTATTTCCATATCGCAAGATGAGGCAATTGCCAAATTAAAGACATTCCCTTGGTTATTGATACGAGCGGAAAAAAACGAGAAAACTGATGAAATTTTGAATAGGTATGAACCTTTTTTCTTGTCGGATATTGAAAAAAAAACACAAGAAGAATTGTTAAGTAAAGACCAATGGGAAAAGGGAAATTTTCATAATCGTGATCAAACTGAAACTTCCCGATTTGATTTGGTTTCCCAGTTAATAGAAGGCAATGAAGTATTAGAGATCGGGTCCGGAAATGGTGATAGTACTATAGCATTATCAAAAACAAAATGCCATGTGATTGGAATTGATATTAGTAAAACCGGAATTATTGAAGCTCAAACATTCGCGAAACAGAATAATTTAGACAATAATCCAACTTTTGCGTTTATGAGTGGTAGTTCCCTTGCATTTAAAGAAAATTCATTTGATACGGTAATCTTACCTGAAATTATTGAACACCTGAAAAGTCCACGCAGAATTATCCAAGAAGCGATTCGTGTCGTTCGAAATGGTGGGAGAATTATTATTTCTGTACCAGATGGACTCATGATACCATGGGAGGGTCATCTTAGGATATTCTTCAAGGACACATTAACAACGGAACTGGATCAATATACCAAAGAAATAACCTGGCACGATTTACCCTTTAAAAAGTGGATAATTTGTAGTTTTTTTGTCAGGAAAAGCGAATCTCAAATTACCTTGGGTCCTCAAATTGATATATTAATGCCAACGTACAATGGGAAAAAAACTATTGAGCGAGCAATTAAGAGTGTCATTAACCAAACCTATGAGAATTGGAATTTGATAGTTGTTAATGACGGAGGTGAGGATCTTCAGAATGTTATTGAAAATTTGAATGATTCCCGGATAAAATATCTCGTCACAGATCATTACGGAAAGTCTCATGCATTGAATGTTGGAATTAAAAATTCTTATGGAAAATATATTACTTATCTTGATGATGATGATCTTCTCTATCCAATACATCTTGAAGAATTATTAAGACCTGTTGAAAACGAAAGAAAAGAATTTGTATATGTCGATTGGTATGAGGTTTCTTGTGATGAACATGGGAAAGAATTTCATAGGATGGTTGAATTCAGAGACGATATAACTCCGGAAATGCTTATAACTCAAAATTATATTAATCATAAATGTATATTACATTCACGAGAACTATTAAGTAAAACCGGCTTGTACGATGAAACACTTGATATTTTAATTGATTGGGACATTATCAGGAGATTGGCTTTCCAGGTAAAACCATTTCATATCTGGTCTTTCACCAGTGAACGTATTTGTTATTATAAAAATAATATATTGCAGAATCGGATTTCCGGATTAGGGAAAACTGATAAAGAAAAAGTTAGTGCGTCAATAAAAAAAATTATTCATAAAACTAAAGAATTACATGCATCAACCGATGAATTGAATGCAGCTTTAGAAAATTCAATGGTAAATTTTTCTTATTATCATAATGTATTTGTAAGTGAATTAAATTGTAATTTACAAATAAAAGATAATCAAATTCGAACAAAAGATAATCAAATTCTGGAAATTTCAAATCAGGTTACTAACCTCAATCAGACTCTTGCGACGAAAAATGAACAACTCCAGGAAACCGCCACTCTTGTTACTAACCTGAACCAACACATTGCTGAAAAAGATCAGGAAATGCGTGAGTTATTTGAACAAATCTACATCTTGAAAGATGAGAATTCTGCATTAAAGGGCAGTATATCCAATCAGTTATTAACAAAATTCCATAAAAAAATTATTGAACGAGCTCTTCCAAAAACCACTCGGAGAAGAAAATGTTATGATCTGGCATTAAAACATGCAAGAATTCTTATCAATAACAGATGAATTCGGTTCGGGTATTAGTTGATGTAAAAGGTTTCCTAAACATATACTCTCGATAAAAAATGGGTTATTTCGTTTGAGGTGATCGAAAAAAATTCCTCTAATTTGATCCTTTTTCCAGGGATAAATGTTGAAATTCAAATGGATTTCAAGGGGATTTGTTCGGAATAGAAAAATACTATTAATGGAAATATATGAACATGAAATTTTTCGAACGTTTTTTTCATAAGGATCATGTTAATTTACCGAATGATATTACTTTACCGGATGAAAAATTGCAGATATCCATAGGAGGGGGGTTTGATTCTGCCGGAAAAGAATTTTTGATCTATTTTATTTCAATTGGTGAATTGAAACCTGATGAAACAGTACTTGATGTTGGTTGTGGCTGTGGAAGGATGAGTCTTCCTCTTACCACATATCTTAATAAGAATGGTCGTTATGATGGGTTCGATATTGTCAAGGAAAGTGTATCATGGTGTCAACAAAACATCTCCAACAAATATCCCAATTTTAATTTTAAACATGCAGATATATATAATGAAGAATATAATAAAAATGGTAAAATAACATCCAGAGATTTTATTTTTCCTTATGATGACGATACATTTGATTTCATTTTTTTAACCTCTGTTTTTACGCATATGCTTCCTGAGGATATGGAACATTATTTTTCGGAAATATCGAGGACATTAAAAAATAAGGGGAGATGCCTCATATCATTTTTCCTCTTAAATGAAGGATCAAGATTATTGATGAAAGAAAAACCCCAGCAACTAAAATTTGAATTTGGTCAGGGAATATATCGGACAATCGATGCGGATGTACCTGAAAAAGCAATCAGTTATGATGAAAAATATATCAAACACGTGTATTCGATGAATAACATTATTATTAAAGACCCGATTTATTATGGTTTTTGGTGCTCCAGATCAACCCATTTAAGTTACCAGGATATAATTATTGGAGTTAAGGACAATTCAACATCATAATCCAGATGCGACAAATCCTTTTCTTTTATTTGGTTTCATGATTAAAGACCGGTTCCGAATTAAAGATCATTTTTGGTTAATGTCAATTGCTACAAAATTGACTATGATGATTCCTATTAGTCGTTTCAGGAATAACAATTTAAAACCGATAGTAGAGTATTATGAAGATTTAATTTCTTCTTGCTTTTCTCGGTTTTTGCAAGATAGTAAGACATTTTCCTCGCCTGTTATGCTTGATCTTGTTTGCTTTTTTGATACATTAACTGACCCCTTTTATAATAATAGTTCATGATAGTATCGACCTCTCGGAAACTTATCCAGTTTAAATATTTGTCCGTAAATGAAAAAAGATATTTTAACACAAAAACCCATAGAGTTTGCCTGATCCCATCTGGTTTTAACGTGTCAGCAATTTTGAGAAAATTTTTTAATTCAGGGTGCAATTCAGAAAAAATCCCACTGGAATACCCACATTTGATTTGCCGTTCACAGAAGGATAAAATGTTGATATTATGGTCATGATACGCCAAAGCTTTTTCATTATATATTATTTTCAGACCTTTTTGAGAGAGGCGGTACCCCAATTCGGTGTCTTCCCATGCAGCAAAGGGGAACGTTTCATCAAATTTATTTCGCAATAAACAGGATGTGTTCAATGAAATATTCGACGTGTAAAAAAAGTTAAAAGGAACGACATCATGATGTTTGATTAAAGAATAACCAAATTGCAATCCATATTCCTGGATATAACTCATGAATGGTGTAATTTTCATTCCTGAAATCCAGACTGTTTTTCCCAAAACTGCAATGTTTCGTGAATATTGATGGTTCTGATGAGTTAGTATATGCTCTTTCAATAATGACTCAGAAGGAATAATATCATCGCCAGTTATTAAAACAAGGCGTGTTGAAACCTCATCAATTCCAATATTTCGAGCAATTCCGGGTCCTGAATTCCTCTTTTTACGATATTTTATTTTCATATCAGGGTGATTTAACATAAAAACGTGAATCAATTCTTCTGTATTATCGGTTGAGCCATCATCTACAATAATTATTTCAAAGAAAAATTCCTTCAGTTTGTAATAGGCACTTAGCGTTTTATTGAGAGTAGATGCCCGATTGTATGTTGGAATTACTATACTAATCATAGTTAAAATCGCAGATGTAACTAGATAATGATAAATTGATAGTATAAAAGGGGTCTTGTTTTATTAAAGCACCCCATTTGTTTAGCATGTATTGAGCTTCGTCTGAACTAACACAATAACCTCTTGACGCAGATTCATGATGGATGAGTTCAGCGTACGGAGTAAAAACATTCCAATAATTCTCCTTTATAAGTTTAAGGCAAAAATCCACATCATTAAAACATACTGCAAGCGCAGGTTCAAACCCTCCAACTGAAAAAAATTTTTCTTTAGAAACCATCATGCATGCCCCAGTGACTGCAGAATAATTCCTTATTGTATTAATCAAATTGAAATACCCCGCGTTATCATAAGGAACTCCCTGGTACCAATGTCCTGCTATTCCTGTATTTCGATCGGGACTCATACCGAGTATCACACCTGCATGTTGAATTTTCCTATTGGGATACAGTAATTTACAACCCACCGCTCCAACTTCATGTCGCTGTGCATGTTCTAACAGGCATTCCATCCAGTCTCCGGATACAATTTCTGTGTCATTATTCAGAAAAAGTAAATATTCTCCGTTTGTTTGTTGAACTGCAAAATTATTAATTGCGGAAAAATTAAATGGTCCAGAATAGGGTAAAACGCGATGTTGTGTTCGACTTAAAAAATCAATTGTATCGGATGATGATGATTCATGATCAATAATGAGAATTTCAAAATTTTTATACGTTGATTTTACTTCAATCGATTCGATACATCGTTCAAGCAGATGGCATTTATCCTTCGTGGGAATTATTATTGAGATTTTCGGAGTCCCTAGGATTTTTCTTTTTACCCGATATGATGTTGGCCATAATCCATCGAGAACAATTCCTTCAATTCCCCGCCGGTTAAGAGCATCTTGAATTGCTTTTTTCGCAGCGATAATAATTTTTCCATCCTTTGCCATTGGATCATATGCAGAGGATCCTTCCGATATTCTCCAATGGTACAGAACCTTGGGTATATGCCCAATTTCTGAATTATCCACGAATTCCAAAAACCTCAAAAGAAGATCATAATCTTGGCTATATTCACATTCATATCTGAATCCCCCGATCATATCCAGATAATATTTCCGGTAGACCGTGAGATGATTTATGTATCCACATGATAAAATTAAATCCGGAGACCATTCGGGTTTAAAAAAAGGTGATACACGATATCCGTCAGGATCTATCTTATCTTCATCTGTATATATTAAAGATAAATTTGGTTTTTGATTGAGTAGTGACGCGAGTTCATACAATGCATGGGGGGCTAAAGTATCATCATGATCAAGCAATCCAATAAATTCTCCTGTTACCAGTTTTAATGCCCGGTTTGAGTTTTCTGATATACCATAATTTTTATCCGCCCAATCTATTTTTATTTTATTATTTTTATAACTATATTTTTTTAATATTTCTTTAATTTTAGGGTTTATTGATGCTGCTTCACATATACAAAGCTCGTAATGTGGGTAAATTTGTGCTTCTACTGAGTCGAGCATCGCAATCAAAAAATCTGGATCTGGGTTCCAGACAGGGCATATTAAACTAATTATTGGTTTATTCCGAAAATTTGCGATATCATTTCGCATTTTTTCCTGGATCGATTTTGTGGGCTCTTTCATTTGGATCCAGTTATTGTATGAATCCGGTTTTCCTACGTTATTCGTATTGAAAAATTGTTTGATCAACTTTGAAATTTTCATACCGTCACACCAAAAAATTCTTCTGTATCTGAAAATGAAAAATATTACAAAATACTATAGGATACATATTTTCGTTTATAATGATATAATTTTTTTAGGTATTAATTGACTCCGTTGACACACTAGTCTAGGCACACGATTTTCTCCTTTTTTCAGGAATCTATCAATAGAATACGCAACACATATGAGTTTTATTTATTCCTGATCACCCAATTGGATTTTCGTTATATCCCAAAAATCTTCCTTTAATAATAGAAAATACAGTTTTTAAAATGATTGCATGTTCCATATATATTTTCTTAGCTAATTTACCTCGCTAAGAGCATATGTCAATCATTTTTTCCACCGTGGAATTTTTCAGCAATAATCCGGGTTGAAATAGAAGAAATAATTTCAAAGAGGTTGTAGAGAATAATTTTTATCTTGAGTTCTTTAATCTGGAATCGATATTTTCTCGATGTGAGGGATTCACCAACCTTTTTTCATGGGGAATACCATTTCGACCAGATTCCTGTGATTGTACAATGCCAGATCAACGAACGGAAGAGTTTTTTTAATACTATCGATTGATTCAATTTCATTTCCCTCTTCTGACAGGGATTTTAGAATCCAGGATAAAATCCACCAGACTCAATCAGTGACTCAGGTAAGGATTTTTTGTCACAACTACCAAAGATCGATTTAATCTGGCTGATATTTACCGGAAACCAATTGGGGTTTTACCCATCCTGAAGATTTGAATATTATCCGAAGAGTTTTCATGTTTATTAACACACATTGTAACGATAGGGTTTCCTTAGGGTGCACTCCATGAAAATTGCAGTTATTGGCGGGGGCTATGTGGGTCTTGTATCGGGAGTATGCTTTGCGGAGCTTGGGCATGATGTAACAATAATCGATATTGATCCTGCAAAAGTACAGGCAATAAATGAACAGCGGTCCCCCATTTATGAAATCGGCCTTGAAGATCAGCTTAAGCAGCATGTCAAAAGCCGGCTCCATGCAAGTGTTGATTATGATTCCGTTGTATCGGCCGAAATCATTTTCATCTGCGTTGGTACACCTCAAAAATCTGACGGAAGTGCGAACCTTTCTTATATCGAATCTGCCAGTGTTTTGATTGGGGCTGCACGGAAAGATATTTCCACATATTGTGTCGTTGTCGTGAAGAGTACGGTCCCCCCGGGAACTACGGAGAACATCGTTCGCCCTAGGATTTTACAGTCAGCACAGAAAACCGTGGGAGAAATCGGGTTTGCAATGAATCCGGAGTTTCTTCGGGAAGGTCGGGCTATTGAAGACTTTATGCACCCGGATCGTATTGTCATCGGCAGCACCGATGACCGGACGTTTGATTGTGTAGCTGAAGTATATCACGATCTCGATGCGCCCGTTATCCGCACCAGTACCACTGCTGCAGAAATGATCAAGTATACTTCAAATGCTTTTCTTGCAACAAAGATCTCATTCTCAAACGAGATTGGTAATATCTGCAAAAAGCTTGGTATTGATGTATATGAGGTGATGAGCGGTGTCGGGCTTGATCACAGGATTGGGCCGCAATTCCTGAATGCTGGCGTGGGATTTGGTGGCAGCTGCTTTCCAAAAGATGTCTCATCCCTTATTTCTCTGGCAAAAACTTTCGGTGAAGAACCCCACCTCCTTAAAGCAGTTTTGGAAGTGAATGAAAAGCAGCCCAGTCGGCTGATCAAGCTGCTTTGTGCCCGTATTGGGAACCTTAACGGAAAAAAAATTGCTGTACTCGGCCTTGCATTCAAAGACAACACTGATGACATCAGGGACTCCAGGGCGATTCCGGTGATTCTGGAATTATTACAGAAGGGAGCCAGGGTTACAGCTTACGATCCCATGGCTATTCCTAATATGCGCCGTATTTTTCCTTCTCTTGATTACTTCGAGAATGCAGGCGAAGCACTCAATGATGCAGATGCCTGTCTTGTGATAACCGAATGGCCGGAGTTTGGAAAGATTGACAAGGAGTTTGAACGAATGAAAACCCGTATTATCATCGAGGGAAGAAGAATTCTTACCTATGATGATATTGAAGGTATATGCTGGTAGAGTAATAACATACTATATCGTGTTAAGGCGAATTACATGAAAAAGAAGCACAGCGTCC
>Ga0209048_10001388_pt1 | contig 25111 bp, 19 predicted proteins | sample FrelakmetCRP12CR_FD_187146 | JGI IMG/M metagenome (GOLD analysis project Ga0209048, IMG submission 187146) | Freshwater lake sediment microbial communities from the University of Notre Dame, USA, for methane emissions studies - CRP12 CR (SPAdes)... | ecosystem: Environmental > Aquatic >... | reverse complement strand
TTAGTCGCGAAAGTGCAGTCGGTGCGAAGCGCTGGCGCTGTCGTCACTCGGCATCACATATGGAATTGCTTGGTGCGTCGTTCCAAAGGGCCCGTGTTTGGATCGCTGCTGTAGCATCATCGTTAACGTCACGCCGTTCGAGCCTGAATGGGAGCGATACGTGACGATCGAATTCAACAACAGCACGCGTCTGCCGGCCGAGATCTATGCCGTCGAGGGTTGCGCCCGGGGCTGTTCTTCGAGAGCGACGAGATCTGCGAGACAAGCTATGAGTATCGCGGCGGTAAGTAGCGGGATTGCAGCAGCGTGACGCCGGCCAAGACTAGGAGGAGCAACCCATGCGGATGGACGGCCAGGAGGAGAGCTCGAATGTCGAGGATGTGCGCGGTTCGAGCGGCGGCGGAGGGGGTGATTTTCGGCTTGGGGGCGCGCACATCGGCCTGGGCACGGTCGTCGTTGCGCTGGTCGCTGGATGGATCTTTGGCATCAACCCGTTGACGGTGCTGGGCCTGCTCAGCGGCGGCGACGCCCCCGTGACCCAGTCCGCGCCAGGCTCGGCGGCGAAGCCACCGGCAGGTGACCCGGAAGCCAAGTTTGTCTCCCAAGTACTGCGTAGCACCGAAGTGGTCTGGACCGATGTGTTTCGCGAAGCCGGCAAGACCTACCAGACTCCCAAGCTCAGGCTGTTCCGGGGCAGCTACCCGACCGGCTGCGGTCAGGGCGACGCGGCGATGGGCCCGTTCTACTGCCCGGCGGATCGCATCGTCTACCTCGACATGGGCTTCTTCGATACCATGCGCAACCGCCTGGGCGCGCCCGGCCAGTTCGCGCAGGCCTATGTGGTCGCGCACGAGATCGGCCACCACGTCCAGACTTTGCTCGGCATCAGCGACAAGGTCGATGCGGCGCGCCGGCGCGAATCCGAGGCGCAGGCAAATGCGATGAGCGTGCGTGTCGAGCTTCAGGCCGATTGCCTCGCCGGCGTCTGGGCCAAGCGCTCGCAGGCCGAGCAGGGCTGGCGGCTGGAGCAGGGTGACATAGAGACCGCGCTGAACGCGGCCTCGCAGATCGGCGACGACACGCTGCAGCGAAAGTCGCGCGGCCAGATCGTGCCGGAGAGCTTCACGCATGGCACGAGTGCCCAACGCGTCGGATGGTTCAAGCGCGGCTTCGAGTCCGGCAGCCCGGACATCTGCAATACCTTCGAGGCTAGGTAGTTGTGCTCCTGCGGGCCGGCGACACGGATCGAAGCGCGTCAAGCGCGGGCGTGCAGCGCGCCTCTGCTCCTGCGTGCAGTTCCAACGACCGCTTACCGCCGCTACTAACTTCCGCCGGGGTCGGCCAGTGCTGGCGCAACGGTTTGCTTCCTTCGGTCTGTTATCCGTATGTCTGCAGTCATCGGCGCCGCGAAGGACCGGTGTGCGCTGCGTTGCAGCCGGTGAAGACATGAACGGCGCGGGGCTGCGGCTGGCCGCAATCGGCCGAGCCTGCGTAAAGACTCTTTGCGAATGCATTTTCGGGGGTCGTCTTACCCTTCCCGAGGTGGCGATCGTCGAATACAGCGCGATCTGAGAGGCCGACGTCTTCTGTCCCCTCGAACTCGCGTGTTTTTGCACAGGCTCTACGCACTGCCGACTTCGCGCGGAGCCGGAAGCGGGCATCGAAACCAATGGAAGCTGCCGTTCGGATCACGCCACCGGCTCGAGGCGTCCCCCGAACGAGCGGATGGTTCCCGGTACCCGCCGGTCGGCTGCCTTGAGCACTTGCCAATGCATCGATTACCATCCCGCCGCTTCGTGCCAGAGGCCGGCGAGACCCGGCTGCCTGACGGGCACGGGAGGCGACGATTCGGGAGACGGCCGAACGGATTGCCGAGGGCATGTGGCTGAAGCGAACCTGGTACGACGAGCACCGGGTCAGGAGCGAAACGGTCGTCGCCGAAGCCGACGGCGGGCCGTCCTCCGCGGCCTGCGGCCCGCATCGCGAATTCGACATCGACGGAAGGCCCGTTCGCGAGGTGTTGATCGCCTCAGGACGCGTGCTGTCGATCGACGAGTATCGAGCGGCGCGGGACGCCGACCACCGGCTGCCGAGCCCGACTTTGCCCCCGCCGACACCCGAAGAGTATCGCCAGTTTCGCGCCGCGCTCGACAGCGATCCGCGGTACGTCGCCCTTCGGCGCAGCGACAGCGATCGCTTCTGCACCGACCTGCTCGAGCGTGCCGATGCCGCCACGCTGCCCGCACGGGCGGCGCGCGGCTGCCGAATTTTCGTCGGACAGCGCTCGCGCCGGCGAAGTGACGCGATCCTGCGGACGCCGGCGGAGGCGCCCTGCAACAACGTGTACGCGGTAGTTCTGCAAACCGAGGAGTTGCCCGGCGATGACGTGGGGCTCGCAGTCGGCGCTTTCGTGCTCGGGGTTCCCTTAGCCCCGGCCGATAGAGGCGCGGTGTGGCAAACGGCGCGCGCGTCGGTGCAGTCCGCAGGCTACGTGCTCGATGCGGATATCGGTCAGCGCTTCATGTTTCTCAAGATCAAGTGAGCCCGCGCGTAGCGGCCGAAGGGATCCACCGGAAAAGGCATTTGCCGCAGCCGAGTTGGCGGCGAAGCTCGCGCTCCACGTACGGCAGCACGGTTCCGGCGCCGTCGTGGGATTGCCGGCGCCGGTCGCCTCGTCGATGGTCGCTTACCTGAAGACTCCACGGCAACACCGACCGGCAGCTATTGGCCGACGGCCGACCTTGACGCGATTTGACGGAGCGGCCGCTGTCGTATGAAACATGCGGTTTAGCGGTAAATTGCGATGGCGGGGGAACGAGTGGCCACGAAGATGACTTCACAAAAGCGCTATCGCGTCGAATTGATCACGGCGGAATCCGAAGCCTCGCGCTTTGTGCGCCACCGGCGGTTGATTCGGTTTCCCCAGCTCACGATGCCACTGCTCGCGGCCCACACGCCCGACCACTGGGAGGTGAGCCACACCGACGAAATTGCTCAACGGGTCGATTTCGACAGGCGGGTGGACCTTGTTGGCATCACCGCCAATACACCTGCAGCGCCGCATGCTTACGGATTGGCGCGTGAATTCCGTCGGCGCGGTGTCGCGGTTGTTATCGGCGGGCCGCACGCCACACTGATGCCCGACGAAGCAACTGAACACGCCGACACGGTTGTAGTGGGCGAAGGCGAGGCGGTATGGCCGCATTTGCTGGCGGACTTCGAGCGAGGTGAGTTGAGACGCGTCTATAGGTCATGCACGCTGCCGGACCTGAAAGGCATGCCGGCGCCGCGATGGGACTTGATCAAAGGCCGGGCCTACGGCAAAGGGGTGACCATCGCCACGCGCGGCTGCCCGTTTGCGTGCGAGTATTGCGCCATCCCGCAGATGTATCAGCGCCGGATGCGGTTTCGGCCCGTGGCTGAAGTCGCCGATGAAGTCAAGCGGATGCCCGGGCGGGCGCTGATCTTCTGGGACGACAACCTTGGCGCCAACCGCGCCTACGCCAAGGAACTTTTCGCGGCGATAGCGCCGTTCAAACGCTGGTGGACCAGCCAATGCACGGCGGACGTAGCGTTTGACGACGAGTTCATGTCACTCGCGGCCAGCAGTGGATGCAAGGCTCTGTTCCTCGGCTTGGAAACGATTTCGCCTGCGAGCCTCAACGTCGCCAACAAACGCCACAACCGTCCCGCCGAATACGGCGAGGTTATCCGGCGCCTTCACGCGCACGGCATCGCGGTGCAAGCCGGCGTGGTCTTCGGTTTCGATCAAGACGACCGGACGATCTTCAGAACGACGGTCGAGTTCTACCGTTCGGCGGGCCTTGATTCCGCGACGGTCAGCGTGCTCATACCCTTTCCCAACACGCCGCTCTTCAAGCGACTCGAATCCGAGGGGCGAATTCTCACGCGCGATTGGTCAAAGTACAACGGCAAGAAAGACGTGGTCTTTCAGCCGGCGATGATGTCGACGCGCGAATTGCTGATGGGCATGGAATGGGTGGCCCGACAGTTCTACTCAATCCCTTCGATCATCGAACGGATGGCACGCTCGAAAACCGGATTGTGGTGGAACATCGCGCGCAACCTCGGCTATCACTTGGCGCTCCGAAAGTTCGGCAATGTCGGATTCGATCCGGCTACCCGTGGGCAATCCTCGTCCGCGAATTCGCCTGGCGAAGCAGTCTGTCCACGAATACTCGCCGCCGGCCCCGATCCGGGGCAATTCGGTTGATGCGATACGGTGTCCGCCCAGATCAATCCGTGCTCGGCAAAGCTGGCGACGTTCGCGCCCGCCACGACGAAGTGGTCGAGCGTTCTGATTTTCACCAACGCCAACGCCGCGTGGCTTGACGCCCAATCGCGCGCGGCCGGTTTGTGATGCAGCAGCGCACGAGGCGGCCAGAGCATGACCACGATGAAGTGGAATGAAGGGTTTGAAGCGAATTGGGAGGAGGCGATGTCGGGCCGCTTATGGCCGGTTGCGTGAGTTCGCAAGCAGGGCCGTTAGCTCTCCCTCGCGGCAAGAGGCTGATTTTCCAAAGACCGCTTTCGGCAAACGTGGGGAACCGCCGCAGTCGGCCAATTGCTGCAGGTCACGATGCGCGGCTTCGTGGCAGGTCGAGATCATCTTGCCATCCTCGAGACGCGGATCGTCGAGTATCGTCGGGCGCATCCTCACCCACCTGGGGCTGGCCGTGCGGGGACCACCGCGTCCACCGGCGCGGCAGATGATGCTGCCCGCGGGCTTCCCAGCAGCCCCACACCCCCTGTGTCAAGCGGCCCAGATTGCCAGCTCCTGGGGTCCGCTGCGTCAGGGGGCGGTTGCGACGGTCTTTGGCCGTCCGATCGCTCCGGGAAACGAGCACGCTGCCCCCGCGCAGCGGGCGGCCTGTCAGCTCGCCGTCTCAGGGCGCGCGTCGGATGACAAGCGCGAGCGCCTGCTCGCCGATGCAGCGGCCCATCGTCGCGCCATGCTCGATCGCGCTGCGGAAATGGATGCCCGCATACAGCCGCGACACCGCAGCCTCGTCGGCCGCGCTGCGGAAGTTCCTGAACCGGCGCGGCCCCCAGCCGCGGTCGTTGTGCGTGCGGTCCTCGAAGGCCGTGTCCTTTCCGTAGAAGGATTCGAGCACCGCCGCGGCCGCGCCCGACAGCACCGAGTGGCCGGAGGGGTACTCGGGGAATGGCGGCGTTTCCATCAGCGGCGGCACCCAGTTGCTGTCGAAAGCGAGCTGGATGTAGGTCACCGGGCGCAGCAGGTTGATCTCGTATTTCACCTTCCAGGTCGCGATGAAGGCGTCGGACATCGCGATCGTCATGCGCGCGTACTGCTCGGCCGCCGTGGCGAGGTCGGCCTTGCGGTCGCGCAGTAGGTCGGTGAGGATCCAGGCCCAATGGCCGGCTGGGGTCGGTGTCTTGAGCGGATCGTCGGCCCAGTAGAGCGCGACGCGGCGCTGCTCCTCGGTCGGCTGGGTGCCGGCGCGCCGCACCTCGTCGGCCTCGCGGTGGAACGCCGAGCCCGGCGTCTCGTCGTAGCGCGGCGGGCCGGGTGGCTTGCACCGGGCCAGCGTGCCCATGAAGGGCCGATTGCTGCCCCAGTTCGGCAGCAGCGGCCGGGCGAAACGCGGCGGCGTCGGCACCCAGGCGCCCAGGCCGCTGGGCGAGACATAACCGGCGTCGAGCCGCACGCGGCGCGGGCCGAGCACGTCGTAGCCACCGTCGGTGCGCGCCCAAGTCATCAAGGCCATCGCGATCAATCGGCCATGGGTCTCGGAGCGGATGATGACTTCGGGGCTGCGCTGCACCGGGTCGAAGTCGGCCGATTGCGCGACCGGCATATTGCGCTCCAGCGCGTCGAAACGCGCCATCCAGTCCGCCGATGCATCGGGCAGCAGCATGCGGGTCAGCGCGGCGAGCGTCGCGTTGGCCACCGTCGGCCAATGCAGCAGCTCGTCGGGCTGCGCCGGCGGCAACGATTCGAGCTCATTGAGCTGTCCGGCCAGGCTGCGCTTGTCCGGCAGCCCGGCGACGATGGACTCGTACAGGCCCAGGCCCAGGTAGGCCAGCGTGCGCGCGGCCACCGGCGGCGATTGGCCCGGCGTCTGCTGGATCGCCGGTAGCACGACGCGGAACCACTCGGTGGCAACGGCTGCGCTGTAGCGTGCCGCCTCGGGGCCGGTGCCCTGCGCGCGCGCCGCGTGCCAGGGCAGGCAGGTCAGCAGCGTGAGCGCGATGCCGGTCGCGAGGGCTCTCAGCGCTGCGGCCACGGCGTCAACCCGGCCTGCCGGTCGAGCACGTAGAAGCGGTCGGCCGTGACGTCGAACCACGCGCTCGTCAGCGCCGCGTCGCCCGGCTTCGCGCCCGGCCACAGCACACGAATCCGTGCGTCCGTCGCGTCGCCCAGACCCACGTGCAGGAAACCCAGCGTGCCGCTGAAGTGGCCGCCACCGACCATCTGCTCGCGGCGCTGCACGCGGCCCGCTGCCTCGACCTCGAGCCAGGCGCCGACCGCGTCGCGGTTGCCGCCTTCCTGCCTGAGCCGGACCTGCAGCCAATGGCCGAGCGGCTTCGGGGCCGGCGCGCTGCCGGCGCCGACATTGCGCCAGACCTTCGCGCGGTCCCAGCGGTTCACGATGACCGCATCGAGCAGCCCGTCGCCGTTCAGGTCGACGAGCAGTCCGCCTCGGCCACGCTGGTAGTTCTGCAGGCCGGACTCGCCGGCGGCTTCGACATACCGCCCATCGGGCCCGCCAAGCAGCAGGTTGCTCGGATCGAGCATCGCGAAGTCGGGCATGTTGCCGACGTTGCCCTTGACGATGAACAGGTCCAGCCAGCCGTCGTTGTTGACGTCGGCGAACTGCGCATGCCAGGCGGTGGACGGGTGCACGTCGCCACCGGTGAACGGCCGGTGGGCAGTGACGCCGCTCGCGAACGCGATGTCACGATAATCGGGCCGGCCGTTGCCCGCGGTGAGCACCTGCAGCTTGCTGTCCGCCATGCTGGTGAGGAAGTAGGCCGGGTAGCCGCTGCCATCGAGGTCGGCGCTGGCGATGCCCATGCCCCAGATCTGCAGCGGCTTCCAGCCCTCCTCCGCTGTGAACAGGCGCGGCTCCGCGCCGGGCGCGATGTGCCAGAGCTGCTCCTGACCGCCCTTGAAGTACTCGCGGTCGTTTGTGATACGCAGTGCCGGCGTTCCGCTGCGGTTCCAGTCCGAGAACATCATGCCGAGGGCGCAATGGCCTGGCTTCAGCGGGCGGGGCGGCTCGTATGCGAGGGCTTCGGCCCTGACCGGGCGCACGAGCTGGTTGTCGGTGCAGTTGCCCCATGGGAAATCCTGGCGCGCACGGTCGACGTAGGTGCCGAACGCGAGTGTCGGGTGCAGATCCTCACCGAGCCACGCGGCGGCGAATGCCGTGGTCCACTGGTTGCCGCCCTGGAAGCCCCAGCGCTCGTTGGCACGCTCGAAGCGGCAGTCGCCCAGGCCGCGCATCAGCAGCGTCTCGCCGACGCGCAGCACTACGAGGTCGAGCACGCCGTCGCCGTCGAGGTCAATCGGATAGGCGCCCAGCGTGCTGGTGAGCTCGAGTCCGGCGCGTTCCTCAACGAACTTCAGCGCGCCGCCGCGCGTACTGCGGTTGCGGTAGAACTTCGAGCGGTTCGCGCCGCCCGCGATGAACAGCGAGGGCAGCCCGCTGCCGTCGCAGTCGAACGCGGCGACGCCGCCGCCGACGGTGTACTCCCAGTCGCCGTCGAATCGGCTGACCACTCCGGAGGTGGCGGTTTCGTCGACGAAGTGGGGCATGGGCCGTGCCGCCGGGGCCGTGGGCTTCGCGCCGGCCACCGGTTGTTCCTGCAATCGCGCCATCGACGGCGCGAGGAGCGACGCCAACGCGAGCGTCAGGCAGGCGACGACCCGCAGACTCATGCCGCGAGCGCCTGCGCCGGGCGCTTCCCCTGGATGATCATCTGCAGGACGTCGTCCGGCGTGACATCCTTCATGTAAACCATGCCGACGACGCCGCCGTTCTTCATCACGGTTGCCCGTTCGCAGACCTCGAAGACATCGTGCATCTCGTGGCTGATCAGGAAGATGCCGATGCCTTCGGCCTTCAGGCGCTTGATCGTTTCGAGAACCATCCGCGTCTCGGCCGGGCCCAGCGCCGCGCAGGGCTCGTCCATGATCAGGATCCGAGCGTTGAAGTAAAGCGCGCGCGCGATCGCGACCGACTGCCGCTGCCCGCCGGACATGCGCAGCACCGGATCGAGGACGTTCTTGAAGTTCGGGTTCAGGCGGTTGATGACCTTGCGCGCCTCGTACTCCATCCGGCGGCTATCGAGCGTGCGCCACGGCGTCAGCAACTCGCGGCCGAGAAACAGGTTCCCCGGCCCGTCGAGGTTGTCGGCCAGTGCCAGCGTCTGGTGAATGGTTTCGATGCCAGCCGCCTGGGCGTCGTGCGGTGTGCGGAAGCTCACCGGCTGGCCGTGCACCTTGATCGAGCCTTCGTCGGGTTCGTAGACCCCCGACAGCACCTTGATCAGCACCGTCTTGCCGGCGCCGTTGTGGCCGAGCAGGCCGACGCACTCGCCCGCATAGAGCTCGCAATCGACGTGGTCGACCGCGACGAGCCCGCCGAAGCGCTTGACGATCTGCCGCATCTCGACGAGCGGCGTGCGGCCCGATGCCGGTGCCGCCGCGGCCGCGGATTGTTCCGCCTGGATCATCGCTAGATCCTCTTCTGGTAGACGACGTCGAACCACACCGACACGATCAGGACGATGCCGATGAAGATCTGACGCATTGGGCTGGACACGTCGAGCAGCACCATGCCGTTGTCCAGGGTCTGGATCAGCAGCGCGCCGAGGACGGCGCCCGGCACCGAGCCGATCCCGCCCGAGAACGAGGTGCCGCCGATGACGGCCGCGGAGATCACGTACAGCTCCGCGAGTTGACCGATCGAGTTGGCGCCCGAACCCAGGCGCGCCGTCGTGATCACGGCGGCGATGGCGGCCAGCACGCCGGTGAGGATGAACAGCGACCAGACCAGCCAGGTCGTGGACAGCCCCGACAGCAACGCCGCCTCCGGGTTGCCGCCGTAGGCGAAGACGTAGCGTCCGTAGCGCGTGCGCTGTGCGACGAAGGTCATCAATGCGACGATGGCGAGCAGGATGAGCACCGGGACGCCGATGCCCCGGCCTCTGGGAGTGCCGGCTTCGTCCACGTTGGTGAAGTCCGGCGCCACGCACATCGTCCAGACGAAGCCGGCGATCGCGGCGCACATCAGGGCGCCTTTCAGCACGTCGACCCAGATCGGCGCCGGTTCGATGCCGTAGCGGCGCTGGTCACGCCGTCCCGTCCAGGCATGCCATGCGATCCAGCACGCGGCCAGAAGTCCGAGCACGACGCTGGCCGGGACGCCAATGGCGCCATTGACGCCACCGCCAAGCGCTTGGTAGGTCGGGTGGAGCGGGGCCAGCGTCTGGCCGTCGCTGACGAGGAACGCCGCACCGCGGAACATCAGGTAACCGGCCAGAGTGACGATGAAGGCCGGGATGCGCATCTTCGCGACCAGCGTCCCCTGGATTGCGCCCGCGGCCGCGCCGAGGGCCAGCGCGACGAAGATGCTGGCGATCCAGCCGGCGGTCGACCCCGGGGGGAAGGCTCGGGTCTGCGTCCATGCGGCTGCCATGCCGCTGAAGGCCAGCAGCGAGCCGACCGACAGGTCGATGTGCCGCGCGACGATCACGTACACCATGCCGCAGGCCATCACCGCGATGACGCAGGTCTGGATCGACAGGTTGTAGAGGTTCTCCGGGGAGAGGAACAGGCCGTGCGTCATCAGGTTCAGCACGATCGCAATGACGATCAGCGCCGCGACCATCGACGACAGCCGAGGATCGAGTCGCAAGCGCGCAAGCAGACCCGACATCATCTCTACTCCTCAGGGGTTGCGGGCAGGCCGTGCAGGACGGCGGCTGTCGCAACGGCTAACGCGCTCAGGCCGTCTAGTTGACAGACAGGCATTGCCGGTGCGCGAGCGCACCGGGCCGCCGGGCCATGTTGTCGAGTCAAGAGGGGCGGTTGCGCTTGCTGGCGTGCGAGACCGCCCCCTTCGGGCCTGCCTGGAGTGCAGGCTCCTAACGCCCCCACTACTTGCAGGCCGGTGGCGCCTTCGCCTTGTCGACGCCGGCGCAGAGCTCCGCCTTCGTGATCCACTTGGCGTCGATCACTGTTTGCAGGTTGGCCTTGGTGATCGGTATCGGCGCGAGCAGGATCGCCTGTTGCGGAATGTGCTTGCTGCCATCCTTGAAGATCTCCGTCTTGACCGGCTTATTGTTCAGCAGCCCCGCCGCGACTTCACCGGCCACACGGCCCAGTTCCCGCGAGTCCTTCCAGACGGAAACCGTCTGTTCGCCGAGCGCGACCCGGTTCAGCGCAGCCTTGTCGCCGTCCTGCCCCGACACCGGGATGCCCACCATGTTGTGCGCCCGCAGCGCCGCGACGACGCCGCCGGCCGTGCCGTCGTTGGAGGCGACGACCGCGTCGACCTTGCCGCCGGTCTTCGTCAGGATCTGCTCCATGTTCTTCTGCGCGTTCTCCGGCGCCCAGCCGTCGGTGTACTGCTCGCCGACGTTCTTGATGTCGCCCTTCTTGATCGCCGCGTCGAGCACTTCCTGCTGGCCTCCTCGGAGGAAGTCCGCGTTCGGGTCGGTCGCCGCGCCCTTGATGAAGACGTAGTTGCCCTTGGGTTGGACCTTGTAGACCTCGCGCGCCTGCATGCGGCCGACTTCAACGTTGTTGAAGGTCAGGTAGTAGACGTCCTTGTCCTGGATCAGCCGGTCGTAGGCGATGACCGGGATGCCGCGCTGCTTGGCCTTCTGCACCGAAGGCAGGATCGCGTCCTGGTCCCAGGCGAGGATGATCAGCGCCTTGACGCCCTTGGTGATCAGGCTCTCGACGTCGGCGGCCTGCTTCTCGGCCGAGCCGGCCGCGTCGGCGCTGATGTACTTCAGGCCCGCCTTGTCGAGCGCGGCCTTGATGGCGGCCTCGTCCGTCTTCCAGCGCTCCTCCTGGAAGTTGGACCACGAAACGCCGACCACCTCGCCCGCGGCGAGCGCGGCCTGGGTGGCGATGAGGGTGCCGGTGGCGGCCAGGGCCACCGCAAAGATTGCCTTGTATTTCATGCTGTCTCCTAGTTGGCTTGCGCCCGCCAAAGTGGTCGAACGATCGATCGATCGTTCCTGCCAGGCATCGGCGGGACGCGTCTCGCCGCGTGGGCGAACGATGCCGGCGGTGGGTTGAGTGTTGTCGTCCTGTGTGTGCGGCTCCTTTAGAGGTAGCTGTTGACCAGCGCTTCGAGAACTTCCTGCCGGCCAGAGCGCGGCTGCGGTTCGAGCGCGTTCCTGTCGACCAGCGCGGCCAGATCGTCGAGCGAGCTCTCGCCGGCGAGGATGCCCTTGCCGAGCTTTCCCTCCCATCCGGAGTAACGCTGGCGCAGCCGCTCGGCGAGCGCACCATTGTCGATCATCTCCTCGGCCACCAGCAGCGCGCGCGCGCACAGGTCCACCGCGCCGGCGTGGGCGGCGACCAGGTCGTTGGGGTCGATGGACTGGCGGCGCAGCTTGGCGTCGAAGTTCAGGCCCCCGGTCGTGAAGCCGCCGCCGCGCAGGACGTAGTAAAGCGCGAGAGCCACCTGGGGCAGGTTGTTCGGGAACTGGTCCGTGTCCCAGCCGAGCAGTTCGTCGCCGCGGTTCATGTCGATCGAGCCGAACACGCCGAGCGCCTGCGCGAGTGCGATCTCGTGCTCGAGGGTGTGGCCGGCGAGCAGCGCGTGGTTCTGCTCGATGTTGAGCTTGATCTCGCGCTCGAGCCCGTAGCTGCGCAGGAAGCCGTGCACCGTGGCCACGTCGTAGTCGTACTGGTGCTTGGAGGGTTCGGCGGGCTTGGGCTCGATCAGGATCGTGCCCTCGAATCCGAGCTTGTGCTTGTGTTCGACCACGAGGTGCATGAAGCGGCCGAGCTGATCCAGCTCGCGCTTCAGGTCGGTGTTGAGCAGCGTCTCGTAGCCTTCGCGCCCGCCCCAGAGCACGTAGTTCGCACCGCCGAGTTCGTGCGTCAGCTCCAGCACGTTCTTAACCTGCGCGGCGGCGTAGGCGAAGACCTCGGGGTCGGGGTTGGTCGCGGCACCCGCCATGTAGCGGCGATTCGCGGTCAGGTTGGCCGTGCCCCACAACAGCTTCGCGCCGCTGTCCTGCATCTTGCGGGCGAACACCTCACCGACGCGCTTCACGTTGGCGTTGCTCTCGGCAAGCGTCGCGCCTTCGGGCGCGATATCGCGATCGTGGAAGGTGAAGAAGGGTGCGCGCAGCAACCGGAACAGCTCGAACGCGACGTCGGCCTTCTGCAGCGCCTGCGCCATCGGATCGCCGCCCGTGGCGTGCCAGGGGCGCTGGAACGTGTCGCCGCCGAACGGATCGCTACCCGGCCAGACAAAGCTGTGCCAATAGCACACCGCGAATCGCAGCTGGTCTTCCATGCGCTTGCCGAGCACTTTGCGGTCCGGGTCGTACCAGCGGTAGCCGAGCGGGCGCTCCTTCGACGGCTTCCACTTCGGGCCTTCGTAGCGCAGCGGCTCGGGCAGGCTGAAGAAGTTCGGGGCGGACGCGTGTCTGGGCATGGGTTTCTTTCGTGGCCGGTCGCCGCCGTCATCGCGCCGGGGGCAGCGCCTTCAGCGCCGGATACAGCGAACGCCACTGCGCGTGGCGCGCGCCGTGGCGTTCGGCTTCGGCGTGGCGCGGCTCGAAGCTGCGCAGGCGTTGCGGCTTGCGCGCCACGTCGAGGCCTTCGCCGGCGGCCATGCGCGCCAGCCGCGCAGCGCCAAGTGCGCAACCGAGCTCGCTGTTCGCTACCTGGTACAGCGGCAGGTTCAGGATGTCGGCGAGCCACTGCGCCCACAGCGCCGAGCGCGCGCCGCCGCCGATCAGGTCGGCTTCGGTGAGCGCGGTGCCGGCTGCGGCGAGCGAATCGCGCGCGTCGCGCAGCGCATAGCCCACACCCTCGAGCACGGCGCGGGTCATGTCGGCGCGGGTGGTCCCGGCGTCCACGCCGGTGAAGCCGCCGCGCACCGTAGCGTCGTTGTGTGGCGTGCGCTCGCCGTTGAGGTAGGGCGCGAACCAGCAGGGCGCCGAAGGCAGTGCCGATTCGGCTTCGGCGAGCAGCGTGGCCTCGTCGTTTCCGGTCACCTGTGCCCACCACGTAAGACTGGAGGCGGCGGCGAGCAGCACGCCCATTTGGTGCCAGGTGTCCGGCAGCGCGTGGCAGAACGCGTGCACCGCATGGTCGGGGTTGGGCGCGAAGTGCGCGGTCGTCGCCCACAGCACGCCCGAGGTTCCGAGCGACACGAACGCGTCGCCGGAATGCACTGCACCGACCGCCACCGCGCCGGCGGCGTTGTCGCCGGCGCCGCCAGCCACGAGCGGCGGCCTGGCAAATCCCCAGCGGCGCACCCATTCGCCGCGCACCTCGCCGGCGGGCGCGCTGCCTTCGACGAGCCGCGGCATCTGGTCCATGACCAGGCCGCAAGCCGCGAGTGCATCGGCCGACCAGCGCCGTGCGCCCACGTCGAGCCAGAGCGTTCCGGAGGCGTCGCTCATCTCTTCGATCGCCTCGCCGGTTAGCCGCCAGCGCAGGTAGGCCTTGGGCAGCAGCACGCGCGCGGTGCGCTTGAAGAACTCGGGCTCGTGCTCGCGCACCCACAGCAGCTTGGGCGCGGTGAAGCCCGCCATCGCCGGGTTTCCGGTGACCTTGCGCAGCGCCGGCCAGCGCGCCTCGAGTTCGGCGCATTGCGCCTGGCTGCGGCCGTCGTTCCACAGGATGCACGGGCGCAGCACCTGGCCGCGCGCGTCGAGCAGCGTCGCGCCGTGCATCTGGCCCGACAGGCCGAGCGCCGCCGTCGTCGCGAGCGCCGCCGGCTTGCTCGCGTGCAGTTCGTCCAGGCACGCGACCAGGGCATGCCACCAGTCCTCAGGATCCTGCTCGCTCCAGCCCGCGTGCGGCCGCATGACCCGCAACGGTCGGCTCGCCGCGGCAATCAGGTCGTCGCCGTCGAGCAGCGCGACCTTCAGGCCCGAGGTTCCGAGATCGACGCCGAGGCAGATCATGGAAGGTTGTCCTTCACGAAGATGTCGATGCGGATGCGCTCCTGGTCGGCGATCACGCGTTCGCCGTGGATCGCGGCCTGGATGCCGCAGTTGCCCGCGCCGATGCGGTAAAGCCCCGACCAGCGCGCCCTCGCGCAGCCGCGCGACCAGCGGCCCGGTGCGGTCGCTGCGGCCCTGGCCTTCGATCGGATCGAGCGCCTTCAGCGTCGAGTATTCGCCGCCGAGCACCGGGCGGAAACCGAACAGGCGCCCGGCGCGGCCGTGCAGCACGCGGTCGACCGAGGCCGGGCTGATCCCGGCCTCGCGGGCGACGTCGATCAGGCTGGCGTGCAGTGGCATGGGCGCATATGACAATCGGGGTCGGATGATACGCCACGCTTGACCGAATCTGTGCACACCTCAGTCATCAGGGATGAGTGCTAGTCGCCGCTCCAATACTTCTGCAGCGCGCATCAACACTCAGGTTCAGGACTGCACTCGAAGCAGCCGGTACACGCTACCTTGCTCGTGGCGGAGCACACAAAGTCTACGAAGGTGACTGGAACTCTCGCAGGATCGTGATCCTTGAGTTGCCATCTAATGCCGCGTGGCAGGAGTTCTACAGTGGTCCGGTTTAGCAGGGGCTCAAGGCAATCCGGGACGCATGCAGTTCTGCTCGACTGCCGCAAGCACGCCGAGGACATTGGGGTTCTGGTGAATACAGTGCGATCTTTGACGGTGCGTAACGCCAGTATCGGTGAGGGCGGCTGTTCGGAAGGCATTGACCCTCTTGCCCTTTCTATCCGACGTCCCGGTCCTTGATAAGACGCGTCGGTGCGAGATCAATTTCAGGCGGGCGCATTTGTCTTTGCTGCACGTTGTGACGGCAGGATCTGGGCGGTGTAGCGTTCGACGGGGAAGCGGAAGACGCCCCGCAAGTTGATTTCTTCCAGCCGTGTCGGCGCGATGCGGCTGATCAGTTCGGCCGGAATGATCTGGCGTCGGTTGGCCCAGCGATCCGGCAAGGTCCGCATCTGCGCCGTGTGCCATGCCATCACGATGTTGGCGAGCGGGCTCAACGCATCGGCCACCGCCTGCATCTCGTCGGCGCGTCTGCCTTGGGCGAGAGTCACTCGTCCGGCATAGATCGGTCGAGGGTGTGTGAAAAGTCGGCGGCAGAGCATTTTCGGGGGTCCTCCACCCCTTGGCGAGGTCGAAAAAATCGATCCTGGGCCAATCTGACGCGTCGACGTTTCGCTGAGGGCGCTGGCCGTCGACTTTTCACACAGCCTTCGGTCATTAGCAGTCGGTAGCGACCGTCCGCTGCCAAGGCGGAGCCGACGTAACGCAACGTCGCGCATGCTGCGATGAACTCTCGAAAGCGGACTGTCGAAGATTTCCGACGGTAGTCGGCACGAAGAACTGATCTACTGCCCGCCGGTTGCGGGATTGAACTGGCGCAGTCGACCCTCATCAGTCGATCGACGACCCCAATTCCGGTTACCGAACATTGGCGATCGCAGTTGTTCAATGCCGCTCAATCCAGGGTGGACTACGCGGTTGTCGACGGGTCTCCGCGTTCACTTCCTCGCTGGCCGCTTACCGGTTGACGCCCTCGGCGCCTTCCGATCGAGACTGGCACCGGTTGCGGCACTTGTGCCGCTGCCTTGAATCCTGGGCTCCCCCTCCGATGGGCGCTGGTGGACGCTCGCGGTTGCCCAACGCCGGTCACGTCGCCTTAGCCGCGCGCAAAGGCCGCATTGGCCGCGTCGAGTCCTGTCCTGCCACCGCTTCACCTCAGGCAGAACGGGCGTTTGATCGATCCCCGTGCTGCTTTCTGCTGCCGGCCCGCATGCCACGGCGCGGCTGCCTGCCGCCGGCAGAAGAAAGCCCGGTCAGGGCCGGGCTTTGCTTGCTTGCCTCGCGGCGAGGGTGGGGCGCGGCGGCCTCCTGTCGCGGTGCGCGCAGTCCCGATCAGTCGGTAATGTAGTCCGTCAGGGCGACCCACTTGCCGTTCTGGATCTGCGACAGCCGCGCGCGGGTCGTGCCGAGGTGCATGGTTTTCGAGAACGACATCTCATCGGCGCCGAACATGTCACGAGGCATGGAATGCTTTTCCATCGCCGCGATGAAGCTCTCGGTGGTCAGGTTCGTCCCTGCATTCTGGGCCACTTTCTGGAAGTGCGTGATCACCGTGTAACCGTATGCCGAAAAGAGGGTGGCATCCTCGCCGAACTTCGCCCTGTACCGCTGCAGCCAGTCGCGCACGTTCTTCGAAGGATCGTCGGGATACGGGATGTTGGTCGTGCTCATGCTGTAGAAGCCTTCCGCCGCCTTGCCGCCGAGCTTGTGGATGAGGGTGTCGTAGCTCGCCGTGCTGCCCATGAAGTCCACGTTCCATCCAATCTTTCGCGCCTCGGCGATGGAACCGATGGTCTCGCGGATGATGGTGCCGAGCACGACGAGATGGCAGTTCGCGTTGCGCAGCCGCTGGATCTGCGACGAGAAGTCGGTGGCGCCGCGCTTGAAGGTGGTCCGTTCGGCGAGCGGTCTGCCGATTTCCTTCAGGCCCGCCTCGACGCCCTGCGCGACTTCCAGGCCGAAGTCGTCGTCCTGGTAGAGCACGCAGATGTTCTCGTAGCCCTTGTTCTTGATCATGTACTTGGTGCCCGCCCGCACCTGCTCGAAATACGGCGCCGCGAACGACCACTTGAGCGGCGAGAGCGGTTCATACATCTGGCGCGCGGCGGTGAGCGGCAGGAAATTGAGCACGTTCTTCTCGAACTGGACCGGCATCGCGGCGAGGTTCACCGCCGTACCGATCGTGCCGGCCACGGCGAAGACCTGGTCGTGTTGCACGAGTTTCTGCGCGCCCAGCACTCCCTTCTTCGGGTCATAGCCGCTGTCCTCGACGATCAGCTTCACCTTGCGTCCGTTGATGCCGCCCGCCTCGTTGATCTCGTCGATGTGCATGCGCATGCCGTTGACGAGCGGCTTGGAGTAGCTGGCCAGCGGGCCCGACATGTCTTGGATGGAGCCCAGGACAATTTCGTTCTTGGTCACGCCTTGGGAGGCGATCGCCGGCCCGGCGGCGAGCCAGGCAGCGGCGAGTACCGCGGTCAGGGTCTTCTTCATCGTTCCTCCTCCGTTGTGCGCGGCTCGCGCGGGGTCAACGCTGACACTGCTATGCCCTTATAGCCGCTGCGGGTCCGGCGTACATGCTTTCGATCAGATTCGCGTACTTCTGGTTCACGAACTTGCGCTTCAGCTTCATCGTCGGCGTCAGTTCCTCGTCCTCGGCGGTGAGCTGCTGCTCGATCAGCCGGAAGGCCTTGATCTGCTCGATGCGCGCGAACTGGCGGTTCACCTTGTCGACCTCCTCCCGGATCAGCGCCTGTATCCCGTCGGCGCGGCACAGGCTGCCGTAGTTGGTGAACGGAATGTCGCGGTCCTGCGCGAAACGCTCGACGTTTTCCTGGTCGATCATGATCAGCGCGACGAGGTAGGAGCGCTTGTCACCGATCACGACCGCGTCGGTGATGTACGGACTGAACTTGAGTTGGTTTTCTATCTCCGAAGGCGTCACGTTCTTGCCGCCGGCGGTGATGATGATGTCCTTCATCCGGTCGGTGATCCTGAAGAAGCCGTCGGCGTCGACCGTGCCGACGTCTCCGGTGCGCAGCCAGCCGTCCCGCAGCGCCTCGGCGGTCTTCTCCGGCTGGTTGAGGTAACCCATAAAGACGTTGTCGCCCCGCACGACGAACTCGCCCTCCTCGGTGAACGTCACCTCGTTGTACGGCGCCGCCTGACCGATGGACCCGGGTTTGATTCTGCCGATCGGCGTCAAGGTGGCGACGCCGCAGCACTCCGTCTGGCCCCACACCTCGGCCATTGGCACGCCAAGCGAGAGGTACCAGCGCACGAGATCGGGCGAGATCGGTGCCGCACCGGTGATGAGCAGGCGGGCGCGGTCGATGCCGATCATGCGCCGGATGTTGGCGAGACACACGACGTCCCAGAATCGATAGGCGAGCTTGAGCGATGCGGGCACCGGCTCGCCGGCGACGACGCGATCAGCGACGCGGCCGCCGCATGCGACCGCTCGCTTGTAAGCCCATATTTCGAGTCTTGTACCCTCGGCCACCGCGATCTGGACGCCGGAGTAGAACTTCTCCCAGACGCGGGGCACGGCCCCGAAATGCGTTGGCTGAATCTCGCGCACGTTCTCCGGCACCGTCTGCGGGTGCTCGACGAAGTTGATGCGCGCGCCGTCGTACAGCGCGAAGTACGAACCCAACACCCGCTCGGCGACATGGCAGAGCGGTAGGAACGCGATCCGCTCGTCTCGCTCGTCCAAGGCACCGGCGCGGTTCAGTCCGCGCAGTGTATGCAGGATGTTGCGGTGGCTGAGCATCGCGCCCTTTGGCTTGCCGGTGGTGCCGGAGGTGTAGATCAGGATCGCCAGGTCGTCGGGCCGGCGCGAGTTAAGCCGCTGCTTCCAGAGCTCCGGGTCGCGTGTGGCGAGCGTTCGGCCGAGCTCGCGCAGCCCCTCGAGGCTGATCACGTTCGGATCGCTGAATTCGTCGAGCCCCTTGGTGTCGATCACGACGATCCTGCGCAGGCCGGGAAGCCGCGCGCGCACCTCGAGCGCCTTGTCGAGCTGCTCCTCGTCCTCGACGAACAGGACGCGCGTGTCCGAATCGGCGCAGAGGTACTGCACCTGCGCGGGTGAGTCGGTCGGATAGATGCCGCTCGAGACAAAGCCGGCGCCGAGCGCCCCGAGGTCCGCGTAAAGCCACTCCTTGCGTGTGTTCGCGAGCACCGAGACCACTTCGCCCGGCTGCATGCCGAGCTCGGCCAGGCCGAGCCCGACTTCGCGCACGGCGTCGCCGAACTGCCGCCACGTCACGCTGCGCCAGATGCCGAATTCCTTCTGGCGCAAGGCGATCTTGTCGCCGCGCTGCTCGACGGCGTTCCAGAACATCGTCGCCATGGTTTCGCCCGGCACGACCGCTTCCTCGACGGTGAACAGTCGCGACTCGTAGTTCCAAAGTGCCGCCATCAGCGCTACCCCACCGGTGTGTGTGCGGCGCTCATCGCCATGTCTTCCGCTTCTTCCACCGCCGGCTACCGCGCACGCCGGCCTCTTTCATGCCGAGGTAGAACTCGCGGATGTCGTCGTTGGCGCGCAGTCGCTCGCAGCTGTCGGCCATAACGATCCGCCCGACCTCGAGCACGTAACCGAAGTCGGCCGTCTGCAGCGCCAGGGTGGCGCTCTGCTCGACCAGCAGGATGGCAGAACCGCGCTCGCGATTGATGCGCACGATGATGTCGAAGATGCCGCGTGTGAGTTTCGGCGACAGGCCGAGGCTCGGCTCGTCGAGCAGCATCAGCTTCGGCCGGCCCATCAGTGCACGGCTGATGGCAAGCATCTGCTGCTCTCCGCCGGAAAGTTTGCCTGCCTCTTCGCTCATGCGCTCGCGCAGGACTGGAAAGTAGCCGTAGACCGCCTCGAGATCGCGCGCGACATCGTCGCGATCGCTTCGCGTATAGGCACCCATCATCAGGTTGTCGCGCACCGACAGCAGCGGAAACACCTCCCGCCCTTCGGGAACGTGGCAGATGCCCTTGCGGACGATCGCTGCCGGGTCGTGCCGCTGGATCGGTTGCCCCGCGAAGTGGATGGTGCCCTTGTCCGGGTCGAGGATGCCGGAGATGGTCTTGAGGATCGTCGTCTTGCCCGCGCCGTTGGCGCCGAGGACGGTCACGATCGAGCCGTCGGCGACGTCGAGCGACACGCCGCGAATCGCCTTCACCGCTCCATAGGCGGCCTCGACGTTCGCCATCCGCAGGATCGGCTCGGCGCTCACCGCTTCACGCCTCTACCGCTGGACCGAGATACGCCTCGATGACGCCTGGATGGTTCTGCACCTCCGCGGGCGTGCCTTCGGCGATGACCTCGCCGTGGTTCAACGCCAGCACGCGGTCCGACACGCGCGAGACCAGCGTCATGTTGTGCTCGACCATCAGCACGGTGATACCGAGGTCGCTCCTGATGTCGTGGATCCAGAAGGCCATGTCGTCGGTCTCCTCGACGTTCAGACCCGAGGACGGCTCGTCGAGGAGCAGGAGTTTGGGCTCGACGGCCAGCGCGCGCGCGAGTTCCACCACCTTGCGCACGCCGTAGGGCAGACCCGCGACGCGCGTGTCGCGATAGTGTGCGAGGTCGAGGAAGTCGATCACCTTCTCGACTGCCTCTCGGAAGGCAAGCTCCTGGCGGCGGACCGCCGGCGAGAAGACGAGCTCCTGCCAAAGGCGGGTGCCGCGATGCACGTGGCGGCCGATCAGCAGGTTCTCGAGGACGGTCGCGTGCTCAAACAGTTCGATGTTCTGAAACGTGCGCGCGATACCGAGCCTGGCGATCTCGTGCTGGCCACGGTGGGCGAGGTCTTCGCGTTCGAAGAAGATGCGCCCGTCGCTCGGCGGATAGATGCGGCTGATCGCGTTGAAGATGGTCGTCTTGCCCGCGCCGTTCGGGCCGATCAGCGTGTAGACCTCGCCCTTGCGGACTGTGAACGACACGTCGCTGACGGCGCGCAGCCCGCCGAACACCATCGACAGGCCTTCCACGGCGAGCATCGGGTTCACCGCAGCCGCTCCGACTTCATGAACACTTTCTGCCGCCGGAACATGCCGCGCCGATAGAAGGGAAAGAGCTGGAAGAACGTTCGCGTCTTCACCCAGCGGCCATAGAGGCCCAGCGGTTCGAACAGGATGAAGCCGACCAGAATCAGGCCGAACAGGGCCGGCTGCAGACCGGTCGCCTGGCCGATGGCCGGCGGCAGGTAGTCCTTGGCGACCGCGATGAGCTGCGGCAGGATGATGACGAACGCCGCGCCGAAGAACGCGCCGTGGATCGAGCCGAGACCGCCGAGTACCACCATCATCAGCATTTCGATCGACTGCAGCACGGTGAACTGGTCGGGCGTGACGATGCGCAGCCTGTGCGCATAGAGGGCGCCGGCGATGCCGGTGATGGCGGCGGAAAGCACGAAGGAGGTCGACTTGCAGAACGCCAGACTGATGCCCATGCTTGCCGCGGAGATCTCCGAGTCGCGGATGGCGACAAACGCACGCCCGGTCGGCGAGCGCAATAGGTTGACGACGCCGAGCGTCACTATCGCCGTGATGACGAGGGCAATGTAGTACATCTCGCGTTCGTCCTGCGCCGTCCATCCGAACATCGCCAGCGGCCCGACCTGAAGGCCCGCGTTGCCGCCGGTCATCGACTCCCATCGCGCCAGGACCTCCTCGACGATGATGTTGAACGCCATCGTCGCGATCGCGAGGTAGATCCCCTTCACGCGCAGGGCCGGTGTCCCGACGATCACGCCGACGATGCCGGCGGTGAGCGCGGCGGCGGCCATGGAGAACGGAAACGGCCAGCCTTTCGCGGCGAGCACGCTCTCCGTGTAAGCGCCCACGGCCAGGAACGCCGCGTGGCCAAGCGAGATCTGGCCCGTGAAGCCCGACAGCAGCATCAGCCCCAGTGCCACGATCGAGTAGATCAGGACGAACGTGAGCTGCGAGACGAAGTAGGGCGAGAGCAGCCAGGGGACGAAGACAAGGGCGACAGCGAGCGCCCCGTACCAGAAGGTCTGCCCGCCGTGCTTGAAGAGCTGCAGGTCCTGCGCGTAGTCGGTCTTGAAGATGAAGCGCATCGGGCTACGTCAGTTTCACCGCCGAGACGCCAAGGCGCCACGCAGAACCGGGACGCCTCGGGCTTGGTCGGAGCACGTGAAGCTGGATTTCGCCGGTCGGATGCATGCGGTATCCGTCGCGACGCAGACCTTCCTTGGCGTTCCGGCGCCTTGGCGGTTCACTAAGGCTCATACCTTCTTCCGCATCGTCTCGCCGAACAGCCCATTCGGTCTCACCGCAAGCATGATCAGCACGACCACGTACGCGGCGACGTCCTTGAATCCCTCGGGTAGGTAGACGCCGGAGAGCGCTTCGACGACGCCGATGACGATCCCGCCGACGATCGCTCCAGGCAGGCTGCCGAAGCCGCCCACCACCGCCGCCGGAAACGCCTTCAGCCCGATGAAGCCCATGTTCACGTGCACGAAGGTGAGCGGCGCGAGGAGCAAACCCGCGAGCGCGGCGACTGCGGCGCTGATCGCCCAGATGAGCCCGTTCAGCCGCCGCACCGGGATGCCCATGTAATACGCGGCGAGCTGGTTCTGCGAGGCCGCCTGCATCGCGATGCCGACACGGCTGAAGCGGAAGAACGCGTAGAGCGCCGCCGCGAGCACGACAGTGGCGGCGATGATGACCAGATGCTCGGCGGCCACGACGAGGCCGCCGGCGCGCACGATCTCGCCACGGAACGGCGCCTCGAGCACGTGCGTGTCGGTGCCCCAGCCGGGGATCATGGTCACGAGGCCACGCGCGACGAAGCCGATGCCGATTGTCACCATGATGATCGCGAACGCAGGCTGGCCGAGGATCGGATCCACGACGGCGCGCTCGAGAAGGAAGCCGAAGAGCGCCATCACGAGCAGCGCCGTTGCGATGGCAGCCCAGTACGGCAGGCCGAGGACGGCGGTTGCGGTGAGGCCCAGGAACGCGCCGAGCATCATCAATTCGCCCTGCGCAAAGTTCACCGTCTCGGTCGCCTTGTAGATCAGGACGAAGCCGAGCGCGATCAGGCCGTAGATGCAGCCCTGCGAAATGCCGCTGACGATGACCTGCAAAGCCTGCAACGTCCCCGCCTCCTTTGGTGATACCCCGTGGCAGCTCGTCGCCGTGCGTTCGTTTGTCAGCGCTTGGTCGCGCCCGCAGTGTAGGCAATCGTACAGCTCCCAACAAGCAAAGCGAAGCCTCTTCCAGCGACCATGCGCCAGGATGGCCCGCGTCTATCTTGGCTGCCTGCTTTGTGCGCCGGGCGCGCAGCAAGGAGTCGTTCATGAACGTGCGAACCGAGCGCAACGAGCGCGTCCGCACCGTGATCATCGATTAGCCCGAGGTCCGCAACGCCGTCGACGGCCCCACGGCGCTCGCGCTCGCCGAGGCGGTCCGCGGCTCTGCTGCTCATAGCTGACCCTCGGAGCTTCTTGCCATCGGGCAGTAGCTCGGTCACTGGTGACATTCACAACATCCCGGAAGCGCTCGATCCATCGCCCCCGAATTGGTGGCGTGTTGCGGTGGCGAAGCCCACCGCTTTCTTGAACTGCATGCCCCCGCCCATGGCCCACCGCAGCGGCAGACGCCGGATGCCGGGCCGACCCAGTTCGACCCAAACGCCCAACCGGCGCCGGACTACGAATTCGATCAGCGCATCGTTTGGTAGGTGTCACGGCAAGACGAGGCCCTGGCACTCGTCATGCGGCGGCTCGTGACCGGCTCGCGATTCCGACCAGTTCTCAGGGACTCTCGGCGGGAAATCCGCGATTGACTGCGGCTACCAGAGGGGGGTAATAGTTTCCGGGTGCCATTGGAATTCCTATCCTTGACCGACGTCGAGTCGAACGTCGGCAGGCTGGGCCGCCCCGGGGCGCAGCGTTCGTGACAACACTACTAGCGTCGCGAAGCATGACAACTTCCAGGGCGCGGACTTCGACGATGCGCTCCGGACTCGCGGAGGCACATGGACAACGCCTATCAACCAGAGCTATGGCGCGACCTGTTCGTGATGCTCGGCGGAGCAGCGGCTGCGCTCGTCGGGCTCTTGTTCGTCGTGATGTCGCTTCATTTCAGCGCGATCAGGGAGCGTGACGACTACAAGATCAGGGTCACCGCGCACGCGGCCCGCAACAACACGTTCCACCTTCTGACTGCGCTGGTTACGGCGGCGTTGGTGCTCGCGCCCCGGCCGCCGCGCTTCCTCGGCGCCGAGCTGGTGGCCGTTCATTTGTTCGGGCTGCGTCTGCCGATCCTATTCACGTACCGGCACTTCATTCAAGATAGCGCCGGCTTCCCGATCACCATGATCATCACGATCAGCACCGGCTATCTGCTCGGCGCCGCTGGCGGGGCCGCCCTGTTCCTGCACGCCGGTTGGGGCCTCTATCTTGTGGCCGCCTCCTGCGTGATGATTCTGGTGCGCTCCGTACTGACGGCCTGGATCCTCATGTTCGAAAGGAAGAGTGGGGATGCCGTGGCGAAGGCGAATTGAAGACCGCGACGATAACCTTGCTCGGCCTGCAGCGATCTGGCCCGACTTGAGGGGCCCCGGGACTCTGGATAACTACAAACCCGGCGCCGGTCAAATTGAAAGGAATCTCAATACAACACGTTAGGGCTCGTCATGTCCGCCGCCGAACGACTAATGCAGTCCTACTACGCAATCCGTGCGCCGGAGTACGACGGCATCTACTTGAAACCAGAGCGCCAGGCCGATCTTCGCCTCATCGAGGCTTGGCTGCCGCCGCTGTTCGCCAATGCGAAAGTGCTCGAAATCGCCTGTGGCACGGGGTACTGGACCCAGTTTATTGCGCCTGTCGCGGCGCACGTCGTTGCCATTGATGCCTCGCAAGAGACGATGGACATTGCAAGACGTCGAGTGTCCGAGGGCAATGCGACATTTCTTGTTGGTGATGCCTACAAGCTTACGCACGACCTCGGAAGGTTCGATGCCGCATTCGCTGGGTTCTGGTTCTCACACGTCACCAAGGCAAGACGGCATGAATTCCTACACGGGCTCAATGCATTGCTCTATCCAGGCGCAAAGGTTGTCCTGCTCGACAACCTGTACGTCGAAGGAAGCAGTTCCCCAATTACTGAGACGGATGCCGACGGAAACACCTACCAGGCGCGCAAGCTCAAAGATGGCACAACGCATCTGGTGCTCAAGAATTTCCCGTCCGAATCGGAGCTTCATTCTTCGCTTGGTCGCCTCGGCGAGCGAGGGAAATTCACAACCTGGCGGTACTTCTGGGCGTTCGAGTATGTGGCGACTGAGCCCTAACCC
>Ga0209048_10001387_pt1 | contig 25114 bp, 23 predicted proteins | sample FrelakmetCRP12CR_FD_187146 | JGI IMG/M metagenome (GOLD analysis project Ga0209048, IMG submission 187146) | Freshwater lake sediment microbial communities from the University of Notre Dame, USA, for methane emissions studies - CRP12 CR (SPAdes)... | ecosystem: Environmental > Aquatic >... | reverse complement strand
CGCGACCGCGCCCTGGCCGAGCGGGCGGGCGTCGAGGTGTTGTTCGTCCCCACGGTGGCCGAGATGTATCCCGAGCCGTTGCTCACGACGGTGTCGGTGCAGGGGTTGTCGGAGTCGATGGAGGGGAGGTCTCGGCCCACGCACTTCGCGGGTGTGGCCACCGTGGTGGCGAAGCTGTTCGCCATCGTCGGGCCCTGTCGTGTCTACTTCGGTGAGAAGGACTACCAGCAGCTCACGATCGTGCGCCGCCTGGCCCGCGACCTCAGTCTGCCGAACGAGGTCGTCGGGTGCCCGATCGTGCGCGAGCCCGATGGTCTCGCCATGTCGAGCCGCAACGTGTACCTCGACCCGGCCGAGCGTGATTCCGCGGTCGTGCTCTCCCGGGCTCTGCAGGCCGGCGCGGCCTCCGTGGTCGCCGGCGAGCGCGACGCCGACGCGGTGCGGGCGCTGATGGCCGGGATCATCGCGGCCGAGCCGCTGGCCGACCTCGACTACGCCGAGGTCGTCCTCGCCGGCGACCTCGAGCCCGCCACGACCGCGGCGGGCGATCTGCGGTTGCTCGTGGCGGCGAGGTTCGGCTCGACACGACTGTTGGATAACCTCGGCGTGCGCATCGCCTGACGCGCGTCCCTTCCGACGAGGCCCGGTGATCCCACCCGATGACCACCCCTGACCCGCCGGGCGAGGCCCTCGACCTGCTCGTTCTGGGCAGCGGGGTCGCAGGGCTGTCCGCCGCGGTGCGGGCCGCCGACGTGCACGGCATGCGGGTGGGCGTGCTCACCAAGGGCGAACTGCACCAGTCGACGACCCGCTGGGCCCAGGGCGGGGTCGCGGCGGTGCTCGGCGAGGATCCCGACTCGACCGACCTGCACCTTGCGGACACGCTCGCGGCCGGTGCCGGTCTGTGCGATGCCGACGCGGTGCGCATCCTGGTCGACGAGGGACCGGGGCGGGTCAACGAGCTGATCGCGCTCGGGGCCGCGTTCGATCGTGACGAGCGGGGCCGCTTGGAGCTCGCCCGTGAGGGCGGCCACAGCCTGCCGCGGGTGGTGCACGCGGGCGGAGCGGCCACGGGTGCCGAGATCGAGCGGGCCCTCGTCGAGGCGGTCCACCGCACCGCCGCCGCGGTGCACGAGAACACATTCGCCCTCGACCTGGTGGTCGAGCGGGGCCGCTGTCGGGGTGTGGTCGCGATGGGCCCCGACGGCGCCCCACGTCAGGTCGCGGCGAGGAACGTCCTGCTGGCGACGGGTGGGGCCGGTCAGTTGTTCGCGGTCACGACCAACCCGGCCGAGGCCACCGGTGACGGCGTCGCCATGGCGCTGCGGGCGGGCGCCTCGGTCGCCGACATCGAGTTCGTCCAGTTCCACCCGACGGCCCTGCACCATCCGCGCCGTCCCCGCCCGTTGCTCTCCGAGGCGCTCCGGGGGCACGGCGCCCTCCTGCGCGACCGGGACGGTGAGCGGTTCGTCGACGAGATGCTGCCTCGCGACGAGGTCTCGCGGGCGATGACCCAACGCATGCTCGATCAGGGGGTCGACCACCTCTGGCTCGACGCGACCGGACTCGAGAGCTTCGAGCAGCGCTTCCCGACGATCTCGGCCGATCTGGCCGCGGCCGGCCTCGATCCGGCGCGGGACTGGCTTCCGATCGCACCGGCGGCGCACTACCTGTGCGGCGGCGTGGTCACCGACCTCGACGGCGCCAACGACCTGCCCGGCCTGTGGGCCGCCGGCGAGGTCGCGTGCTCGGGCGTACACGGCGCCAACCGGCTGGCGTCGAACTCGTTGCTCGAAGGCATGGTCTTCGCGTTCCGTGTCGTCGAGGCCATCGAACGAGGCAAGGTCGCGGCCGAGCCGACCGGTGCCATGCGCGCCGTGCTGGCCGGCGACGACCGTCGCGGGGTGATCGGCGGTCGAGTGGTCGACGGCTGGTCGGCTCGCCGCAGTGCGTCGTTCTCCGGCGGTCGGCACCACGAGGTGACCGAGGCCGGAGCGGGTCCCGACATCGGGCTCGCCCGCCGCCGGCTCCAACGGGCCATGACCACGGGGGCCGGGGTGTTGCGCTCGGCGGCGTCGCTGGACACGACCGCCGCCGAGATCGATTCGGTTGCCGAGGCGCTCGAGGCGGCGGCCACCGGGGGCGCGGTGGGGAGCGAGACCTGGGAGGTCCGCAACCTGGCCGAGGTGGCCCGGGCCCTGCTCCTCTCGGCGGCGATCCGCCGTGAGAGTCGCGGGGCCCACACCCGGCTCGACTTCCCCGATGCCGACCCCGAGTTGCGGGTGCGGTTGGTGCTGCGATGACGGGGGGCGGCCTCCGGCCTGATTGCACGGGTGGCCCGCTCGCGAGGCAGGCTGGTGCGCGATGAGTGCCGAGGTGCAACCGCCCCGCTTCGCCGTCCGCGACGCGGTGGCGCGCGCGCTGGCCGAGGACCTCACCCCGCTCGGTGATCTGACCTCGTCGCTGCTGCCGGCGGGTCTCGTGGCCCGGGCCGAGTTCGTCGCCCGAGGTTCGGGGGTGCTCGCTGGCCGGGCCTGTGCCGCGGAGACCTACGCCCAACTCGACGAGTCGGTGCGGCTCGAGTGGAAGGCCGACGACGGCGACGCAGTCGAGCCCCGCCAGGTGCTGGCCACGATCGAGGGTCCTTTGGCGTCGGTGCTCACCGGAGAGAGGACGGCGCTGAACTTCCTCGGTCACCTGTCGGGCGTCGCCTCGCTCACGCGGCGCTTCGTCGAGGCGGCGTCGGTGGGCGGGACGGGCACGCGCATCTGGGACACCCGCAAGACCACACCCGGCCTGCGCGCCCTCGAGAAGGCGGCGGTGCGAGCCGGCGGCGCGGCCAACCACCGCGGCAACCTCTCCGACTGGATCCTGTTGAAGGACAACCACCTGGCGCTGATAGGTGTCGCCGGTGCCGTGGCCCAGGCGCGACGCGCGTGGCCGGGCCGCACGGTGCACGTCGAGTGCGACCACCTCGAGCAGGTCCGCGAGGCGCTCGCTGCGGGCGCCGACGCGCTGTTGCTCGACAACATGTCCCCCGACGAGGTCCGGGCCTGTGTCGCCGCGGCCGACGCCGACCGGGCCGCCGGCGCCGACCGCCGGCCGCTGCTCGAGGTGTCCGGCGGGGTCACCCTCGACACCGTCGCCGCCTACGCCGCGACTGGGATCGACTGCATCTCGATCGGGGCCCTCACCAACTCGGCGCCCGTCCTCGACATCGGGCTCGACATCGAACCGGTGGGCCCGTGACCGCCGGCGCCCCCACCGCCGCGACCGTTGAGGTCGCCGTCTCCGTCGGTCCCAGAGCGGTCCGGCCCGAACCCCGAGGGGGTTGACGTGCTGCTGGTCATCGATGCGGGGAACACCCAGACCGTGGTCGGTCTGTACGAGCTCGACGCCGGCGATCCTCCGCCCGACCGCCGGCCCGAGCACGGCCTCCTCGACCACTGGCGGATCGCCACCGAGGCCGACCGCACCTCCGACGAGCTGGCGGTGCTGCTCTCGGGCTTCCTCTCCCTGCGGGGGTATTCGCTCGACGACATCGAGGGCGTCGCGGTCTCGTCGGGGGTGCCGCGGGTGAAGGCCTCCATCCGAGACTTCGCCGACCGCTACCTCGACTACGAAGCGGTGGTGATCGAGCCCGGCGTGCGCACCGGCATCGCCATCCTCTACGAGAACCCCAAGGAGGTCGGGGCCGACCGTATCGCCAACGCGGTCGCGGCCTTCGATCTCTATGGCGGGCCGACGATCATCGCCGACTTCGGCACGGCCACGACCTGCGACGCGGTGTCGGCCAAGGGCGAGTACCTGGGCGGCGCCATCGCCCCCGGCATCGAGATCAGCATGGACGCGCTGGTCGGCCGGGCGGCCGCCCTGCGCGCGGTCGAGCTCACCGAGCCCCGCCACGTGTTGGGCAAGAGCACGGTCGAGTCGATCCAGTCCGGTGCGGTGTTCGGCTTCGCGGCCCAGGTCGACGGTCTCTGCGACCGGATCCAGAACGAGCTCGGCCCGTGCACGGTGGTGTCGACGGGTGGCCTGGCCGATCTGATCGCCCCGTTGTCCCGTTGCATCGAGCACACCGAGCCCTGGCTCACCCTGCACGGTCTGCGCCTCGTGCACGAGAAGAATGCCTGAGGGAGGCGCTATGCGCGTACTGATCACGGGGATGGGTGGCGAGCTCGGGACCCGCGTCGCCAACATGCTCGAGGCCGACGCGCAGGTCGACGCCATCCTCGGCATCGACCTCGACCCGCCGCGGCGCCGCCTGTACCGGGCCGAGTTCCATCGGGTCGACCCCCGCAATCGCGAGCGGATGGACGAGGTCATCCGCGGGTTCGAGCCGACGGCGTTGGTGCATATCGGGATCTACGAGCCCTACGCCCGCAGCAGCCCCCGCGCCGCTGTGGCCCGCACCGCGTCGGGCACCATCGCCGCGCTGGCTGCGGCGGCTGAAGCCGGATCGCTCGACCGCATCGTGGTGCGATCGGGTATCGAGGTCTACGGCCGACGTCGCGGGTCACCAGTGCGTCCCGACGAGGGCGTGACTCCCGATCCGTCCACGCCGTTCGGTCACTCGCTGCTGCACGCCGAGCACGTCGCCGCGGAGACGGGTCGCGCCCTCGACACGCCAGTCACCCTGGTGCGCTTCGCCCCGCTCGTGGGTCCCCACTTCCCCAGCCCGCTCGGTCGGCTCCTGCGGCTGCCGGCCGTGCCGTTCTCGGTGCTGGCCGACCCGCCCTTCTCGGTGACCCACCAGGAGGACGCGGCGGCGGCGCTCGTCGCTGCGCTGCATGCCGCCGTCGACGGTCCGCTCAACGTGTGCGGGCCGGGCGCGGTCACCGCCTCGCAGGCGGCCCGTCTCGGTGGCCGTGTCGCCGTCCCGATGGTCGGGCCGGTGTGGCGATCCGCCCGCCTGCTCGCCGAGCTCGCCGGTGCGCCCGTGCCCGAGCACGTCTCCGAGCTGCTTCTGCGGGGCCGGACCGCCGACGGCTCGCGGGCCATCGAGGTGCTCGGCCTGCACCCACCTCGAACGACCCACGACGTGGTGCGGCACCTCTACGAGTGGGGCGAGATCGCGTACCTCACGACGGAACGGATGGAGGCGGCATGACGCTCACCACCGGCGACCTCGACGCGCTCGACCCCGATCGCCACGACCTGGGGGTGCCCGCGCTCCTCGCCCGTCGACTCGCCGGGAGCTACGAGGTCGACGAGTGGGGCTTCGATCGCGATCTCACCGTCGTGCTGTCACCCCTCGCCGGGCTACGCTGGTCGGCGACGGTCGACGGCGTCGGCCAGCTCCCCGAGCACGGCGGCGCCCTGATCGTGCACAACGCCCGGTTCGGTCCGGCCGAGCCGATCGCCGTGGCGGCCGCCCTCGCCCGGTCCACGAGCCGGCCGGTGCGCTTCACCGGTGTGCCCGATCGTGCGCCGATCGGACCGTTGTTGCGTCGACTGGGCGGTGTTCCGTCCGATCTGGCCGACCTGCGCAGCCTGTTGGCGTCAGGGGCGCTCGTCACCGTGCCGTTGGCGCGCGACTGGCGCCGGCCGGGTCGAGCCGGCCGGGCGACCGCCAGTGCCCTGGCCGTGGCCGTTGATCGCGGCGTTCCCATCGTCCCGATGGCGGTCACCGGTTTCGAGCCGTCGCGCCGTCGCCACCTCGTCCTCGGCGCGCCGATCGTCACCCGCCGGCCGCTGGCCCCGGCCCCTGGTGCCGATCTGGGTGCGACGGTGCAGGCCCGGGTGCAGGCGCTCCTCGATTCGGGTGACGCCGACGCGCTGTCGGGCGATGCCCGACGTGGTCGCTGACGAATCCGTCAGTACCGCAGGACTACGATCGCCCCGTGGCCTACGCGACCGCTCCTGACGGGACCCGCATCCATTACGACGTGTTCGGCCGGGCCGGGGGCGAGCCCCTGTTGATGATCCAGGGCCTGGGTGCCGACCATCGCGGCTGGCTGCGCCAGCGTCGAGCCTTCGGTGGCTCCTATCGCTGCGTCGTGTTCGACAATCGCGGGGTCGGCAAGTCCGACAAGCCGCCGGGCCCCTACGACCTCGAGGTCATGGCGCTCGACGCCATCGCGGTGCTCGACGACGCGGGCATCGAGCAGGCGCACGTCCTGGGCGCGTCGATGGGTGGAGCGCTGGCGCAGATCCTCGGCGTGCGCCACGCACCGCGGGTCCGCTCACTGGTGCTCGCGTGCACGGCCTGTCGCCATCATGCCTGGCGCCGCGAGTTGCTCGAGGAGTGGGCCGACATCGCGGCCACGCGGGGCATGCGTTCGCTCACAGAGGTCGCGGGCAAGTGGCTGATCGGGCCCCGTTCGCTCTATCGCTTCTGGCCGGTGGTCGGCATGCTCGGCCCGCTCGCCCTGCAGGTGCATCCGGAGAACTTCGTCGCCCAGATCCGGGCGATCCTCTCGCTCGACGACGACGTGCGCTTCGAGCTCGCGGGCGTCGCGCTGCCGACCTTGGCCCTCGTGGGCAGCCAGGACATCCTCACCCCGCTCGGCGATGCGGAGGAGATCGCGGCGATGGTGCCCGGCGCCGAGCTGGCGGTCATCCGGGGCGCCGCGCACGGCTTCATGTTCGAGCACGCATCGGCGTTCAACCGGGTGGGGCTCGACTTCCTCGACCGGGTCGTCGCCGACCGTCACGTCGCCTGAGCCCCGCCGTCGGTGGATGCCCAGGCCCGGCATGCTTGACGCCGGGCCGCCTGAACCGGCACAGTAGAACACTGTTTCAGAAACCGGTTTTCCCAGGGGGGCCGGTTCATCCACCCGCCGGCGCCTTCGCCGACGGACTTCCAACTCACAGGGGGGTTTACCGGTGCGAAAGCTCCGATGGGTATCCGTGGTCGTGGTGGTCTGCCTCGCCGCGGCGGCGTGTGGCAGCCGCAAGACCGACAATTCGTCGGCGCCGTCGACCGGTGGTAACGCCTCGACGACGACCGTCGCGGCTGCGCCGGGGTCGTTCGGCGATCTGAGCAACGTGTGCGGGGCGGGCAACGCCGCCGGCGCCACGGCCGAGGGCGTCACCGACACCGAGATCCGCGTCGGGACGATCTCCGACCCGGGTGCCACCGTGGCCCCCGGCCTCGACCAGGAGTTCTTCGATACGGCCAAGGCATTCACCGACTGGTGCAACGCGGCCGGTGGCATCCAGGGCCGCAAGATCAAGGTCGACCTCCTCGACGCCGCGCTCTTCAACTACAAGGACCGCATCACCGAGGCCTGCGCCCAGGACTTCTCGCTGGTCGGCGGCGGGGGCGTGTTCGACGACACCGGCGTCCAGGACCGCGTCAACTGCGGGCTGCCCGACATCGCGGGCTACACCGTGAGCTCGCAGGCCACGATGGCCGACCTGATGATCCAGCCGATCCCGAACCCGATCGGCTCGCAGCAGATGGGCAACTACCAGTTCCTGGTCAAGAGCAACCCGTCGCTGGCCGACGGCGTGGGCATCATGACCGCGCAGATCACGGCGGGCCAGGTCAGCGCGGCGAAGGAGAAGGCCGCGTTCGAGAAGCTCGGGGCCAAGGTCGTGTACGAGACCCAGTACAGCCCGGCGGGCGAGGCCAACTGGACGCCGTTCGTCACCGCCATGAAGGCGGCCGGGGTCAAGACCCTCGCCTTCATCGGTGAGTCGGGCAACCTCGTGGGCCTGCAGAAGGCGATGAACGACCAGGGCTGGTATCCCGACGCCACCGTGCTCGACGCGTCGTTCTACAAGCAGGTCTACCCCGACACGGGTGGACCCACGGCCAAGAACAGCTTCACCAACATCTACTTCCACCCGTTCGCGGATGCGGCGAAGTACCCGGCCACCCAGCAGTACCTCGACATCCTCAAGGCCTCGGGCCCGAAGAACCCGCCGGCCATGCTCGGTGCGACGGCCTGGTCGGCCTGGCTGATGTTCGCCAAGTCGGCCGCCGCCTGCGGCTCGAACCTCACCCGTGACTGCCTCATGACCGAGGCGGCCAAGCTCACCGACTGGACCGGTGGCGGCCTGCACGCCAAGACCCAACCGGCGAAGAACACCATGGCCGACTGCGTGGCCGTCCTGCAGGTCACCGACAAGGGCTTCACCCAGGTCGACCCCGGCAGCGACGGGGGCTTCACCTGCGATCCCAACAACGTCGTGAGCGTCAGCATCGACGCCGCGCCGGGGGCCAAGAAGGGCGGTTGACCCGCCCGATTCACGCCGGCTGACGTTCGTCTGGAGGCGGCCCTTCGGGGCCGCCTCCGGCCTTTTTATAGAACCAGATTCCACTTGACAGGCGTGACGGACGACACCAAAGTACGGCCCACCGCCGAAATGCGTTCTCGTACACGGACGGGGTCGGTGGTTGACCGATGGGGGACAGCGACCGGGCGATGAGACGCCCGTGCCGCGGTGCATCAGCGACCAACCGGGGGAACGACGTGAGCCAGTGGCGAGAGGCGGGGGAGTGAGGCAGGCGTCCCCATGAGCCAGTTCCTCACCTTCACCATCCTCGGGCTCTCCACCGCCGCGATCTACGCGGTCGCGTCCAGTGGCCTGGTGGTCACCTACAACACGTCGGGCATCTTCAACTTCTCGCACGGCGCCATCGGAATGTTCTGCGCGTTCCTCTACTGGCAGCTCAGCCGAGGGTGGGGGTGGCCGACCCCCATCGCGCTCGTTGTCGTGGTGTTCATCTTCGCCCCCGCGCTCGGCGCGGTGATCGAGCGGGTGGTGTTCCGGGGGGTCGAGGGCGCGAGCGAGGTCACCAAGCTCGTGGTCTCGGTGTCGCTGCTGGTGTTCTTCGTCGCCCTCGCGAACTGGATCTGGCCACCGCAGGGGCGGCCGTTCGACTTCTTCTTCAGTGGCAACAAGTTCCAGGTCGGCGAGGTGTTCGTCACCTGGCACCAGATGATCACGCTCTTCGTGGCCGTCGCGGTGGCCGTCGGCCTCCGCATCCTGTTCCGTGCGACTCGCATCGGCATCGCCATGCGGGCCGTCGTGGACGATCGGGCCCTGCTCACCCTCAACGGTGGCCGTCCCGGTCGGGCCTCGATGTTCTCGTGGTCCATCGGCGCCTCGCTGGCCGCCATCGCCGGCATCCTCATCGCGCCATCCCTGCAGCTGTCGGTCATCCCGCTCACCCTGCTGGTCGTCAACGCCTATGCCGCGGCCGTGATCGGCCGGCTCCGCAGTCTGCCGCTGACCTTCCTCGGAGCGGTCATCCTCGGCCTGGCCGAGTCCTACGGTGTGGGTTACCTGCCCACCGACGTCCCGTGGGTGTCGGGCATCCGCCCGGCCATCCCGATCATCGTGTTGTTCATCGCGCTGCTCGTCCTGCCCCAGGCCCGCCTGCGCGGCCACACCATCCAGCGCAGTCGGGAGTTCTTCCCGATGCCGTCGTTCAAGGCGGCGCTCGCCGGCGGCGCGGTGCTCGTGGGGGTCGCCTTCACGGTGGGTTCGCTGTTGAGCGACACCAACGCGTCCACGCTGGCCCGTGGCCTCGGGCTGGCCATCATCGGGCTCTCGCTCATCCCGCTCGTCGGCTACGGCGCCCAGATCTCGTTGTGTCAGATGAGCTTCGCGGCCATCGGCGCGCTTTCGATGTCGCACCTCGCGTCGAGCGGCAGTCCCATCGGGCTGGTGTACGCGTTCCTCATCGCCGCGTTCGTCGGCGCGCTCATCGCGCTGCCCGCCCTCCGGCTGCAGGGCATCTACCTCGCGCTCGCGACGGCCGCGTTCGCCGTCATGCTCGACCGCTGGATATTCCAGCTGCGCGGAGTCGAGATCTTCGGCAACAAGATCGAGCTGTTCCCCGGCGGCTCGGCGAAGGTGCCCTACCTCAACCTCTTCGGGCACACGTTCTCCAGTCCGCAGGAGCAGATGGTGCTCATGGCGGTGGCCTTCTCGATGGTCGCGCTCGTCGTCGTGGCGATCCGGCGCGGTCCCTTCGGCCGCCGTCTGCTCGCGCTGCGCGACAGCCCTGCCGCGTGCGCCACGATCGGCATGAACCTCACCACCACCAAGCTCGCCGTGTTCTCCCTCTCGGCCGGTCTCGCCGGTCTGGGTGGGGCGCTCTACGGCGGCCTGCTCGGGTCGGCCAACTCCGATCAGTTCGCCTTCCTGCAGAGCGCGCCGCTGCTCATGGTCACCGTCGTCGGTGGCATCGGCGCGGTGTCGGGCGCGCTGTTCGGGGGCATGTTCTTCGGAGGCATCGGCCTGCTCACCACGGCGATCCCGAGCCTCAAGAACCTCTTCAACATCGCTCCCGGCTCGGTGGGTGTCAGCCTGGGCCGCAATCCCAACGGGGCCATGGCCGACATCAGTGCCAGCTTCGCCGCGTTCCGGCGTTCGATGCGCACGATGATCGGTGTCGGCGTGGTGCTCCTGGTGGTGTGGTTCCTCACCTGGAAGGAGATCCTCTTTTCCAATTGGGCCTTCGCCATCATCGCCGTCGTGCTTGTGGCGTTGTCACCGCAGATCGCGCTGCTGGTCGACCGCGAGCACGCGCAGAGCGACGAGGACCGGGCCAAGAAGCTCGCCGTCGCAGACCTGGTCATCCCCGAAGAGGGCCCGATCGTGCCGCTCGAGTACGTCGGCATCGACCGACCGTTCACCGAGCAGGACCTCGAGGCCCTCGATGTGGCGCTGGGCATGAGCGAAGTGGGTATCAGTGGCGCTGCTCGATCTTGAGGACGTCACCGTCCGCTTCGGCGGCAAGGTCGCCGTCGACGGGGTCGAGTTCTCGGCCGAGGCGGGAAACGTCACCGCGCTGATCGGGCCGAACGGCGCCGGCAAGACGACGTTGTTCAATGTCATCACCGGCCTGTTGCCTCCCACTCGGGGCCGGGTGAAGCTCGATGGCAGGGACCTGTCGGGCCGGCCGCCGCACAAGCGGGCCCGCGACGGCGTCGCCCGCACGTTCCAGCGCCTCGAGCTGTTCCGTGTGCTCTCCGCGCGCGAGAACATCCTCGTCGGCGCGGAGGTGCGCAAGAGCTGGTCCCGCGACAAGTTCGACACCAACGCCGAGGTGCAGCGCCTGGTCGACCTGGTCGGGCTCACCGACGTGGCCGACCAGCGCGTCGACGCGTTGCCGACCGGTCAGGCCCGTCTGGTCGAGTTGGCCCGGGCCCTCGCGACGCAGCCCCGGTTGTTGTTGCTCGACGAGCCCGCGTCGGGCCTCGACGAGTCCGAGACGGTGCAGTTCGGTCGGCTCCTGCGCGAGTTGGCGGCGGGCGGTATGGCCGTGTTGCTGGTAGAGCACGACGTCCCGCTGGTGATGGCCGCGAGCGACAACGTGCACGTGCTCGACTTCGGCCGCATCATCGCCAGCGGCCCGCCCGAGGAGATCCGCACCAACCAGGCCGTGCTCGAGGCCTATCTCGGCACGGCGGCGACGAAGGAGGCCGGGTGAGCGACCTCATCGCCGCCGAGCCCGCCGTCGAGGTCGAGCCGCTGCTCGAGCTGCGCGACCTCCACGCGGCGTACGACTCGATCGAGGTCGTGTCCGGGGTCGACCTCGTGGTGCCACCGGCCAGCGTCTACGCCCTGCTCGGTCCCAACGGCGCGGGCAAGTCCACCACGCTCAAGGTCATCTCCGGTCTGCACCCGCCGAGCTCGGGCGACATCGTGCTGTGCGGCCGGCGGGTCAACGGCGCCAAGCCCGACGCGTTGGCCCGAGCCGGGCTGTGCACCATCCCTGAGGGCCGGGGCATCTTCCCCAACCTCACGGTGCAGGAGAACCTCCGGTTGTTCAGCTACACCGGCAAGTCCCTCTCCGACATCGAGGAGTCGACCTACAGTCGGTTCCCCCGGTTGGGTGAGCGCCGCAAGCAACTCGCCGGCACGATGTCGGGTGGCGAGCAGCAGATGCTCGCGATGGCCCGGGGCCTGGCCACCGATCCTGCGCTCCTGGTGCTCGACGAGCTCTCGATGGGGCTGGCCCCGCTCATCGTCGAGGAGCTCTATCAGGTGGTGGCCGAGGTGGCCCGCTACGGTGTCGCCATCTTGGTGGTCGAGCAGTTCGCCAACACCGTGCTCGGCGTAGCCGACTACGCGGCGGTGATGGCGCATGGCAAGGTCGTGCGAGCCGGTCGGCCCGCCGACATCGAAGAGGAACTGTCCGCGGTCTATCTCGGGGGATGAACCAGCAATGATCGACAACCCGCAACGCGTCGAGGAGTTCAAGGCGGACGTGGCCGCCATGCACGTGGCCGATCCGGCCACCTCCCGCGACCGCAAGTTCCTGGCCGTCGGCGTGGTGCTGATGCTGGCCGGCCCGATCATCGCCCTCGCCTCGTACTTCGCCGCCGAGCCCCGCGACGTCACGACCTTCGGACTCACCGGTGTCGCCGTGGGCGTGATCGGCGCCGCGCTGTTCCTGCGCTACTCGATCGCGCAGTTCCTGCGCTTCTGGCTGGCTCGCCAGATCTACGAGCAGCGGGCGCTCAACGACAAGCTCATCGAGTCCCTGCGCGGCAAAGCCTGAACCCGCCGGCGGCGGTCGTCGGGTCGCGGGGATCCGGTCGGCTCAGGTGCCGACGGACACGAGGCGCACCGTCTCGAGCAGGTGCTCGGCGGCCGCGGCGAGGGCGCCCGCAGCCTGACCCCCGTTGAACGGCGCCAGGGAGGCTGCGGCGCGGTGCGCATAGTCGGCGGCGGTGTCGAGCGAGGTCTCGACCTGTCCGCTGGTGCGCACGATGGTGCGGGCCGCGGCGAGATCGTCGGTGCCGAGCGGGCCCTCGAGCAGATGGGCCAACTCGACGGCGGCGGGACCACCCGCGGCCAGGGTGCGGAGGACGGGCAGGGTGTAGGTGCCCTCGACGAGATCGTGACCGGCGGGCTTGCCGAGCTGCTCGTCGGTGGCCACCAGGTCGAGGATGTCGTCGACGATCTGGAAGGCCATGCCGAAGCCGTGACCGAAGGTGGTGAGGGCGTCGATGCGGTCGCGGTCGTGGCCGCCCGTGATGGCGCCGATACGGCAGGCCGTGGCCAGCAGCGATGCGGTCTTGCCGTCGATCGAGGTGAGGTAGGCCGCTTCGGTGCGGCCGAGATCGAAGGTGTGCTGCAGCTCGAGGACCTGACCCTCGCAGAGCCGGCCGATGGTGGCGGCCAGCAGGCCGGCGACCTCGGTGCCGAGCGAGGCGGCGATCTCGGAGGCCTTGGCCAGGAGATAGTCGCCGGCGAGGATGGCCTTGAGGTTGCCCCACCGGGCGTTGACGCTCTCCACGGTTCGCCGGGTCGTGGCGTCGTCCATGACGTCGTCGTGGTAGAGCGAGCCGAGGTGCACGAGCTCGACGGCCACCGAGCCCATGACCACATCGGCGGTGGCCGGTTCGAGATCGGTGTGGAGCGTGCCGGCGGAGGCGATGGCGAAGCCGGGCCGCACCCGCTTGCCGCCGGCCGTGATCAGGTGACTGGCCACCTCGGTGAGGAAGGGATCGTCGGAGCGCACCGACGTGCGCAACTGCTCCTCGACCCGGCCGAGATCGGCCTGGAGCACGGGCAGCGACAGCAGGGGACTGGGCGTGGCCACCTCACGACGATACGCGCCGAATCGCCGATTCCCGAAACCGGGAAGGGGAAAACGCGGGCCATCGGGCATTCGTGGCTTCGGCGGTGTGATGCGGGGACGGGTGGTTACACTTGGCGCACGTTCCCCTGCCGTGGGAGGCCGTCCCCTTGTTCGAACGTTTCACTGACCGGGCCCGCCGTGTCGTCGTCCTCGCCCAGGAAGAGGCGCGGCTGCTCAACCACAACTACATCGGTACCGAGCACATCCTGCTCGGGCTGATCCACGAGGGCGAAGGCGTCGCCGCCAAGGCGCTCGAGTCGCTCGGCATCTCGCTCGAGGCCGTGCGCAGCCAGGTGGAGGAGATCATCGGGCAGGGCGGGTCGTCGCCCAGCGGGCACATACCCTTCACCCCCCGCGCCAAGAAGGTCCTCGAGCTGTCGCTGCGCGAGGCGCTCCAGCTCGGCCACAACTACATCGGCACCGAGCACATCCTCCTCGGCCTCATCCGCGAGGGCGAGGGCGTGGCCGCCCAAGTGCTGGTCAAGCTGGGCGCCGACCTGTCGCGCGTGCGCCAGCAGGTCATCCAGCTGCTCTCGGGCTACTCCGGCCCCGGGACGCAGGAGAAGGCCGGCGCCACCAGCGGAGGCAGCGGCGAACAGACGCCGTCGGGCTCGCTCGTCCTCGACCAGTTCGGCCGCAACCTCACCCAGCTCGCCCGCGAGAAGAAGCTCGACCCGGTCATCGGGCGCGAGCGCGAGACCGAGCGGGTCATGCAGGTGCTGTCCCGACGCACCAAGAACAACCCGGTGCTCATCGGCGAGCCGGGCGTCGGCAAGACCGCCATCGTCGAGGGCCTGGCCCAGTCGATCGCGGCCGACAACGTGCCCGAGACGCTGCACGGCAAGCAGCTCTACACGCTCGACCTCGGTGCCCTCGTGGCCGGCAGCCGGTACCGCGGCGACTTCGAGGAGCGCCTCAAGAAGGTGCTCAAGGAGATCAAGACCCGCGGCGACATCATTCTGTTCATCGACGAGCTGCACACGCTCGTGGGTGCGGGTGCCGCCGAGGGCGCGATCGACGCGGCCAGCATCCTTAAGCCGATGCTCGCCCGCGGTGAGCTGCAGACCATCGGCGCCACGACCCTGGACGAGTACCGCAAGCACCTCGAGAAGGACGCCGCCCTCGAGCGGCGCTTCCAGCCGATCAAGGTCGACGAGCCGTCCGTGGCCCACACCATCGAGATCCTCAAAGGCCTGCGCGATCGCTACGAGGCCCACCACCGGGTGACCATCACCGATCAGGCCCTTGTCGCCGCCGCCAACCTGGCCGACCGCTACATCTCCGACCGCCACCTGCCCGACAAGGCCATCGACCTCATCGACGAGGCCGGCTCGCGCCTGCGCATCAAGCGCATGGAGACGCCGCCCGACTTCAAAGAGCTCGAGAACCAGATCGCCCAGGTCGTGCAGGAGAAGAAGGAGGCCGTCGAGGCCCAGCGCTTCGAGGAGGCCGGTCGGCTTCGCGATCGCGAAAAGGAGCTCCTCGGCGATAAGGAGGCCAAAGAGCGCGAGATGAAGGACTCCGGCATCGACCTGTTCGACGAGGTCGACGAGGAAGCCATCGCCGAGGTCCTCTCCATCTGGACCGGCATCCCGGTGTACAAGCTCACCGAGGAGGAGACCGCCAAGCTCCTGCGCATGGAGGACGAGCTGCACAAGCGGGTCATCGGCCAGGAAGACGCCATCAAGGCCGTCAGCCAGGCCATCCGCCGCACCCGTGCCGGGCTCAAGGACCCCAAGCGTCCCAGCGGGTCGTTCATCTTCCTGGGCCCGTCGGGTGTGGGCAAGACCGAGCTGGCCAAGACCCTCGCCGAGTTCCTCTTCGGCGACGAGCAGTCGCTCATCCAGCTCGACATGAGCGAGTACATGGAGAAGCACACGGTGAGCCGTCTCGTCGGTTCGCCCCCCGGCTACGTCGGTTACGAAGAGGGTGGCCAGCTCACCGAGGCCGTGCGGCGCAAGCCGTTCTCGGTGGTGTTGTTCGACGAGATCGAAAAGGCCCACCCCGACGTGTTCAACACCCTGCTGCAGATCCTCGAGGAGGGCCGGCTCACCGACAGCCAGGGTCGCTCGGTCGACTTCCGCAACACCGTGCTGATCATGACCTCGAACCTCGGCACCGCCGACTTGCGCAAGGCCAACGTCGGCTTCGGCAAGTCCGACGAGGCCGTCAGCTACGAGAAGATGAAGGAGAAGGTCAACGACGCGCTGAAGCAGCACTTCCGCCCGGAGTTCCTGAACCGCATCGACGACACGATCGTCTTCCACGAGCTCAGCAAGGCCGAGGTCACCGAGATCGTCGATCTCATGATCAAGCGGGTCATGGGCCAACTCGAGGGCCAGGGCCTGGGTCTCGAGATCACCCCCGGGGCGAAGATGCTCCTCGCCGACCGCGGCTACGACCCGACGCTGGGCGCCCGCCCGTTGCGTCGGGCGATCCAGCGCCTCGTCGAGGATCCCCTGTCGGAGCGCCTGCTCTGGAAGGAGTTCCGTGCCGGCGAGACGATCATCGTCGACGCCGAGCCCGATCCCGAGTCGGGCGAGCGGGTGATCACGTTCCGTGCCGTCGAGGGCTTCGAGCCCCCGCCGGTCGAGATGGTCGAGGCCGGGCCAACCGACTGACGGCCCACCACCCACGTGACACCGGGCGGCCCTTCGGGGCCGCCCGGTCGCGTCCGGCCCGGGAGCCCAGGGCGCTAGCGTGACCCGCCGTGATCGTCCGACGCCGCGTGCTGCTCGTCCTGGTGCTGGCCGCGATCGTGGTGGCCGCGGGTTGCCAGGTGCAGGTCGACGTGGCGACGAAGGTCAACGACGACGGCAGCGGCACGGTGACGGCCTCGGTCGGTCTCGACGACGGGGCCATGGCGCGCGTCGGCGACCTGCGCACCCAGATGAGGGTCGACGACCTGACCCAGACGGGCTGGGCGGTCAGCGGCCCGGCCAAGGAGGGCGACGGCCTCACCTGGGTGCGGGCCACCAAGTCGTTCACCGACGCGGCCGGCGCCACCGCCGCGCTGGGCGAGATCACGGGACCCGACGGGGCCTTCCGCAACTTCGTCGTCAAGCGCGACAGCGGGCTGATGGGCACCTTCTACTCGTACTCGGGGACGATCGATCTCACCAATGGCCCGGCCACGTTCAGCGACCCCGACCTGGCCAAGGCCCTCGGTGGCGATCCCTTCGGGGGCACGCTCACCGCCATCGAGCAGGCCGAGGGGAAGCGTGCCGCCGACATGGTCGACTTCCGCGTGTCGGTCGAACTGCCCGGCGGGCAGACCAAGGCCTGGAACGCCTCGTTCGCGGATCCGGCGCCCACCGAGTTGAAGGCCTCGTCGTCGACGGGCACCTTGCTGCCCCGGCTCGTGGTGGCCGCCCTCCTGGTGACGGCAGTCGTGGCCCTGGCGATCTTCCTCTGGCGGCGCTACGGGCCGAACCGCCCCATGCTGGCCCGGCCGAGCAAGTACGTCTGAGCGACCGTCCTGTCGCAGGGGCTGAGTAGGGTCACCGCATGGCCAAGGCCCGAGCCGTGTTCCGCTGCACCGAGTGCGGGGGCGCCGCGCCCAAGTGGGTGGGCCGCTGCCCGTCGTGTCAGGAGTGGAACACGCTCGTCGAGGAGCTCGAGCTCGCCCGCCCGGTGACCGGCACGGTCGATCGGCCGGTGCGCATCGCCGAGGTCAGCACCGACGAGTGGCTGCCCCGCCCGACGGCGGTGTCGGAGGTCGATCGCGTGCTCGGCGGTGGGCTGGTGCCGGGCTCGGTTACGTTGCTCGGCGGCGAGCCGGGCATCGGCAAGAGCACCCTGTTGTTGCAGGTGGCATCGGCCATGGCCGCGTCGGCCGGCGGGGCGCTCTACGTGTCGGCGGAGGAGTCGAAGCAGCAGGTGCGCCTGCGGGCCGAGCGTCTGGGCGCGCTCGCTCCCGAGCTGTGGCTGGCGTCGGAGACGGCGCTGCCCCACCTCGTGGCCCATCTCGACCAGGTGAACCCCGGGCTGATGGTCGTCGACTCCATCCAGACCGTGTACGACCCCGATCTGGGCTCGGCGCCCGGCTCGGTGGGCCAGGTACGAGAGTGCGCGGCCCGGCTCGTGGGCGAGGCCAAGGCCCGCGGCGTGGCGGTGGTGCTGGTCGGTCACGTCACCAAGGACGGTGGCCTGGCCGGGCCCCGCGTGCTCGAGCACGTGGTCGACACGGTGCTGGCCTTCGAGGGCGACCGCCACCACGGCCTGCGCCTCTTGCGGGCGGTGAAGCACCGCTTCGGCTCCACCGATCAGCTCGGGTTGCTCGAGATGACCGAGACCGGCCTCGAACCGGTGCCCGATCCCAGCCGGCTGTTCCTGGCCGATCGGCGCAAGGGTGTGTCGGGCTCGGTGGTCGTTCCCACGATCGAGGGCCACCGACCCCTGCTGGTCGAGCTGCAGGCGTTGGTCACCCCGTCCAACCTGCCGGCGCCCCGCCGCTCGGCCCAGGGCCTCGACAGCGGGCGCTTGGCGCTGCTGCTGGCGGTGCTCGATCAGCGGGCTCTGGTGCGGGTCACCGATCGTGACGTCTACGCCCTGGCCGTGGGCGGGGTGAGGGTGGCCGAGCCCGGTGCCGACCTCGCTCTGGCGTTGGCCCTGGCGTCTTCGTACCTCGACCGTCCGCTCGACGACGACCTGGTGGCGTGCGGCGAGTTGGGCCTCGGCGGTGAGCTGCGCCAGGTCTCCCACGGTGGGCGACGGCTGGCCGAGGCGGCGCGGCTCGGGTTCCGGCGGGCCATCGTTCCTCGGCTGGCCCCCGATGCCCCGCCGGGCATCGAGGCGCTCAGGGCGGCCACGCTGGGCGAAGCGCTCGCGTTGGCGGGCCTGGTGCCCTGAGCGTCCCCCCGCTGTGAGTGGGCCCACGATCTAGACTCCGCCTGTGACCCGTAGGCGCAGTGAGGAGCTGCTCGACGCTCTCGCGGCGGTGGCCCCGGGCAAGCCGCTCCGTGAGGGCATCGACCGGATCCTGCAGGCGGGCATGGGGGCGCTCGTCGTCGTTAGCGACGGTCCCGAGGTGCTGAACATCTGCTCGGGTGGCTTCCTGCTCGATGCCGCGTTCAGTCCCCAGCGGCTCTCAGAGTTGGCCAAGATGGACGGCGCCATCATCCTCGCGGCCGACGCCAGTCGCATTGCCCGGGCCAACGTCCACCTGGTGCCCAATCCCAACGTGCCCACGTCGGAGACCGGCACACGGCACCGCACCGCCGAGCGGGTCGCCCGGTCCATCAACGTCCCCGTGATCTCGGTATCGGAGGACATGCAGATCATCGCGGTCTACATGGGTGGTCAGAAGCACCAGCTGGTGCCGATCACGCGGCTGCTCGACCGCGCCAACCAGGCCCTGCAGACCCTCGAGCGCTACAAGAACCGGCTCGACGAGGTGTCCCAGGCGCTGTCGGCCCTCGAGGTCGAAGATCTCGTGACCCTTCGTGACGTCGTGGTGTTGCTGCAACGCACCGAGATGGTCCTGCGCATCGCGGAGGAGATCGAGGACGCCATCGTCGAGCTCGGGGTCGACGGCCGTCTGGTGCGCCTCCAACTCGAGGAGGTGCTCGGCGGGGTCGAGGACGAACGGCGCCTGGTCGTGCTCGACTACTTCCACGAGGACGGCGGCTGGCACCTCGACCAGGCCATGGCGGGCCTGTCCGAGCTCGACACCGACGAGTTGCTCGATCTCAAGACGGTCGCCAGCGTGCTGCACCTGCCCGAGACCTTCGCCGATCTCGAGGAGCCCATCCAGCCCAAGGGCTACCGGCTCCTCGCCCGTATCCCGCGGCTCCCCGAGTCGGTCATCGACCGCATCGTCGATCGCTTCGGCAACCTGCCGAAGATCATGCGGGCCACCATCGACGATCTCGACGACGTCGAAGGGGTCGGCGAGCACCGGGCCAAGGCGATCAAAGAGGGGCTGTCCCGCCTGGCGGAGTCGAGCATCCTCGACCGCTACGCCTGACCGATGCGCATCACGCTGCCATCGGGCACCGCCGCCGAGCGGGTCGTGCCGCCAGTGGGTGGCGACGGGCGCGGGCTGGTCGTGATCCCCGACATCATGGGGCTCCGCCCGCTGTTCGACGACCTGTGCGCCCGATTGGCGGCCGAGCAGGGCTGGGTGGTGTGCGCCCCCGAGCTATGGCCCGACCACGAGGATCAGCCGATCGAGTGGCGCCTCGAGCACGTCGGTGACCTCGATGACGACCGGGTGCTGGGTGACGCGGTGGCCGCCGCCGACGCGACGGGCGGTGACCGGGTGGCCGTCATCGGGTTCTGCATGGGGGGGATGTACGCGCTCAAGGCCTCGGCCACCGGTCGGTTCGACCGGGCCGCCGCGTTCTACGGGATGATCCGGGTGCCCGAGCACTGGCGCTCGTCGACCCAGCGGGAGCCGCTCGCGGCGGTGTCGTCGCCCGGTCGTTGCCCCACGCTCGCCGTCATCGGCACGGCCGACATCTGGACCCCGCCCGCCGACGTCGAGGCCCTCGAAGCCGCGGGCGTCGAGGTGGTGCGCTACGAGGGCGCCGAGCACGGGTTCGTGCACGACGCCTCGCGTCCGGCGCACCGACCCGACGACGCGGCCGACGCCTGGGCCCGGGTGCTGGCCTTCGTCGGCGCCCCCTGACGCGTTCTTGTAGGCCGGACGCGCGCCAGGGCGCGCGTCCGGCCTACAAGAACGGCGTGGCCAGGAACGGCGTGGCCAGGGCGGCGTCAGCGGGCCCGGCGGCTGAGCTGCTCGCGGTTCGTGATGCGGTAGCGGCGCTCGGACTGCTCGATCCAGCCGAGGCGCACGAACGAGGCGATGGCCTTGTTCACCCGCTCACGGGACGCGCCGACCATGCCCGCGAGTTCTTCCTGGGTGATGGGGAGCGAGAACTCGTCGGCATCGCCGGCCAGCTCGAGCAGCCGCTTGGCCGTGCGGCCGGTGACGTCGAGGAACACCGAGTCGGCCAGCGCCTCGTCGGTGACCCGGAGGCGTCCGGCCAGCAGCTCGACCACGTTCCAGAGCATCTCGGGGCGCTCGTCGTAGAGCGCGCGGAGCGGTGCGTAGGGGATGGCGATCACCTCGGACGGCTCGAGCGCCCGGGCCTCGGCCGAGCGGGTGAGCCCGTCGAAGAGGGGCATCTCACCGAACAGGTCGCCGGTCTCCATCAGGGCCATCACCGACTCACGGCCATCGTCGGACCGGTTGGCGATGGCGATGCGACCGTCGACGACCACGAACAGCTCGGAGGGGTCGTCGCCCTCGGTGAACACGATGTCGCCCCGACTGAAGGTGCGGCGCTCGGCCGCGTCGACCAGGCGGCCGAGGTCGGCCGCGTCGATACCACGGAACAACTCGACCTCGGCGAGAAGGGCACGTTCAACCATCGGCGGAACTCTAGTGGTTTCTGTCACACCCAGGACGAGCCCGGGGCCTGTCGAGGTATTTGTGGATCGATCTGTTCGTCCCTACCCTTGGTTCACACCCGGTCGGCCCATCGTCTCTGGGAGCATCATGTCGTTCGACGTCGGTGACAAGGTGGTCTACCCCCACCACGGCGCAGCCGTGATCGAGCGTCGGGAACGCAAGCAGGCCTTCGGCGAGGAGCGCGAGTACCTCGTGCTGCGCCTCGCCTACGGCGATCTCACGTTGATGGTGCCGTCCGACAACACCGACGAGGTCGGCCTCCGCGAGGTCATCAACGACGAGGAGGTCGAGGAGGTCTTCGTCGTGCTGCGCAAGAAGGAAGCCCGCATGCCGACGAACTGGTCTCGACGGTTCAAGAACCACGTCGAGAAGCTCAAATCGGGCGACGTGTATCAGGTCGCCGAGGTCGTGCGGAACCTCTCGCTGCGCGAGAAGGACAAGGGCCTGTCGGCCGGCGAGAAGCGCATGCTGGCCAAGGCCCGTCAGATCCTCGTGTCCGAGCTCACCTTCGCCATCAACGTCTCTGAGGAAGAGGCCGAGGCGAAGCTCGACGAAGCGCTCACCTGATCGCCACCTCGCCTCGCCAGGACGTGCGTCGGCCATGACCGTGTGGACGGTGGTGCTCGCGGCCGGGAGCAGCAGCCGCTACGGCCGCGCACTGCCCAAGCAGTACGAGCGCCTGCACGGACAGCGGGTGATCGACTGGTCGCTCGAGCACGCCCGAGCGGTCAGCGACGGCGTCGTGCTGGTGGTCGGCGAGGAGTTCGCCCACCGGGCCGAGCCGCTCGCCGACAAGGTCGTCGTGGGTGGCGCCGTCCGGTCGGATTCGGTGCGTTGCGGGCTGGCAGTCTTACCGGCCGACGCCGACGTGATCCTGGTGCACGATGCTGCTCGCCCGCTCGCGGGCGCGGCCCTGTTCCGCTCGGTGGTGGCCGCGGTACGCGGCGGCGCGGATGCCGCCATCCCGGTGCTGGCGGTCACCGACACCATCAAGCGGGTGGTCGACGGCCGAGTGGTCGACACGCTCGACCGCCGCGAGTTGGTGGCAGTGCAGACGCCGCAGGGCTTCCGCGCCTCGGTGCTGCGGGCCGCGCACGCGGCCGGTCCCGACGCCACCGACGACGCGGCCCTCGTCGAGGCCATCGGCGGCACGGTGGTCACGGTGCCCGGCGAGCCGACCAACCTCAAGATCACCTACGCCCACGACCTGAGTGTGGCCGCCGCCTACCTGAGCTAGCACGGTCCGTGGTTCCTGCTGCCATCAAGGTCCGCACTCCTGGGCGCTAGCGTCTGGCGCCATGAGCGTCCGGGTCGGCCAGGGCTTCGACATCCATGCCTTCAGCGACGATCCGGCGCGCGTGCTCGTGCTCGGCGGCGTGGCGTTCCCTGGTGAGCCCGGGCTGGTCGGTCACAGCGATGCCGACGTCATCGCCCATGCCTGCGCCGATGCCCTGCTGGGTGCGGCCGGTCTGGGCGACCTCGGCCGCCACTACCCCGATACCGACCCCCAGTGGGCCGGCGCCGACTCGATCGCCCTGTTGGGCGAGGTCGCCGGCCGGGTGCGCTCGGAGGGCTGGGAGCCGGGCAACGTCGACTGCGCCGTCGTGTGCGAGCGGCCGAAGTTGGCCCCGCGGCGTGACGAGATGGAGCAGCGCCTCAGCGGCGCGGTGGGCGCCCCGGTGACGGTGAAGGGCAACCGCGCCGAGGGGCTCGGCGCGCTCGGCCGGGCCGAGGGGATCGCCTGTTGGGCCGTGGCCGTGGTGAGCGGGCGATGAGCTCGCCGCGCGGTGGGCGCTCCGGCGGCGGCGGCAAGGGCGCGCGGGGTCCCAAGCCGGCCGCGAGAGCGGCTCGGCCCGTCGCCAAGGGTGGGCCCAAGACCGGCGGGGCGGCCCCTTCGCGGGGCGGCGCCAAGGGTCGCAAGCCGCCGTCGAAGGCGGCTGAGAAGGCCATCGAAGCCAAGCGGGCCCGTCACGCGGCGGCGTCGGTGCGCAAGGCAGACCGGCCCGGCTCCCGCGGCCCTGCGGCGAGCCGGGGTGGATCCGATCGCCGGACGACCGATCGTGATGACGCCCCGCAACGGAGGCGGGCCGGTGCGCCCCGAGGCCTGGGCGGCGAACAGGTCGAAGGTCGCCAGGCCGTCCGCGAGCTGCTCCTCGCGGGTACCCGGCGGGTGCGCGAGGTGATGATCGCCTCCGATCAGGACGACGCCGTGGTGCTCGAGGACATCGCCGAGTTGGCCCTCGACCTCGGTGTCGCCGTGCGCGACGTGAGCCGGGCCAAGCTGCTCGCCGAGGCCCGCACCGAGACCCCCCAGGGGATCATCGCGATGGCCGCGCCGTTGCCCGAGACCGAGCTCGACGATCTGGCCCGCGGGGCGCAGGGCGGCCCGGCGCCGTTCCTGCTGGCGGTCGACGGCGTCACCGACCCGGGCAACCTGGGCGCCCTGTTGCGCTCGGCCGAGTGCGCCGGCGTCTCGGGGGTGGTGCTCCCCAAGCACCGCGCCGTCCATGTGACGCCCACTGTCACCAAGGCGGCGGCCGGCGCGGTCGAGTACCTGCCCATGGCGCTCGTGGGCGGGCTGCCCGCCGCCATCACCCGACTGCAGGAGCTCGGTGTGTGGGTCGTGGGGCTCGACGCGGGTGGCGACCGCGGCCTCTTCGATCTGCCCGTGGCCGGCGAGCCCGTGTGCCTGGTGCTCGGCGCGGAGGGTCGAGGGCTGTCGCGGCTGGTTCGCCAGCGCTGCGACGTGGTCGCCGGCATCCCACTGCTCGGTCGGCTGGGCTCGCTCAACGTGTCGGTGGCCGGCGCGCTGGCCTGCTTCGAAGTGGCCCGTCGCAGACTCGGGGCAACCTCGTGAGCACGCGTCGGTCGGGTGCGGTCGCGCTGGTGCTCGCCGTGTGGGTGGCGGTGATCGCGGGCGCCTGCGGGAGCCCCGCCAAGAGCGGCCCCGAGGTTGCGGCGACATCCGCCCCTGTCCTGTCGGGCAGCGGTGATTCGTGCACCGACCCGGTCGGCGATCTCGACGTCACCGCGGCGGTCGCTCCCGCCACGCTCGCCGCCCTCGCGGGTGTCGACCTCACCGCCACCGCGGCCACGGTGAACGGCGACAACCTCGATGTCTCCTTCACCAGCGCCGGCCCGATCAACCTGGTTCCGGGCGCAACCTTCGTCGTCGCCCAGGGGGAGCCGCTGCAACCCCTCAGCTTCGAGTTGCGCGCCACCAACGACCCGTCGGGCTGGACGGTGCTGTTGGTCACGTGGCCGCAGAACGAGAAGCGCACTCCGCTGGCCATCACGCCCGAGGTCGAGGGCAACCGGGTCTCCTACTCGGTGCCGCTATCCCAGCTCCCGCCCATCGGCCGCGCGCTGCAGTTCGGCAGCACGGTCACGCTGCCCGACGGCAACGTGGTCATCGACGACTGCAGCAGCCTCGATCAGGCCGTCGGTTCGGCCACCACCGGCGGCTGATTCGGGGCGCGGGCGTCAGTCGGCGGCGTCGCGTCCCGAGGCATCCGGAATCGCCCGCCACACGCGCTCGGGGGTGAGGGGCAGGTCGATGTGGCGCACACCCAGATGGGCGAGCGCGTCGACGACCGCGTTGTGTACCGCCGGCGTGGCACCAATGGTGCCCGACTCGCCAATGCCCTTGGCCCCGAGGGGGTTCATCGGGGTCGGCGTCTCCATGACGATGCGTTCGAACGAGGGCAGCTCGGCGGCCGAGATCACGGCGTAGTCGGCGAACGTGGTGGTGAGGGGATTGCCGTCGTCGTCGTAGCGGACCTCCTCCAGCAGGGCCTGGGCCGCGCCCTGGGCCAGACCGCCATGCACCTGGCCGTCGGCGAGCAGCGGGTTCACGAGCGTCCCGGCGTCGTCGACCGCCACGAGGCGCAGGAGGTCGGCCTTGCCGGTGTCGCGATCGACCTCGACCACCGCGACGTGGGCGCCGAAGGGGAATGTCGGGCCCGCAGCCGCGAAGTCGGACAGTCCCATCAGCGGCTCGTCGAGGTCGGCCGCGAGATCGGCCCACGACACCGACACCGACGGCGTGCCGGCCACGTGGAACCGGCGCTCGCCTGTGCCCCCGGCGACCGTGGACTCGAGCACGATGTCGGGGGGCGCGGCTTCGAGCAGATCGGCGGCCC